>OLVX01002782.1_pt1 | contig 12158 bp, 9 predicted proteins | sample 1673271 | NCBI WGS metagenome assembly OLVX01 (sample SAMEA3178939, study PRJEB25190) | human gut metagenome | biome: human gut; feature: human-associated habitat; material: faeces | place: Austria | collected 2013 | reverse complement strand
ATACGCATCCATATTCAGCGTCAAATCGTCTGTCATAAACCTGTTTTCCTCCATTTCTTCGCTTATCTCATGTTGTTGTAAATACTGGTCAGGTAAACCTGCTTTGCCAGTCCGGATGCCTGCATCGCCTCATATGCCGCAACCGCTTTCTCCTTATCATCAAACAGTCCGAATACCGTCGGACCACTCCCGCTCATCATAGCTCCCGCAGCTCCATGTTCCATCATATATTCTTTGATCTCTGCGATTACCGGATAATTCGGAATCGTCACAGTTTCTAAAACATTTCCCATATCTGAGGTAATGGCTGCAAGGTCTTTTCGTCTGATGTCTTCCACCAGACGGTCAATATCCGGATGAACTGTATTTTCATCCAGCTTCAGATTCTCATATACAAACTTTGTCGATACAGAAATCTGTGGTTTTGCGATCAGTATCGGACATTTTACCATCGGTGGAAGTGCGGTAAGCTGCTCACCAATTCCTTCTGCAAGTGCGGTTCCACGCATAATGCAGTAAGGAACATCTGCACCGATCTTAACCCCACGCTGCATCAGTTCTTCTTTGGACAGTCCAAGTTCAAACATACGGTTCATACCATAAAGCACCGCTGCAGCATCTGTACTTCCACCGGCCATTCCCGCTGCGACCGGAATATACTTGTGCAGCTTCACATCGATACCGTCCCTGATCTGAAATTCATCCATCAGAAGTTTTGCTGCCTTGTAGACAAGATTATTCTCATTTGTCGGCAGAAAGGACAGATTTGTCGTCATTGTAATCCCGCCTGCTGTCTTTTTCATTTCAAGACGGTCAAACAGGTGGATGGTCTGCATGACCATCTTCACTTCATGGTACCCATCCTCACGTCTGCGCACAACATCAAGCCCAAGATTTATTTTTGCAAGTGCTTTTACTGATATTTCCTTCATAATCCCCATACCATCGTCATGTATTTTCGTTGTTTTTTGTATACAACATAAATTTTATCATTTTAAGGCAAAAAGGTCAATTCCATCTAAATTATTTTTCCCGAAAAGCCGATATATTTTACAGAAGAAAAAGGAAAAAATGCATGAACAAATCAGTCATTCATTTACTGGAATGGAGGAATTATTTATGACTATGAATGCAATTAACAGCGTAAATTCAACAACTAACAGCTATCAGACAGGCACAGCTTCTAAGACAGCTTCTACATCTACAGACAAAACCACAACATCTGATAAGGCAGAAACCGGTGTCGTATATGAGAAATCTTCTCAAACAGACAAGGATACCGTTACCAAAAAAACTGACTATGCAATGGTTGCAAAATTAAAAGCAGATGCTGAGCAGCGTACTTCCCAGTTACGCAGCCTGGTTGAAAAAATGATGACCAAGCAGGGAACCGCAATCGCAAATGCCGATTCCATGTGGAGCTTCTTAGCAGATGGTAACTTTACCGTTGATGAGGAAACACAGAAACAGGCTCAGGCAGATATCGCTGAGGACGGCTACTGGGGTGTAGAGCAGACCTCTGACCGTATCCTTGATTTTGCAAAAGCCCTTTCCGGCAACGATCCGGAAAAAGCAGATCTTCTGATCGACGCTTTCAAAAAAGGCTTTGAAGATGCAACAAAATCCTGGGGCAAAGATTTACCGGATATTTCCCAGCGTACCTATGATGCTGTTTTGGAGAAATTTGACAAATGGAAAAACGGTTCTACCACAGAAACTGCCGGAACTGAAACAGAAAATTAATATGTAAATTCTATTACATGAAAAAAATGCAGGAATCATATTTTATGGTTCCTGCATTTTTACTTACAAACTTTTTCGCTGCGGTAATTCCTGTATTCCAGATAATAATGTTACCGCAGCGTGTGTAATCTAATCTGTTATTTTTCTTCTAAGATCTTCTCAATACTTGCTAATTTCACACAAACAACAAAGATTTCTGCTGCTGTTGTCAGATCCTCTAAGCTTGGATAAGACGGTGCGATACGGATTACGGAATCTTTCGGATCCTTTCCATACGGGAACGGTGCACCTGCCGGAGTCATCACAACACCTGCTTTTTTTGCTTTTGCAACAACATTCTTTGCACAGCCCTCTAAAGTCTCATAAGTGATGAAGTAGCCTCCCTTTGGTTTGTACCAGGTTCCTACGCCCAAATCGCCAAGTTCTTTGTCAAACATGTCTGTGATCATCTCGAACTTCGGACGTAAGGATGCAGCATGTTTGCGCATATGCTCTGTGATGCCGTGAATGTTCTTAAAGAAACGTACATGGCGGAGCTGGTTTACCTTATCATGACCAATGGTCTGAACCTTTAACTGTTTTTTGATATCCTCCAAGTTGTTTGCGGAAGTTGCGATCGCAGCAACACCGGAACCAGGGAATGTGATCTTACTGGTGGAACAGAATTTGTATACCATATCCGGGTTTCCTGCACGCTTACACTCTGCAAGGATCTCAATCAGATGATCCTGATCGATATCATATAAATGATGTACACAGTAAGCGTTATCCCAGTAGATACGGAAATCTTTTGCAGCCGGTTTCAATCTTGCAAAACGGCGCACAGTCTCATCTGAATAGGTGATACCCTGTGGGTTGGAATATTTCGGAACACACCAGATACCTTTGATTGCCTCATCTTTGCTGACTAAATCTTCTACCATATCCATATCCGGACCGGTTGGCAGCATTGGTACATTAATCATTTCAATGCCAAAATATTCTGTGATGGCAAAATGTCTGTCATATCCCGGAACCGGGCATAAAAATTTTACTTTATCTAATTTGCACCATGGAGTACTACCCATAACACCATGTGTCATGGAACGTGCAATCGTATCATACATGATATTTAAACTGGAGTTGCCATAGATAATGATATTGTCCGGATTACATTCTATCATATCTCCGATAAGCACTTTCGCCTCATGGATACCATCAAGCACACCATAGTTACGGCAGTCTGTTCCGTCTTCACAGGTCAGATCCACGTAAGATGCTAAAACATCCATCATTCCCATAGACAGATCTAACTGTTCCTGGGATGGCTTTCCTCTGGACATATCAAGTTTTAATCCACGCTGCTGGAACTTCTTGTACTCTGCCTCGAGTGATTTCTTTTCGGCTAACAGTTCTTCCTTTGTCATTTCCTGATAAGATTGCATTGTTTGCTTCCTCCTCTTGGTTCGCTATACATTATTTATCATTCATGGGAATATTCCCCTTTGATCTTGTGGAAATATTCTCTGATCTGCTTTTCATAACCGTTCTCTGACGGTCTGTAAAACTTCCGGCCGGTCAGTCCGTCCGGCAGATACTGCTGCTCTACATAATGATTCGGATAGTCATGCGCATATTTATAGCCTACGCCGTGACCGAGCTTCGATGATGATTTGTAGTGGGCGTCCTGTAAATGTGGCGGAACCGGAGCTGTCATCGTATTTTTGACTGTCTCCATCGCCTCGCTGATCGCCGTAACGGCGGAGTTGCTCTTTGGCGCACTCGCCACATAGGTGACCGCCTGCGCTAAGATGATCTGCGCTTCCGGCATTCCAATACGTTCTACCGCCTGTGCCGCTGACGTTGCAACCACGAGTGCCATCGGATCTGCATTGCTCACATCCTCTGAGGCACAGATCATGATCCTTCTTGCAATAAACTTGATATCCTCCCCCGCATACAGCATCCGCGCTAAATAATAGACTGCCGCATCCGGATCGGATCCGCGCATACTTTTGATAAACGCAGATACGGTATCGTAATGGTTATCGCCGGACTTATCGTACTTTACCACACGCTTCTGGATACATTCGGAAGCAACGGAAAGCGTGATATGTATCAGACCGTCCCCGCTGCGCTCAGTTGTAAGGATTCCAAGCTCCACCGCAGTCAATGCGGCACGCGCATCACCATTTGAGATATCTGCAAGGAAATCTAAGGCATCCTCATCAATCACGGCATGGTATGCACCCATACCTTTTTGCGTATCATTTACCGCCCGCAAAATAAGAGTTTTGATATCCTCTTTTTCTAAGCTTTTCAGTTCAAAAATGATCGAACGGGAAAGAAGAGCCCCATTGACTTCAAAATAAGGATTCTCAGTCGTCGCACCGATTAAGATGATGGTTCCATCTTCCACGAACGGCAGAAGATAATCCTGCTGTCCCTTATTAAAACGATGGATCTCGTCGATAAACAGGATCGTCTTTTTTCCAAACATCCCCATGTTATTCTTCGCCTTAGCAATGACATCTTCCATGTCTTTCTTCCCGGCAGAAGTTGCATTCATCTGTAAAAATTCTGCGCTTGTGGAATTGGCAATAACCTTCGCAAGCGTTGTCTTTCCGGTTCCCGGAGGTCCATAGAGGATGATGGAGCTGAGCTTATCCGCCTTGATCGCACGGTACAGTAACTTGTCCTTCCCGATGATATGCTGCTGTCCGACCATCTCATCTAAAGTCGTCGGCCGCAGACGCGATGCAAGCGGTGACTCCGTCTCTTTTTTCTGTTCTCTCATATATTCGAATAAATCCATGTTTCAACCTGTCTTTCTGTTGCGTACATTTGCTCTTTTTGCATTTTTCATTCTGCAATCTTGCATTTTAAAGTTTAAAAAAACATTCTTTTGCAATAATTCCTGCAAATATGACAGATTCGCTTTTCAAAAATTCATTCATCTATTACCATACAGGAATTTTTCCGCTTTTGCAAGACGTAAAATTATTTTCTCTGTTCTGTATGTTTTTCCCTGAAAATCTGTCACCTTACTGTGCAAAAGCATGGACATACTTCTGAAATGTTTCTCCACGCTCCTCAAAGTTTTTAAAATAACCGTAAGATGCTGCTGCCGGTGAAAGGATACATGCGCCTCCCGGTTCGGTCATCTGTACTGCTGCTTCAACTGCCTGCTCTAAATCTTCCGCATAGACACAGTTCTCACAGTCGCCGACTTCCCCGAAAATACGTTTTCCGGATGCGTATGCACAGATAAACTGAAATTCTTTATGCTCCCTGATAAATGCAACCAGAAGATCATAATTAATTCCACGGTCCATACCCCCGATCAGGACCGTCTTTGCATCCGGAATACTCATCGCCGCATTGATGGCAGCCTCCGGGATCGTTGAAATCGAATCGTCATAATATCTGACGCCCCGATAAGTTCCGACATACTGCAGGCGGTGCGGCAGTCCTTCAAAGTCTGCCATGCTCTTTAACACAGCCTCTTTTTCGCATCCAAGCAGTTCTGCCACACGCTCCACAAACTGTGCATCATACTGATTATGCTCTCCGGCAAGTTTCAATTCATAATGCACACCTTTGGGCTGATGAAGCACTGTCCTTTGCGCCTTTGTATCGATCTGCGGTACATTTTCTCCCACAAAGAAATAATCTCCGCTCTTCTGATACGCCGCAATATGGCTCTTTGCCTCAAAATATTTTTCTACTGTTCCATAATAGTCAAGATGCTCCTCATAGAGGTTTAAAAAGATTGCAATGTGCGGTGACACATTCGTATGTGCAAGCTGATGGCAGGACATCTCATAAACAATGATCGTATCTTCAGTCACTTCCTCGAAATAATCAAGACAAGGCTGTCCAATATTTCCAAGCAGTAACACAGGTCTGCTGCTGCATGCCTTCAAAACAGTATAGAGCATTGCAGACGTCGTACTTTTCCCTTTGGTTCCGGTGATTCCTATTACCTGGTCACGAAACTGCTGTAAAAATAATTCTGTCTCTGAGGTATATTTTGGATTTTCCTCATTCATCACAATGCCAGGACTTTTTATGATAAAATCGTAATCATCCTCGTCGATCTCTTCTTTCTTCCCCTCAAATATATCCACGGACGCCGGTTTTACGCATCTCTGCAGAAAGTGCTCTGTCGCCTTTCCTTCTCTGCCGTAACCCCAGATCAAAATCCGTTTTCCATTCAACTCACTGATGATGTCCATCTTAATCTCCATTCCTGCCCGTTCCCCAGGGCATCTCTATTCCTGCTGTTTATGCCCGATTCATAAAATCCTTTAAACTCTCTAAGAAATGCTCCGGCACCTGGTTTTCGGATACCCACTCGGAAAGCATCTCATCTAACTCTCCCGGAGCAGCTTCGATCGTTTCTTTATAGCGCTCGGTTAAAAGACTCTTTCCACCGCGTGCAATAAATGTCTTTAATGCAACAAGGACTTCGCGTCTGGTTCCCACGCACTCAAACGGTTTGTTCTCCTCAATGCCGGTCAGCTCTCTAAAATCAAGATCAAGCGAATCTTTTTCCAACAGGTTCTCTCCGAAAATGTGCACCAGTTCTTCCTGTGATAAAAACGGAGTTAAAATGATATAGACAAACAGACATTTCGGGCAGTTGCAGCACCAGATTCCCTGTTTGCTTCCCGCATTACAGCTCCGGAATACTTCATGATAACTCTTACATTTTGAAAACAGCCATGCAATCTGCATCTCAGTGAGCGGACGTAAGAGGCTGAAATAATGGATATCGGAATCTGTCACTTTCTTTATATATGATACAAAATCCTGCTCAAACTCAAAGCTCTTTGAATATTGATGGTTGACAAAAGAATCTTTTACCGTCGTCTCGTTTGCACTTGTCTCATTCGAAAGCACGATATAGCGGTTGCCACTCAAAAATGCTGAAATAAAGGATGAAAATGCAACGACTGCAGAGAACGGAATGTGTCCGTTTAAATATCCCTCTGCATTAAGTTCTAAAATCTTTTTGTCGAGAATACGTTTTGCAGCGTAGTCTCCCTGTTTGTGGTCACAGACTGCAATGACATTTTTTGTGGTCGCATTGCCATTGATACTGTAAGTAGTAATCTTTTCTCCCTTTAACACCTCAAGGGAAACCACGGAATCCTTTCCACCGCCGACAGACAGGCATCCATCATAGGACTTTGTATCATGCAGTGGTGCGCACGCTTTGTCCTCACATTCGATCGTAACAAGATCCTCTTTTGAAACCACGATTCCATTGCGGTACATAAACTCGCCAAGTCCGTTGTAATATAACTTTTTCCACCATTTTTTCTGTTCTGCGGAAAGTGTTCCACACAAAATTTTTAACTGCTTCGGGCAGGCACATTTCCAGTAGCTGATTGTCTCTGCCATTCCAAGATGAAATGCAAGCGCCTTTAAGATTGTCTCATCCACGCGCTCCTTTGCCGGGAACTCCCACTTTGACTGAAATTCACACAGCCCCGGTATCTCAAAATGATACACGATCCGATATGCACTTTCGATATACTCTACGGAATAATCTTTATATAAAAAAGAATTGTATTGATTTCTGAAATCCTCAAACTTTGACAACGTAAATCCTCCATTCCGGACGCGATACGCCCCAGACCTATTTTATTATATGAAATCATCATCTGCGATAAACATTATTACACAGCAGACTCTAAAATATCATAGCACACATCCTAGCAAAAGTCGATAGCGGAGGGACGCACAAACGGCGTTCACCAAAAAAGGAGTGGGCTTTTCGCCCACTCCCTATACGGTCATACAATTAATTTTTCTTGCCAAGTGTTACAGAAATCGTCTGCTCCTGATACTCACCATTCGTAGAACGCTCAATCTTCACATCAACCGTTGTACCTGCTTTATAATACTCCATTGTAGATGAAAGTTCTTCCATGGAACCAATCAGTTTTCCGTCAAACTCTGTGATGATATCACCTTTCTGGATACCTGCCTGCTCTGCTGCCGAACCTCCGGTTACCTGTGCAACATAGACACCGGATGGCATGTTATAAGTTTTTGCAACATCATCTGTTACATCGACACCTACAATACCAAGGTATGCGCTGTCAGACTCATCTACTTTTTCTTTCGTGATCAGATCATTGATAATCGGTGCTGCCGTATTGATCGGGATTGCATATCCAATACCCTCTACGGAAGTATCGGAATATTTTACGGAGTTGATACCGATAACCTCACCGTTTGCACTGAGTAATGCACCACCACTGTTACCAGGGTTGATTGCTGCATCTGTCTGGATCAGATCTGCAGTATAGCTTGTGTCACTCTCTGAATCACTGACAGATACCTGACGGTTCAATGCACTGATATAACCAACGGTTACAGACTGTCCATAACCAAGTGCGTTACCGATTGCGATACAGGAATTACCAACTTTTAAGCTGTCAGAATCACCAAGTGTGGCTACTTTAATATTATTCATCGTATCACTTTCAATGCTGCTTAACGCTACACGGATGACTGCAAGATCCGTAGAAGGAACTGTTCCTTTTACCTCTGCGCTGACTGTTGACTCATCATTAAATGTAACTGTCAGACTGTTTGCACCGTTTACTACGTGATTATTCGTTGCAACATAAAGATAATTATCATCCTGACTTACGATGATACCGGATCCACAGCTTGTGCTCTCATAAGTCTGTGGCATACCGCCCCAGAAACTCTGGTATTCGGTCTCGCTCACATTTGTGATTGCCACGATGGACGGCATTACGGATGATACGATGTCAGATACATCCGTTGCTACATAATTCGACGATGTGGAAGTTGCCTCCACCTTGTTGTCTGCTTTGGTCAGTGCATTCTGACTGCCGCTGTCTGATACTGCGGTTTCATCATTGCCAAATGCCTTGGACGATACAAGATGTACACCCTCAAATGCAGTGCCTGATACCAGTCCAAAGACTAACGCGATGGCTGCGCATTTTGCAAGTTTCGTTCCAAATCCACCCGGTTTTCTTTCTCTCTTTTTCTTTTGTTTTTTACCAGTCGTCTGTGCGTTCTGATAAAATGCACCGTTGGTATTCTGATATCCACCATTCTGGTAAGCACCGTTCTGCTGATATCCTGTGTTCTGGTATGTGCCATTCTGATATGCACTGCCCTGCTGATATCCTGCGTTTTGTGAATAAGAATTTGTGTTCTGATAAGAATTGTTGTACTGGTTTACGTTTCCTTCATTTGCATGTTCTGTCTGCTGATTGCTCTGGCTGCCGTTATTGTATGAATAGAAGGAATCCGAAGACCCATTCTGATTGTTGTTGTTATAATTGTTACCATCCATAACGATTTCTCCTTTCGTATTCGGAATTTCTTTTCCTTTTCTGATTATGAGTGTACAGAGAAATTGTGTTCTATTTGTGACAAAACAATCAAAAAATTATGTTTTCTTCTCAAATATAATTGATAACCTGATATAGCAGATTCCAAACGCCAAGACCTGCCACGATAGAATAATACAGATCTCTCCATCTCTTACCCGGCATTTTAAATGCCAGAACCAATATAATAAACATACACATCCAATCCGTCAGATAATAAACGCGCGCACCGGACGCATAGATCGTCGGTGAGAAATGCATGATCGCCTCACTTGCAATTCCGCCAAGCCACACCAGCATAAGGACTACGTTATGTTTTGAAACTTTCCATATCAAGATACAGGTAAACAAAAGTGCCGCGATCCACCAGCACATTGCAAACCAGTTTGCCGCCTGCATCTCTTCGATCCGCGGTACCTGCTCCAGCCGTACTGTAATATCTGCGATATGAAGACCACAGTCTGAAAACACCTTGATTCCGGCAAACGGCAGTAATGCAGCTGCAGAAAACAGTCCTGCAGCCGTCATACATGCCACATCTGATGCTTTTCTTTCATTTTTACATATAATATGCAGGATTCCTGCCAGCCAGATTCCAAACAACAACAGACGGTTTTCATTTGCAAAAGAAGAAACCAGCCATTGAACTGTAACAAAAAGATGCTCCCAAAAAGAAAGTTCCTCATACTGCGGCATCCAGTTCTGTACTTCCGATGCAACACGGATATCATTTCCCGGTGCTAAAAACAGAATCACAAACGCCACGACCGTCACTGCTGTCTGCATGATAAGAAGAATGGTTCTTTGCTTTTCATGCTTTCTCAGTATCACCACCAGTACCGCCAGCACCTCAAACGTCACAAGCACCGCCGCCATCTGTTCGATCGACATACTTGCGAGAACTGCGCAGGGAATGGAATAAAAAAAATGCCAGGTATTATGATCCCCTGAACCACCATCTCCCGTGTCAAATACAATATCTGCAACCGGAACCAGTGCCCAGATCCCACAGGTAAATGACCATGTATAAAAAATGGAACCGTTGATCCAGATTGCCGCATATCCAACGGTCATAATCGCCATCAGAAGATAACCGCTTACTACTGCAACCGACTCGCCCGGCAGAAAATTTTTTGTCCGGATACCCGCTGCTTTTTCTGCCAGTTTCAACACGCCGCATGGAAGAAGCACAAGCATCATGGCATTTACGATACGCCAGAACCAGATTCCCAGTGAAAATGCAATGTACACCATTGCTTCCCCGGACATCCTGCCGACCCACGTCTGATAGCGCCAGCTTAAATACTCGAAAAATCCCATTTCATGTGTATACTGATAAAAAAAGGCATCGTCGCCATCGGAATATCCCACCTGTGTCAACAGGAGGAATGCTCCGAAAAACATCAATGCCCAAAATAAAACTTTTTTAGAAGTCTCTCTCATAATTTACCTATTCCCGTCTGATACTTCCTGATTCCACAAACGTTTCCAGTACTCCGGACTCATCGTACATTTTAAGATCTGTTTCCTGCTCAGCTTTTTATACCGTTTGCCGAGCCGGTAACCAGCATACTTTCCAACACACTGGATTCCAAGTTCAAAGATAAGATACGGCTTTCCAATTGAGCACAGATACTTCATCGTACTCTTTACCAGCTTCATTCCCTCCGCTTCTGAACTGATCTGCTCAAAGATCTCCGGATGCATGGTCTGTGAGACAGCCAGATCAAAATTGCGGTGAAACTGCTGTCTTACCGTATAGTTGTGGGAGTGAATGACTTTTGCTTCTGCCTCATATTTTACATAATATCCCGCAAAAACTGCTTTTGCGGCAAAAAACATATCTTCATTAAAAATAACCGGTGATTCGAATCCGCCAAGTTTATGAAACAGATCCACTCTGTAAGCCGCACATACATCGGAACAGAAAAACGTCTTGATCCCCATTTCTTCTATATCCGCTTTTCCCTTTTTCCTGCTTTCATCCGGATAATTAAAAGATCTTGTATAGCGTTCCACAATGCGGCAGTTTTCATTCGGAAGCTGTCTTGCATAACAGACAGCCGTATCCTTCTCTTCCAAACCCTTTACCAGATTTGCAACCAGATTTTTATCTGCCGGAACCGCATCCTGTGTCATAAAGATAACAATATCCGCATCGGAATGTTTCACGCCACACATTCTGGTACCGCCATGATCAAACATTTCTTTGCTGATATGATACAGCGTATACTCACATGGAAGTCCACAAAGACTCTGTTCGATCGGATACTTTTCCACAGCTTCTTTCCACAATTTTTCTTCTGTGTTTAAAATAATGACCCTATGAACGACAAAGGTCTGCTCCTGCAGTTTTTGCAGGAGCAGACAAAATGTGTCATCCGGTCTGTAAGTCGGTATGATCAGATCTGCTTTCATTAATATCCTTCTCCCTGATGGAATCCGGTATCATTGACAATCTGAGCACTGTTATTCTTGACTGTATCGGTCGGTGCATATTCATTATCATCGTATAAAAATACATGAAGCTGTTTTACATTGGATTCAAGATCACATGGTACAACAACGCTTCCCTTATTTCCAAGTGTTGTCGTATTCTTCTCAAACGGGAAACCTATTGTCTCACCAAGGCTGTAATTGAATACTTTTGCGGCAAGAGAAATCAGTTCTGTATTTGAAAAACTTGTCTTGATATCACCAAATAATTCGTCGATCAGGCTGTTGATCGTAGTAAGATTTGCCTTCTGCGCTTTCTGTACCATTGCAGTAAGAACAGTACGCTGGCGTTCTGTACGCTTATAATCATCTCCTGCAGTATAACGGATACGCGCATACGCACATGCCTGAACACCATCCATCTCTACATTTGTTCCGCCACCGGATAAGTACTTGGAATTATTTTTGGTCAGTTTATTGATCTCATCCATATAACCATGCATCAGCACAGCCTCTTCATCAGACACCTCCGGGATCGTAACTCCGCCCAGAAGATCTACACATTCAACAACTGCATTAAAGTCCACTGTTACATAATCGGTAATGTCCATA
>OLVX01002773.1_pt1 | contig 12180 bp, 11 predicted proteins | sample 1673271 | NCBI WGS metagenome assembly OLVX01 (sample SAMEA3178939, study PRJEB25190) | human gut metagenome | biome: human gut; feature: human-associated habitat; material: faeces | place: Austria | collected 2013 | reverse complement strand
TTTGCTCCGCCCGCAGCCGTTGCCACAAAATGCAAAACCCCGGGGACGCACGGTCTCCGGGGTTTGTTTTAATTTGGATTATTTGGATTTACGGCGCTTTTGCAGCACGCAGAGGGCGGTGATACTGCCCAGCGTCAGAATGCTGAACAGGGCGGGGGAAGAGCTGTCGCCCGTCTGGGGGATAACACCGGATGCCTGCGCGGTGGGCGCGGGTGTGGCGGTCACAGTGGGCTGTGCCGTGGGCGCCGGGGTGGCGGGGGCAGCCGTTGCGGTGTTGTCGGCAGGTGCTGCCGTGGGCGCTGTTGTAGGCGCTGCTGTGGGTGCTACGGTAGGGATTGTTGTGGGTGCGGCGGTAGGGGTAGGTGCTTCGGTAGGGGCGGCAGTCGGTTCCGCCGGCTTCGGCGAAGGAGTAGGTGCATTTATACCATGTGCCGCTTTCAGCGCCGCGCCCAGGGGAAGAATGGTGACGGTATTATTTTTAGCGGTTGCTGGCTTCCAACGGTTTTCTTCGCCTTCGGTATCGTGATACCAGTCGTCAATGATTTTTCCGTCATCGTCCAAAACACTCCACTTTGCGCCGGGTTCCAGTTTAATGATGTTGAAGCTGTTGCCTCCTTTATTGGTATTATAAAGGTCATCACCGGCTGTGACGGCTTTGTTGTTGTAAACTTTGACGAGCGGCGAGAGACTCACAGTGCCGTATTCATTGTAGATGCCGCCGCCGTACTCTTTGTGTTCATAATCACGATCGTTGACATTAAAAGTGATATTGCCTTTGTAGGGGATGCTGTCAAGCTTGTTGTTTTCCGTAATTAAACCTGCATTAAGAACCAACGTGCCAGAACCTATGTCACTATTGCCGTTTTTGATGCCCCATGCGCCATTACGGCAAATTTCCAAATGTGCGTCGGCCTCAACGGTAGTAGTAGCATTGGGATAGTTGTCGAGACCGACAACGTTGTCATTCAAATATACCTGCGCACCGGCAAGAACGTTAAAATTGTTGCCGCCGTTTGCTAAACCAACGGCTGTACTGCTAGAAGAAAGCACAGCATCCTTTTGTACAGTCAAGGAACCTTTGCTGCCTTTGAAATCGTAAAGAGCGATTCCGGGACCCCAATGCCCCACGGAGGTCATCTTTGCACCGCTTTGCAAAACAGCGTTGCCGTTGAAAGCGATACCATAAATTGTGTCATACCGTGACTCGATTTTAGAAGTTCCGTCCACATCAAGATTGTGGACAAAAATACCAAACGTGGAACCATTATTTTCCGAAATAACGCGGGAATTGTCGGAAATAGTCATGGTTCCATAGTAGCAGCCAATACCACCTTGGTGAGCGTAGGGATCCGTTGCATCACCATTCCTGTTGACGTTTATTTCGGAATTGTTAGTTACCTCGACATCTACCGGGTTGGCCGTGATGCCGTTGTGGAAACAATTCGTAGCGGTCAGAGTAGAATTGTTAGAGACAACAATTTGACCCATGATTTTTTGGTAATTATTATTATGATTTACATCTGTATCAGAATCAATATAGATGCCGCTGCATCCATCTTCACCATCCGGACCCGGATTCATAAACCCACTGACGGTGAAGCGCGTATTATTCTGAATGCACAAGTTACCACCGTTGTAGATGCACAGGCCGCTGCCGCCCGTGGTAGGCTCTGGGTTCGTGATGGTCACCGTGTCGCACTTGTCCAGAATCAGTGTGCCGGGGCAAAAGAGTACCGCAGAGATATTGGTGTTAGAGCCATCGGTGCCGCCGGGGTTCGTTCCCGCATGGACAGTCAGCTCACGGCAGTTCTCGATGGTCACTTCGCAGTGGGTCGCATAGATGCCCTTCTGGTTCAGCGTTAAGCTGTGGTTGTCGGCATTCAGCGTGATTTTCTTCCACGGGACATTAGAATCATCCGAACCGATAAACCGCAGGCCCTCGTTATTCAACTCCAAATCCTTTTGCAGCGTAATGGTAGCATCGCTGCTTGTGAGGCATGCAGCGTCGCATACCCGGTATTGCCAATCTTAGCCACAGGGTCAGTACCACTGGGATTTGTCCGTCCCTCAACGCTATAGCTTTCCTTGTCGGGCAAAGCATCATTACTGCCGCTGGGCGGCGCATCTTTCTTCGCATTCACGTCAGAATTCCCGTCAGAATTCCCGTCAGAATTCCCGTCAGAATTCCCGTCAGGATTCCCGTTAGAATTCCCGTTAGGATTCCCGTTAGAATTCCCATCAGACTGCACGGATGCCTCGCTGCCGATCGTTGGCCCATCCGTAAGGTTTGGTTCCCCTGCAAAGGCAGGGGTTGCAAAAGCAGAAAGCGCAAAGCAGGTTGCAGCCGCAAATATGAACAACCGTTTTCTCACAAGTACCACTCCTAAAACTGTATTATACCCTGTACGTATCCCTGACAAATTCCGCCGAAAAATACACGTACAAATGTAACGATAAATATATAGCAGTAATACTAGCATGTTTAAAACCACCTGTCAACACGCCCAAAAGTCCGGGGGGGGGGATCCTGTAAATCGCGCAACAAATGCGCAACGTAACGCCGGTAACGCGCAGCGAAATCAACACTTTGCGGTTACAGTTGTGGCAGTTCGCTCAATCAAGTCTAAAAAAATTGTGCAAACTTCCGAAAATCAACCTTTTTACCTTTTTGGCACATACAAAGGTAAATGGTTGCAATTTTGGCGGTGGCAGCGTATAATAAACTTACTATTGCCAAAAGTGATTTACGGCACAATACAAACAAGGATGGTTCACCAATATGGCGGAATTTTCCCCGAAATTTAAAGAGGCCCTGAGTCTGGTACAAAAGCCGGGCCGTTACACGGGCGGCGAGCCGGGCTGCATCTACAAAGACAAATCCAAAGTGGATGTGCGCATGGCGTTCTGCTTCCCGGACACTTACGAAATCGGTATGTCGTTTCTGGGCGAAAAAATCCTGTACGACATTCTGAACCGCCACGAAAACTGGTGGTGTGAGCGTGCCTTTATGCCCTGGACCGATATGAAAGAACAGATGGAGCGGCTGGACATTCCGCTGTACTGCCTCGAGAGCAAGGATCCGCTGTGCGATTTTGACATCGTCGGCTTCTCGCTGGAATATGAGCTGGCCTACACAAACGTCCTGGCTATGCTGCGCCTGTCGGGTATTCCGCTGCGGGCGGCTGACCGCGACGAGCGCTGGCCGCTCATTATTGCGGGCGGCCCCTGCGTCTGCAACGCCGAGCCGATGGCAGATTTCTTCGACATTATGCAGCTGGGCGAGGGCGAACAGATGCTGCAAGATATCTGCGCAACGGTTGAACAGGGCAAAAAGCAGGGCTGGAACAAAGAACAGCTGCTGCTGGCGCTGGCGAAGATCCCCGGTGTCTACGTGCCGTCCTTCTACGATGTGACCTACAAGGAGGATGGCCGCATTGAGGCCGTGACTCCGAACCGCCCGGGCATCCAGGCCCGCGTGACCAAGGCCATCGTCAAGGATATGGACAGCTTCACCCCGCCGGAAAACTTCGTTGTGCCGCTTGTCGGCGCGGTGCAGGATCGCGCCTGTGTCGAGGTGCTGCGCGGCTGCGTGCGTGGCTGCCGCTTCTGCCAGGCGGGCCAGCTCTACCGGCCTTTCCGCGAGCGCAGCCCTAAGCTCATCAGCGACAGCGCCCGTGCGCTCTGCCGCAACACAGGCTATGACGAACTGAGCCTGTCGAGCCTGTCCACCTCCGACCATTCCCGGCTGGAGGAGATTCTGGACGAGCTGAACTCCTGGGCCGAGGCTGACCATGTCAGCCTGTCGCTGCCGTCACTGCGCGTGGACAATTTCTCGGAATCTCTGGTCGAGAAAACGACGAAGGTACGCAAAAGCGGCCTGACCTTTGCCGCCGAAGCCGGCACCCAGCGCCTGCGCGACGTTATCAACAAAAACGTTACCTGGGAGCAGATCGAGCGCGGCTGCCGCATTGCCTTCTCGGAAGGGTACACCTCGGTCAAGCTCTACTTTATGATGGGCCTGCCCACCGAAACACTGGACGATATCAAGGGTATTGCCGATACCGCCCAGCAGGTCGTGGATCTCTTCTACAAAATCCCCAACCGCCCGAAGGGCAAGGGCGTACAGGTGACGATCAGCGTGGCCTGCTTTGTGCCCAAGCCCGACACGCCGTTCCAGTTCTGCGCCCAGGACCGCCGCGAAGCCCTGCGCGAGAAGCAGAAATATCTGCTCAGCTGCGTGCATTCCCGCAAAATCAAGGTCAACTACCACGACAGCACCACCAGCGTGCTGGAAGGCGTTTTCGCCAAGGGCGACCGCCGCATGGGCCGCGTTATCGAGACAGCGTTCGAGAACGGCGCGTTCTTCGATACGTGGGAAGAATACTTTGACTATGACCGCTGGCTGGATGCCTTTAAGACCTGCGGTATCGACCCGGACTTCTACAACTACCGCGCCATCGGCCTGGACGAGGTCACACCCTGGGATCATCTTGACGTCGGCGTGACAAAGGCCCATCTGGTGCGGGAGTACAAAAAAGCGCTGGAAGCCAGGACCACCCAGCCCTGCAACCGCCAGTGCAGCGCCTGCGGTGCCAATAAACTGATCGGAGGACCGTGCTTTGACTACAATCAGGATATTCTTTGAAAAGTGCGGTGAGGCTGCGTATATCTCACTGCTGGACTTGCAGCGGGTGTTCCACCGGATGCTGAAAATGAGCAGCCTGCCGGTGTACTATACCCAGGGCTTCAACCCCCATATCTACCTGTCCTTCACCTGCCCGCTGTCTCTGGGACAGGAGAGCTTATGTGAGAGCTGCGAGGTCAAGACCGAACAGGAGACGATCGAACCGCAAACTTGGATCGACGCATTGCAGCCCTTGATGCCGCGGGGCATTGTCATCACAAAAATTGCCCCGGCGGTGGAAAAAGTCGGCGAGATCGAGACAGCGGCCTATGAGGTCACGATGCCGGCAAGCAGTGCCATTGCGCTGGATGCCTACAACAACGCCGAGCACGCCGAGGTCACGAAAAAGACGAAGCGCGGACAAAAAACGCTGGAACTGAAGAACTACCTAGACCGCATTGCCTACACGGTGGAGGGGGACACATTGCGCTTTACAGCAATGCTGCCCTGCGGCAGCGGCGAGGCACTGAGCCTGAACCCCTCGCTGCTGACGGATTTCCTGCGCACCCAGGGGGCCGCCCCGGTCTGGCAGTGCCGCGTGCTGCGCACGCACCTTTATAATAAGGTGGGCAAAGACTTCGAGTAAGAAAAGCCTTCCCCCGCAGAGGAAGGCAAAAGTTGAAAAAATCTTCGATTTTCTGTCAAAACCCCCTTGCCAAACTTCCCGCACAATGATATAATACTAAAGCGTTAGTGCCGCCGAGCCATCGGCGGGATAATGACACATCATTATACAGGCGGTCCTCTGACGAAACATCGTGTATGAACGTCGCAATAAAATGGAGGAATTTAAACCATGGACGCAATGAAGCATTTTACCGAGGGTATGATCAAAGAGAACAAGCCCCAGTTCGAAGTCGGCGACACCGTTCGCGTCTCCGTCCGTATCAAGGAAGGCGACAAGGAGCGTATCCAGGCTTTCGAGGGCACCGTTATTGCTAAGAAGCATGGCGGCATCGCTGAGACCTTCACCGTTCGCCGCACCTCTTACGGTGTCGGTGTTGAGCGTGTGTTCCCGGTCAACAGCCCGTTCGTTGAGAAGGTCGACGTCGTTCGCCGCGGCAAGGTTCGCCGTGCGAAGCTGTTCTACCTGCGCGAGCGCACCGGCAAGGCTGCTAAGGTCAAGGCACGTATCTGAGCATACTGAGAAAAGGGGAGGACGGTTGGCGTTCTCCCTTTTTTCGTATTTTTTTAGGAATGGGTGGTGGAAAGCATGGGTGCAGCGTTTGATGAATCGTTCAAAAAACGCTACCGCCGCAATAAGGAAGCGCTGGAATGGTACGACGCCCTGGCCATGGCCGTGGCAGTCATTGCCATTGTGTTCACCTTTTTTGTGCGCATCGTCAAGGTGGACGGCCACTCGATGGATCCGACGCTCTTCAACGGCGAGCGCATCCTCATCAACCTGATGAAGCAGCCCGACTACGGCGATATCGTCGTGGTGGACGGCTACACCAGTTACGGAAAGCCGCTGGTCAAGCGGGTCATCGGCAAGGGCGGCGATACCATCGACATTGATTTCGCCGCGGGCATCGTCTATCGCAACGGCGTCGCCCTCGACGAGCCGTACACCGCAGAGCCTACCTATTTATATGAGAGCGTGGACTTTCCCATCACGGTGCCGGATGGCTGCCTTTTTGTGATGGGCGACAACCGCAACAATTCCACCGACAGCCGCGATTCCCGCGTGGGCTGCGTGGACGAACGTGACATTATGGGCGCAGCCATGCTGCGCGTACTGCCCTTTGGCAAGATAGGAGCGGCCGAATGAGCCAGAGCGACATTATCAACAGCCGCCAGATCCAGTGGTTCCCCGGGCACATGACCAAGACCTTGCGCCTGATGGAAAAGGAAATCCGTAACGTCGACTGCGTTTTGCAGATTCTCGACGCACGCATCCCGCTTTCCAGCCTGAACCCCGAGATCGAGCGCATCACCGCGGGCAAACCGCATTTATATGTACTGAACAAATCCGACCTGGCCGACCCCGAAATCACCAAGCAGTGGCTGGCCTACTTTAAGAGCGCGGGCGCGGGCTGCATTGCCATGGACTCCAAGCAGCGGGGCCGCGCCACGGCGACGAAAGGGTTAATTGAGAAAGAACTCTCCGCCCTGATGGAGCGCCGCCGCAGCCGCGGCATGGTGGGTGCGGCCATCCGTGTGATGATCGTGGGCATCCCGAACGTGGGCAAGTCCACCTTTATCAACTCCTTTGCGGGCACGACCCGCGCCAAGGCTGCCAACAAGCCCGGTGTCACCCGCGGCAAGCAGTGGATCAGCGTTGACAACTTTGACTTGATGGATATGCCCGGCGTGCTGTGGAAAAAGTTTGACTCGCTGGAAACGGCGTCGAACCTCGCGTTCATCGGCTCCATCCGCGACGATATCCTGGACATTGAGGAGCTGGCCTGCGGTCTGCTCTCCAGCGTGCGCGGCATTTATCCGCAGCAGCTGCTGGCCCGCTACAAGCTGGATGCGGCGGCGCTGGAACTGCCGCCCTACGACCTGCTGCAGGCCATAGGTGCCAAGCGCGGGATGCTGATTTCCGGCGGCGAGGTGGACACCGAACGCGCCGCAAAAATGCTGGTGGGTGAGTTCCGCGCCAGCAAGTGGGGGCGGCTCTCGCTGGAGCGCCCGCCCCAGCGTGCGATTCAAGAAGACGTGGAAGAGGTGATCGACGATGCCCCGGACGACTGGGACGACGACGAGCAGTAACGAGGCGCTCTACGCCTTTGACACCGCCAAACGCGCCGAGCACGGCGTACTCTGCGGCGTGGACGAGGCCGGGCGCGGTCCTCTGTGTGGCCCGGTCTGCTGCGCGGCGGTCATCCTGAACCCCGACGACCCCATTGCGGGGGTCAATGACTCCAAAAAGCTGACCGAAAAACGCCGCGAAGCGCTGTTTGAAGAAATCACAAACCGTGCCTTGGCGTACAAAATCGTATTTATCTCGCCGCAGGAGATCGACGAGCGCAACATCCTGTGGGCAACGATGGACGGCATGGCCCAGGCAGTGGCAGGGCTGGAAATAACGCCCGATTATGCGCTGATTGACGGCAACCGCTGCCCGCCGGGGCTGATACAGCCCGCCGAGGCCGTCGTCAAGGGCGACGCCAACAGCGCGTCCATTGCGGCGGCGTCGATTCTGGCAAAGGTCAGCCGTGACCGCTATATGCTGGAACTGGACAAGCAATGCCCCCAGTACCAGCTTGCCAAGCACAAGGGCTACCCGACGAAGCTGCACTATGAGTTGATTGCACAGTACGGCATCCAGCCGTTTTACCGCCGCAGCTTTTTGAAAAAACAGGGCTACTGGCATGACTGACACCGGCCATATCGGCGAAGCGATTGCCGCTAAGTATTACCAGCAGCGCGGCTGGCTGCTGCTCAACCACAATTACCGCACCCGGATGGGGGAAATTGACCTTATTTTATATAGGGATGACACCCTCGTCTTTGCCGAGGTCAAGACCCGTACCGGTGCGATGCTGGATCGCCCGGCCGCTGCGGTGGATGCCCGCAAGCAGCAGCGATTGATTTTAGCCGCCCAGCAGTATTTGCAGTGCAGCCCCTACAGGGACGCAGCCATCCGCTTTGATGTGGTGGAAGTCACCCCCGCCGCCAAGGGCTGGCAGGTACATTGCATTCCCAGCGCGTTTGAGTGCTGAGAAGATATAGAGGAACGAAAGTACAAGAGAATAAGAGAAAGGGTGTAAACATATGCAGTATTTAAGCACCAGAGATTCCGCACTCCGCGTTTCCGCACAGGAAGCAATCGTCCGTGGTCTGGCACCGCAGAGCGGTCTGTTTGTACCGGAAACTTTCCCGAAGGCTGATCTGGAAGGTTGGAAAGACCTTTCGTACCCCGTACTGGCTGAAAAGGTGCTGGCCGGTTTCCTGACCGAGTACAGCGCTGATTTCCTGCACACCGCCACCGCTGCTACCTACGGTGAAGCCTTCGGCGGCAAGGCAGGCGAGACGGTCAAGGTTCGCGACGGCCTGTATTCTCTTGAACTGTGGCACGGTCCGACCTGCGCGTTCAAGGACTACGCTTTGCAGTTGATGCCGAAGCTGCTGGTCGAAGCCAAGAAGATGCTGGGCCGCACCGAGACGACCCGCATTCTCGTCGCGACTTCCGGTGATACCGGCAAGGCCGCGCTGGCGGGTTATGCTGATCTTGACGGCATCGAAATTGAAGTGTTCTATCCGAACGACGGCACCAGCGAGATCCAGCACCTGCAGATGGCGACCCAGAAGGGCCAAAATGTGCAGGTCTACGCCGTGCAGGGCAACTTTGACGACGCCCAGACCGGCGTCAAGAAGGTCTTTGCCGACGCCGACGTCGCCGCCGAGCTGGAAAAGCGCGGCATCCGCCTGTCCAGCGCCAACTCCATCAACTGGGGCCGCCTGGTGCCGCAGATCGTCTACTACTTCTACGCCTACTTCCGCCTGGCGGAGCAGGGCGCTGTCGCATGGGGCAAGCCTGTTGATTTCTGCGTGCCCACCGGCAACTTCGGCGACATTCTGGCGGGCTACTACGCCAAGCAGATGGGTCTGCCCGTGGGCAGGCTGGTCTGCGCGTCCAACAAGAACAATGTTCTGACCGACTTCCTGCGCACCGGCACCTATGACGCCCGCCGCACCTTCTACAAGACGACCTCGCCGTCGATGGACATCCTGATCTCCTCGAACCTCGAGCGTCTGCTCTATCACGTCAGCGGCAGCAGCGAAAAGGTCGCGGGCTGGATGCAGGAACTTTCCGCCACCGGCAAGTACACCGTTGACGCCGAGACGCTGGCAAAAATCCAGCAGAGCTTCGCCGCAGGCTACGCCGACGATGCCGACGGTGCTGCTGAAATCAAGGCCCGCTTTGACGGCGACCACTACCTCTGCGACACCCACACCGCCGTAGCCTTCCGCGTGGCCGAGACCCGGCGCACCGACGCGCCGATGGTCGTGCTCTCCACGGCCAGCCCGTTCAAGTTCCCGCGCGACGTCCTGACGGCTCTGGGCGTGGAGGCCCCCGCCAGCGACTTTGCCGCTATGGCCGCGCTGACCGCCGAGACCGGCGCCGAGGCTCCCGCCTCGCTGCGCGAGTTGGATAAGCTCGAGGTGCGGTTCAAGACCGTGCTGCAGCCCGCCGACATCCGCACCGCGGCTCTTCGTTAAAAGCAACAACTAGAAAGTGAGGGCCCTATGGCCATCTTTGCAATCGGGGATATGCACCTCTCGCTGGGAACGGACAAGCCCATGGACGTTTTCCCGGGGTGGGAGGGGTACCTGCCCCGACTGGAAGCCAACTGGCGCAAGCTCATACGACCGGAGGACACCGTTGTCCTGGCGGGCGACACCAGCTGGGCCATGAACCTGAACGACACCAAGGCGGATTTTGCCTTTATCCAAAACCTGCCTGGCCAGAAATGGCTGCTGAAAGGCAACCACGACTACTGGTGGACGACGACCCGCAAGATGGAGACGTTTTTGGCCGCCAACGGCTTTGACACGCTGCACATTCTGCACAATAACGCCTGCATCGTGGGCGATGTGGCGCTGTGCGGCACCCGGGGCTGGCCCTTTGACGATGTGGCCGCCCAAGGGGAAAAGCTCATGGCGCGCGAGGCTGGCCGCCTGCGGATGAGTTTGCAGGCGGCGGGGGAGACACGTGAAAAAATCGCCTTCCTGCACTACCCGCCCATCTACCCGGGCGCACAGGCGCAGGAGCTTGTGGATGTGCTGAACGAGTTCCATGTGACCGAATGCTGCTACGGCCACCTGCACGGCAAGTCCATCCGCTATGCCATGCAGGGCGAGCGGGACGGTATCACTTACCGTCTGATCTCTGCCGATGGCCTGTCGTTCTGCCCCTATAAAATACGGTGAAGCCTATGAAGCAGAAAACAAAAGATATCATCGGGGCGCTGCTGCTGGGGCTGCTCTGCACGTTGGCGCTCTCCGCCGTCATCACGGTGGCGGATACCGAAACCGCCCGCACCGACCTGATGATCGGTATGCAGTACGAGACGACCGGCCTTGACCTGGACGCCGCGCCGGGGCTGCTGGTGGGGCTTGTCAAGCTGCACCAGAACTTCCCGCTGGACGCCTGGGCCTGGGGGCCTGCGGTGGCGGGGCTGGCCGCGCTGCTCTACTGGGTGCGCCGCCAGCGCACGGCCAAGCCCAGACGCGCCGAGCTGGTGCTGAGCATCGTCTTTGGTGTCGCCGAGGTGCTGGGCCTGAGCATCTGCAAGCTGGGCAGCTGGGCCTTCGTCTTTAAAAATCCCTATCAGGTCTTTGTGGGCGCTGTCTGCATGGCCGGGTATGGGGTGTTGTTCTACCACGCTGTCTGGGGCTTGTACGCCCTGCTGGGACGGCCTGGCGGGGCAGAAGCCGAACCGGAAAACCGCTTCGCCCGCCGGTTCGCCAGGGCCCCGGGCCGCACGTCGTCGCTGCTCATCGGCGCGGCATGGCTGCCCTGGGTGGCCGTGTTCTGGCCCGGGTCGGTGGACTGGGACTCCTGGGGGCAGATCTCCCAGGTCATCGGCAAGCAGGAAATGACCGCCCACCATACGGTGCTGTCCACCTGGCTGCACGGCTGGCTGTTCCAGCTGGGCCGCATCCTGGGCAGTGATAACCTGGGTGTGTTCTTCTACATCGTCCTGCAGTTCATCGTCTGTGCCTGGGTGTTCGGGCAGGTGGCGGCCTTTGCGGGCAAGCTGGGCTGCTCCCGCGGGGTGCAGTACGCTGTCACGGCGTTCTTTGCGCTGAACCCGATTTGGGGCGTGTTCATCCAGACCCAGGTCAAGGATACGCTTTACACCGGCCTCTTTGTGCTGTTCGTGCTGAAAACCGCCGATCTGTTGCTGTTCCCGCAGGAATGGCAGGGGAGCCGCAAACGCCTGGCCGCCTACGCGGTGCTGGGCATCCTCTGCTGCCTTTTGCGCAAAAACGGCATCTACGCCGTTGTGCCGATGGTGCTTGCTTCGGCTCTTGTGCTGACTGGTAAACAGCTGCGCAAACCACTTCTGGCGGTCATGCTGGCGGTAGTCATTGGCTCCTTCGGGTTTGATGTATTCACCGAAAAAGTCCTCGACATCCCGGCGGGCAGCGTGGGGGAGGCCCTCTCGGTGCCGATGCAGCAGACGGCTCGCTATGTCCGGGACTTCGGCTATGACGTCACCGACGACGAGAAGGCTGTCATCAATGAAGTGCTTGACTATGACAGCCTGGCCCAGAGCTATATGCCGGAACTTTCCGATGGCGTAAAGCAGTACTACAAGAATCCCAGCAAGGGTGGCCTGGCCCGCTATATGCTGACCTGGGCCAAGATGTTCTTCAAGCACCCGGTCTGCTATTTTGAGGCCCTGCATGCCAACTCCCACGGCTATTACACCATCACGAAATGCCGGGCTATCAACGATTACTACACGTTTAATAATGACACTTGCATGCAAATGTTTGAAATGGACGTCCACTATCTTGATAAATCCGGCTATCTGCGG
>OLVX01002771.1_pt1 | contig 12189 bp, 8 predicted proteins | sample 1673271 | NCBI WGS metagenome assembly OLVX01 (sample SAMEA3178939, study PRJEB25190) | human gut metagenome | biome: human gut; feature: human-associated habitat; material: faeces | place: Austria | collected 2013 | reverse complement strand
TAACATGTTAAAATACACGGTTAAGCGGCTGCTCCAGTCGCTTGTCACAATCTTTTTGATCGCAACAGCCGTCTTTTTGATGATGCGCTGTCTGCCGACGGACTACTACTTCACTGAGGAACAGCTCATGAAGTTCACCGATCAGCAGAAGACCGCCGCTCTGGAAGCGGCCGGCCTGACCGACCCCATCCCCACCCAGCTGATCAAATTCTACAACGATCTGCTGCATCTGGACTTCGGCACGTCCCGCCGTATCCAAAACGGTGCACCGGTGGTCAAGGTCATCGGCAAAAAGTTCGGCGTCTCGATGCGTCTGGGCCTCACGGCGTCCGCCATCTCTCTGGTGCTGGGCGTTCTGATGGGCATCCTTCAGGCGGCATTCAAGGACAAGGTATTTGACTGGATCGGCACGGCTTACACCGTGTTCGTCAATGCGGTCCCTTCGCTGGTGTCCTACTCTCTGGTGCTGGTGCTGGGCTCCAAGTATCTGGGCTTCCCCACGCTGTACTCCACCCGCAATGTGAGCGCGTCCAGCGTGCTGCCCATCACCTGCTTGTCGCTGGCATCCATCGCGGGCTACGCCCTGTGGACCCGCCGCTACATGGTGGATGAGCTGACCCGCGACTACATCAAGCTGGCGCGTGTCAAGGGCCTGAGCTCCCGCGAGATCATGTTCAAGCACGTTCTGCGCAACGCCATGGTCCCCATGGTGCAGTATATCCCCCAGTCCATCCTGCTGACGGTGGGCGGCTCCCTGCTGATGGAGCGCTTCTTCTCCGTCCCCGGCATGGGCCCCCTGCTGACCGACGCCATCCAGCGTTATGACCTGAACGTCGTGCAGACGCTGGTCATCCTGTATGCCGTTCTGGGCATCGTGGGCGTTTTCTTGGGCGATGTGCTGATGATGGTCGTTGACCCCCGTATCACTCTGACTGGAAAGGAGGAAGCTCGCTGATGGCTAAGGCATCTGATTTTGAGGGTAAGAAGCAGGACGAACTGTTCTACTTCGTGGAATACTCTCCGGAAGAGGCTGAGCGCATCGGCTATTCCAACTATTCCTACTGGGGTTCTGTCATCCAGAACTTCCTCAAGCAGAAGGTCGCTGTCTTCTGCCTGATCCTGTTCTTGGCGCTGACGGTCTTTTCCTTCATCGCACTGGCCATCGGCAAGTACGATTACACGGGCCTGATCTCGGATACGAGCAAGGCGTTCATCAAGCCGAACAGCGAATACTGGTTCGGCACCGACAACCTCGGCCGCGACTACTGGTGCCAAGTGTGGTACGCCACGCAGGTGTCCATCCGTCTGGCTCTGGTCGTCGCCGTTGGCGAGAGCATCGTCGGCGTCATCTTTGGCCTGATCTGGGGCTATGTCCGCAGCTTGGACCGCTTCTTCACGGAGCTGTACAACCTGATCGATAACGTGCCCTACATCATCTATATGACCCTGATCGCCCTGATGGTCGGTCAGAGCTTCTGGATCATGGCAATTTCGATGATCGCGATCAACTGGCTGTCCATGGCACGCCGTGTCCGCAACATGGTCTTCATGTTCCGTGACCGCGAGTACAACCTCGCGTCCCGCTGCCTCGGCACCCCGTTGTGGCGTGTTCTGACCAAGAACATCCTGCCGTATCTGGTTTCTGTCATCATCCTGCGCATGGCGCTTTCCATCCCCGGCACCATCAATCTGGAGTCTACGCTGTCCTACCTCGGCCTCGGCCTTGGCATCGATACTCCGTCTCTGGGCCTGATCCTGAGCAAGGTGCGCGGCTTCTTCCTCGATTACCCGTACCTGCTGGTCTTCCCTGCATCCATCGTGTCCATCATCTCGATCTCGTTCTACATCATGGGCAACGCTTTGTCGGATGCGGCAGACCCGCGCAACCACGTTTGATAGATTGGAGAGAGAAACGTAAATGGATAGACAACCGATTATCTCTGCCAAAGACGTGGAGATCACTTTTAGTCTGCGGGGACGCAAGCTGAACGCCATCCGCAAGTGCTCGCTGGATCTGTACGACGGCGAGACCCTTGCCATCGTGGGCGAGTCCGGTTCGGGCAAGTCCGTATTCACCAAGACCTTCGTGGGCATGCTGGACGCCAACGGTTCCATCACCGGCGGCTCCATCCTGTTCGAGGGCCGCGACATGACCAAGTTCACCGAAAAGGATTGGCTGGGCGTGCGCGGCAAGAAGATCGCCATGGTCATGCAGGACCCGATGACCAGCCTGAACCCGCTGAAGAAGATCGGCAAGCAGATTCAGGAGAGCATCGAGCACCATCAGGGCCTGAAGGGTGAGGCCGCCAAGAAGGCGGCCATCGAGATGCTGGCCAAGGTCGGTATCCCTGACCCGGAGCGCCGCTATGACCAGTACCCCCACGAGTTTTCCGGCGGTATGCGCCAGCGTGTCGTCATCGCCATTGCAGCGGCTTGCCGCCCGCAGGTGCTGATCTGCGACGAGCCCACCACTGCGCTGGACGTGACCATTCAGGCACAGATCCTGCAGCTGATCCGTGATCTGCAGAAGGAGCTGGGCATGTCGGTCATCTACATCACCCACGACCTTGGCGTTGTGGCGAATGTGGCCGACCGTGTGGCTGTTATGTACGCCGGTCAGATCGTGGAGTACGGCACCGTGGAGGAGATCTTCTACGACGCTTGGCACCCCTACACTTGGGCACTGCTTCAGGCGCTGCCCCAGTTGGGCACCAAGGGTGAGAGCCTCCCCACCGTGGACGGCACTCCCCCGAACCTGTTCAACGAGATCAAGGGCGATGCCTTCGCCCCCCGCAACAAGCATGCGCTGGCCATCGACTTCGTGGCAGAACCTCCGTTCTTCCAAGTGTCCGAGACCCACGCAGCAAAGACTTGGTATCTGGACCCGCGCGCGCCCAAGATCGAGCGTCCGCACTCCATCCAGAACCTTCGTGAGAAAATGGGAAAGATGGGAGGTTCCAACTTAAATGGCTGAACGTGAAAAGCTGATTGAGCTGAAAGACCTTCAGATCACCTTTGGCTCCGGCAAAAAGAAATTCGTCGCAGTGGATCATGTCAATTTCGACATCTACAAGGGCGAGACCTTCTCGCTGGTCGGCGAGTCCGGCTCCGGCAAGACCACCATTGGCCGTGCCATCTGCCGCATCAACCCGACTTCCGGCGGCGACATCTTCTTCAAAGGCCAGAAGATCAATGGCCATATCTCCAAGGAGCTGGACAAGGAAGTCATCCGCAAGATCCAGATGATCTTCCAAGACCCCATGGCTTCCCTGAACGAGCGCGCCAAGGTCGAGTACATCGTGGCCGAGGGTCTGCTGAACCACCACCTGTACAAAGATCAGGAGGACCTGCACAACAAGGTCATGGATGCGCTGCACGAAGTCGGCTTGCTGCCGGAGTTCGCTTCCCGCTTCCCGCACGAATTCTCCGGCGGCCAGCGCCAGCGTATCGGCATTGCACGCGCTCTGGTCATGCAGCCGGAGTTCATCGTGGCCGACGAGCCCATCTCGGCTCTGGACGTCTCCATCCGCGCACAGGTGCTGAACCTGTTGAACACGATGAAGAAGAGCCGCGGCCTGACTTACCTGTTCATCGCCCACGACCTGTCGGTGGTCCGGTTCATCTCGGACCGCATCGCCGTCATCAGCAAGGGCCGCATCGTGGAGCTGGCTGAGGCGGAGGAGCTGTTCCTCCATCCGCTGCACCCCTACACCAAAGCCCTGCTGAGCGCTGTTCCCATCCCCGACCCCGCACTGGAGAAGAACAAGAAGCTGCTTGTTTATGATCCGTCCGTGCACGATTACAGCGTGGATAAGCCGGTCTGGGAAGAGATCGCCAACGGACACTTCGTCTACGGCAACCAGCGTGAGCTGGAAGGCTACCGCAAGGAATACGAAAGCCAGCTCTAAGCTGAACCGCTTTCCGGTATTTTAACACAAATGCCCCGCCGCCTGAGGAAACCCTCAGCGGCGGGGTTTTGTGTTGTATAAAAGCGCCCCGCAGACCTTCGGAGAAGGCCCTGCGGGGCGCTTTGCGCTTACTTTTGGATTTAGGCGGGGGAAATCCTTACTCCACGATGATGCTCTTACCGCTCATCTCTGCGGGGACAGGGAGGCCGATATAGGGCAGCATGGTGGGGGCGATGTCGGCGAGGCAGCCGCCCTCACGGAGCTTCACGTCGCCGCAGCCGATGGCCACAAAGGGCACCACGTTGGTGGTGTGGGCGGTGAAGGGCGTGCCGTCCGGGTTCTTCATCTTCTCGGCATTGCCGTGATCGGCGGTCAGGAAGGCGCAGCCGCCCGCATCCAGCACAGCGGTGACAACTTCCTTGACGGCGGCATCCACGGCCTCTACGGCCTTCACAGCGGCCTCAAAGACGCCGGTATGGCCGACCATGTCGCAGTTGGCGAAGTTCAGGATGATGACGTCATACTTGCCGCTCTCGATCCGCTTCTTGCACTCGGCTGCGACCTCCGGAGCGCTCATCTCCGGCTTCAGGTCGTAGGTGGCCACCTTCGGGCTGGGGATCACGCAGCGATCCTCGCCCTCGTAGGGAGCCTCCACGCCGCCGTTGAAGAAGAAGGTGACGTGGGCGTACTTCTCGGTCTCGGCGATGCGGAGCTGGGTCTTGCCGTTCTCGGACAGGTACTGGCCCAGAACGTTCTTCAGCTCCACGGGCGGATAGGCGACCTCGCAGTTGGGCATGGTGGCGTCGTACTCGGCCATGCAGACGTAGTTCACCTGCTTGCGGCCGCCGCGGCGCTCAAAGCCGGTGAAGGCGTCGTCGCAGAAGATGCGAGTCATCTGGCGGGCACGGTCGGGGCGGAAGTTCATGAAGATGACGGTGTCGCCATCCTCGACGCGGCCGCCCTCGCAGGTGACAACGGGGATGACGAACTCGTCGGTCACGTCGGCGGCGTAGCTGGCCTCAATGGCCTCCTGCGCGTTGGCGGCGTGGTTGCCCTCGCCGTAAACAAAGGCGGCGTAGGCTTTTTCCTCACGGTCCCAGTTGTTGTCGCGGTCCATGGCGTAGTAACGGCCGGAGACACTGGCGATCTTGCCGATGCCCAGCTCGTCCAGCTTGGCCTGCAGGTCAGCCAGGAAGCCCTTGCCGCTGTGGGGGTCGGTGTCACGGCCGTCCATGATGCAGTGCAGGTAGACGTCCTTCGCGCCCATGTGCTTAGCCATTTCCAGCACGCCGAACCAGTGGTCGGCGTGGCTGTGGACACCGCCGGTGCCGACCAGGCCCATCAGATGGATGGCCTTGCCTGCGTCGATAGCGGCCTTCATGTTCTTGACCAGCACCGGGTTTTTCAGCATCTCGCCGTCCTTAATGGACTTGGTGATGAGAGTCAGCTGCTGGTAGACGATGCGGCCCGCGCCCATGTTGGTGTGGCCGACTTCCGAGTTGCCCATCTGGCCGTCGGGCAGGCCGACAGCCATGCCGGATGCCTCGATGGTGGTCATGGGGTAGTTGGCGAACAGCTTATCCAAGTTGGGCTTGTTGGCGGCGGCCACGGCATTGCCGAAGGTCTTGTCGGGCGTCCAGCCGAAGCCGTCCATAATGCAGAGCATAACAGGTTTTTTGGACATAAAATTGAAACTCCTTAATAATAGGGTTGTAGGGGCGGCCGTCACGCTGCCGGGACGCATATATGCGTTCCCTACAAACATTCCGGGAAAACGCAATTTAGCCTTTGGTAGCAGCGTCCACGATAACAGCAAACTGGTCAGCCTTCAGGGACGCGCCGCCGATCAGGCCGCCGTCAACATCGGGCTTGCTCAGCAGTTCCTCAGCGTTCTTCGGGTTCATGCTGCCGCCGTACTGGACGGTCAGGGCCTTGGCGGCGTCCTCGCCGTACAGCTCGCCGACGACCTTGCGGATGGCGGCACAGACTTCCTCGGCCTGGTCAACGGTAGCGGTCTTGCCGGTGCCGATGGCCCAGATGGGCTCGTAGGCGATGACGACGTTCTTCAGTTCGTCAGCGGTCACGCCGTTCAGGGCGATCTTGACCTGCATACGGACCAGTTCCTCGGTGACGCCCTGCTCACGCTGATCCAGGCTCTCGCCAACGCAGATGATGGGCTTCAGGCCGCCGGCCAGCGCAGCTTTGGTGCGCTTGTTGACAGTCTCGTTGGTCTCGGCAAAGTACTGGCGGCGCTCGCTGTGGCCGATCACGACGTACTCAACGCCCAGGTCGGTCAGCATATCGGCGGAAATTTCGCCGGTGAAGGCGCCGGACTTCTCAAAGTGGACATTCTCGGCACCGACATGGATGTTGGTGCCCTTGGTCATCTCGACAGCGGTGACCAGGTCGGTGAAGGGAACGCAGATAACGACCTCGCAGCCGGCGTCCTTGACAGCGGGGATCAGCTCGCTGATGAGGGCCTTGGCCTCGGTAGCGGTCTTGTTCATTTTCCAGTTGCCAGCAATGATGGCTTTGCGGTTCTGTTTATCCATGGTAATTACTCCTTCCATAATAAGCCTTCCCCCTCGAGGGGGAAGCCTTTACATAAAAAGCGCGGCGGCTCTGCCGCCGCGCTCCTGCGGGTATTGTTGATCAAGCCTTCTGGATGACGGCGATGCCGGGCAGCTCCTTACCCTCGAGGTACTCGAGAGATGCGCCGCCGCCGGTGGAGATGTGGGTCATCTTGTCGCCCAGGCCCATCTGCTGGACAGCTGCTGCGCTGTCGCCGCCGCCGATGACGGTGGTAGCGTCGCTCTCAGCCATAGCCTTGGCCACGGCCAGAGTGCCGGCAGCCAAAGTCGGGTTCTCAAAGACGCCCATGGGGCCGTTCCAGACGACGGTCTTGGAAGCCTTGACAGCGTCGGCGAAGAGCTTCATGGTCTCGGGGCCGATGTCGCAGCCTTCCTTGTCAGCCGGGATAGCGGTGACAGGGACGACGATGGTCTCGACAGGAGCGTCGATGGGGTCGGGGAAGTTCTCGACACAGGCGGTATCGACGGGCAGGAGCAGCTTGACGCCCTTCTCCTGAGCCTTTGCCATCATCTCCTTGCAGTAGTCCAGCTTGGAGTCGTCGCACAGGCTCTTGCCGACCTCATAGCCCTGAGCCTTGATGAAGGTGTAGGCCATGCCGCCGCCGATGATGAGGGTATCGACCTTCTCCAGCAGGTTGGAGATGACATTCAGCTTGTCAGCGACCTTTGCGCCGCCCAGAATGGCGGTGAAGGGACGGACGGGATCGTTCACGGCATTGCCGAGGTACTTGATCTCCTTCTCCATCAGGTAGCCGACAGCGGTGTCCTTGATATAGTCGGTGACGCCTGCGGTGGAGCAGTGTGCGCGGTGGCAGCTGCCGAAGGCATCGTCAACGTATGCGTCTGCCAGAGAAGCCAGATCCTGAGAGAACTCGGGCAGATTCTTGGTCTCTTCCTTGCGGAAACGGGTGTTCTGCAGCAGGACGACGTCGCCGTTGTTCATGGCAGCGACAGCAGCCTTTGCCTTCTCGCCCACGACGTTGTCGTCGTCAGCAAAGACAACGGTCTTGCCCAGCTTTGCGCTCAGAGCCACAGCAACGGGAGCGAGGCTGAACTTTGCCTCGGGGCCGTTCTTCGGCTTGCCCAGATGGCTGCACAGAATGACCTTCGCGCCGTCATTGACCAGCTTCTGGATGGTGGGCAGAGCCGCATTGATGCGGTTCTCGTTGGTGATGACGCCGTCCTTCATGGGGACGTTGAAATCACAGCGGACAAGGACCTTCTTGCCGCAGTAGTTCTGATCGTCGATCGTCTTTTTACCTAAACCCATAGTGATTATTCTCCTCTCAATTCATTCTTCGGAATCGAATTTCGCTCACTCTCGGGGTCTTAGCCCCTATGACACTATTATAAACAAAATATGTGTGTATTGCAAGGACGGGAGATGGATAATTTATTAACAAACTTTTCCCGTGATATTCGGGAATTGTGTCTATTTTGACAGTAGTCCGGCCCGGCCGCCAAAACGCCGCAGGCGGTCTCCCCTCCTGCGGCGCTTAAAACGATCCACTTTAATCCCGACGGAACAGGTCGCGGGTGTAGACTTTGTCCTGTACATCATCCAGACAGCTGTCGTAGCGGTTGGCGATGATGGCCTGGCTGCGCTTTTTGAAAACGTCCAGATCGTTCACCACTTCGCTGCCGAAGAAGGTAGTGCCATTCTCCAAAGTCGGCTCATAGATGATAACTGTCGCGCCCTTGGCCTTGATACGCTTCATGACGCCCTGAATGGAAGACTGACGGAAGTTGTCGGAGTTGGCCTTCATGGTCAGGCGGTAGACGCCGATGATACAGGGCTTCTCGTCCGCCGCGTTATACTCGTTCTCTTCCCCATAGCTGTAGTAGCCCGCCATCTGGAGCACCCGGTCTGCAATGAAATCTTTGCGGGTGCGGTTGGACTCCACGATGGCCTCGATGAGATTTTCCGGCACATCCTCGTAGTTGGCGAGGAGCTGCTTGGTATCTTTCGGCAGGCAGTAGCCGCCGTAACCAAAGCTGGGATTATTATAATGTGTGCCAATGCGGGGGTCGAGGCAGACGCCCTCGATGATATGCCGGGTATCGAGCCCCTTCATCTCGGCGTAGGTGTCCAGTTCGTTGAAGAAGGAAACGCGGAGGGCCAGATAGGTGTTGGCGAACAGCTTGACCGCCTCGGCCTCGGTGAAGCCCATGAAGAGGGTGTCGATATTCTCTTTGACAGCACCTTCCTGTAACAAATAAGCAAAGGTGTGTGCCGCCTCCACGAGGCGCTCATCCTGCATATCCGTACCTACGATGATGCGGCTCGGGTAGAGATTATCGTATAGTGCCTTGGACTCCCGCAGGAACTCCGGGCTGAAGATGATATTCCCGCACTGATATTTTTCACGGACACTGGCCGTGAAGCCCACCGGGATGGTGGACTTGATGACCATGACAGCCTCGGGGTTCACCTTCATCACCAGCCGGATGACCGCCTCCACCGCCGAGGTATCGAAGAAATTCTTCCGGCTGTCGTAGTTGGTGGGGGCCGCGATGATCACAAAGTCAGCGTCCCGATAGGCCGTCTCCCCGTCCAGCGTAGCCGTCAGGTCGAGATCTTTCTCGGTGAGGTATTTTTCGATGTAGTCGTCCTGAATGGGCGATTTTTTCTGGTTGATGAGATCCACCTTTTCCGGCACGATGTCAACAGCCGTGACATGGTGGTGCTGGCTCAGCAGGACAGCAATGGACAGGCCGACGTAGCCCGTACCCGCGACAGCGATGTTCAGTTTTTCGAATGCTTTCATGGCTTTCGCTCCTACGACACAAATGCAATAAACTGCGGTATTGACTTTATTGTATCATGAAGCGGATGAGGTGGCAAGTATCGACAAACAAAACACCCTTCCCCTGCGGCGTACCGCAGAAGGAAAGGTGTCAAACTCACGGATTAGGCTTCCCGCTTATTCAGCAGGGCACCTCAAGCACTTTTGAGCGTAGAGCTGTGATTAGCAGTTCTCAGCGAAGTACTTAATGGTACGGACCATCTGAGAGGTGTAGGAGTTCTCGTTGTCGTACCAGGACACGACCTGAACCTGATAGGTGTCGTCATAGCTACGCTAATTTTTCACACATTTTTTGTAGCCGTTCATATTTTTGAAACAACAGTTACAGTACCACAGCATACCGTTGTCGTACCAAAACCGGCTTGTTCGTACCACAATTATATCACGTTTTAGCGTCATTTGCAAGGTTTCCGTCAATTTCACATCCGGCCTGCATTTTTCTCATATTGGGAAGTCTATTTTCACGGAACACATAGTTCGGAGCGTCCGGGGCCCGGAGCACCGCCGGGGCGTCTGCTCTGCCCAGATGCGCTCCTCTGCTGCCTCTTTTGCTAAAATTTCGCCGGACATGATTTTAGGCCATGGTGTGGGAAACAATGCTTTTTGTTTGACATAAAACATATATTACATTACGACCCGACAGTTACATATATAAGCACCTGTATATCAGCTCTTGGCAACATACCCGCGCTTATTCATCTTCTCCTTCACTTCGTCCGGCACATCAATCAGCCCAAACCGATAAAACACCCCGTAGATGTATGTCACGCCCCGAATATCACCCAACGCTTTCGGACGGTCAACTACTGCTCCGACCTCTTTTACATTGCCCAGCGCCAGCAGCACCGAGCTCCACGCCAGACTTTTGCTGTTCTCTCGCCTGTCAATCCAGAGCTCTTTTGTGTATTCGCCACTTCTGCCTTTTCATATTTCATAAGAGAATGGCAAGCCGGAATAGGTCTTAAAACGCACTTTTTGATAGATCAGAGCCGTCTCCCACAGATGCTCCTCTGTCGGCGCTGCTCGCAGCTTCTTTACTGCCCTGTATCTCCGCTGCCGCTCTGCCCCAACACTGATCTTCTCTTTCTCTGTACTAGGAAAGTACACGCCTTTCTGATATGGTAGGTACGAGGTAACGGAGGCTTTGGAGAGTTGAAGAGTAGAGGATGTTGAGAGGATGTAGAATTACTGGCGTTTCCGTGCAGCTTTTTCAGCATCAACAATATCTGCTTTGGAATAGGAATTTCCCGGCGGGAGGTGCGGGTTTTGGGCGTTTGGATGACCACCTTCGTGTGACCATCTCCGCAGGAAATTCGGCAGACCGTCCGGTTAATTTTCAGCGTTCCGAGTTTCAGGTCGAAATCGCCCCATTGTAAGCCGCAGATCTCGCCAATACGCAGACCCAATTCCAGCCCTAATAATAAGCCGATTTTGCGGGGCGTGGGGTTCTCCTGTACATAATGATAAAGCCGTTGCTGCTCCACCGGAGAGAGCGGCGCAGAAATTTTGTCGATGGCTTTTGGCAGCGCTACTTCCAGCTCCATCGGACGAATCAGGCGTAAATGTGCGGCGTACTTGCAGATACGTCGCAGCATCGAGAGGCATTCCCGGGCAGAGGAGTTTCCCAGTGGCGTGTGTGCGGCATCCGTAGGCACGATGATCTGCTGCATGGCCTGTTCCAGAAAGCTTTCCTCAAGGGAGGCGACCGGCGCTTTGCTCAAAACCGGAAGAAGATACTTGTGCAGTGTGTACGAATAATGCGCATAGGTGGATTCTTTTATGCTGTTCCGCAGGGAATGCAGCCACACCTCGGCCAGTGCTTCAAAGGTCAGGTCGGTTCTTTTCAGCTTGTAGAAACCAGCCTCTGCTTTCTTCTGGATCAGCACGCGTTTGACCTCTGCATAGACCGTTCCGTAGACGTAGCCCCACTGGATTTTGCCTTCCGATGTACGCGCTTTGATATAGCGGCCTTCCCACCGGCCATCCTTGCGTTTGCGTATATTTTCTCCCCGTCGTGCCATTTTTGTTTCCTCCTGCGTCTTGGACACCCATCTGACCACTTATTTTGTTCACATGCGTTTTCATCTGGATTTTTCATGCGAAACTGGGCATTGTGCAAAAAACTTCCACTTTTTCGAAGCTTTTTCGAAGGCCATGTGGGATACATTTATATAATTTTCTATTGAATCCCAGATATAACCATGATAAAATAATAAGAGAATTCAAACAACGATGTCGAAAGATCGGTATCCTCCATTTTCCATATGGAGGATACTTTTTTTGTTTTTCGAGCATCATTTTCTTAACGCAAAAAGACCCCTGCCGATCACATTTCTGTGAAAGACAGAGGCCTTCTACTACTTATGATTTAATTCGGTCTGGGGAGGTGGAACAACGATTTCATTCTACCGGGTCAGTGTCCCCTTTCAGATTTTTAACCACCCCCGGAGTGCCTGATGCGGTATTTTCCTGCTCCATTCGAAGGCGTACTGCCTCCATGATGTATTCGGTCACACTTTTCCCTTCTTTTTGGGCTGCTACCTGAACCGCCTCTTTGTTGGGGAAGGCATCCATCCGAACGTCAAGAACAATTATTCCAGCAAAAACCGGGTCGCTGCCTTATAATTGCGCAGAGAGCCTTTAGCCAGATGGCGGCATTCACAGTCGTAGATAAATTCATCGCGGAGATCTTTCAAAAACATAAAAAAACACCCTTTCCTTCATGGCAGACCACAAAAGAAAGGGTGAAAAATTGCTAGATAAGCTTATCGTACCAAATCAAGCTTGTTCGTAGTTGAGCAAGACAAACTCCGGTAGACAATTCAGGCACTTTTTAACGCAAGAACGTCATTAGCAGTTCTCAGCGAAGTACTTAATGGTACG
>OLVX01002770.1_pt1 | contig 12191 bp, 13 predicted proteins | sample 1673271 | NCBI WGS metagenome assembly OLVX01 (sample SAMEA3178939, study PRJEB25190) | human gut metagenome | biome: human gut; feature: human-associated habitat; material: faeces | place: Austria | collected 2013 | reverse complement strand
GTGCGCCAGATCCTGCACGAGTGGGTCGAGTGGCGCATACAGTCCACGCGCCGTCGCGTAAGCTTTGATTTGGGCAAGAAGTCCGAGCGCCTGCACCTGCTGCACGGCCTCGAGGCGATCCTGCTCGACATCGACAAGGCCATCGCCATCATCCGCAACACCAAGCTCGAGGCGGAGGTCGTGCCCAACCTCATGCGCGGCTTCGACATCGACGAGACCCAGGCGGAGTTCGTCGCCGAGCTCAAGCTCCGCAACATCAACGAGGAGTACATCCTCAACCGCACCAAGGACATCGCGAAGCTCGAGGACGAGATCGCCAAGCTCGAGGATATTCTTTCCAGCGAGGACAATATCAAGAAGGTAATCAGCAACGAGCTGGCGGAGGTCAACAAGAAGTACGTGATGCCGCGCCGCACGGGCAAGATCGACCCGTCAGACGTCATCGAGGTGAGCCTGGAGCCCGAGGTCGAGGAGTACCCGGTCACCATCATGCTCTCGCGCGAGGGCTACCTCAAGAAGATGACGGACCGTGTGCTCAAGACGGGCGCCGCGCTCAAGTACAAGGACGGCGACAAGCCCTTCATCGAGTTCCCTTCTTCCAACACGCACGAGCTGCTGGTGTTCACCGACAAAAGCCAGGTATACAAGTGCAAGGTCGCGTCGTTCGAGGACACGAAGTCCGCGCAGCTCGGCTCATATTTGCCGACCGACCTCGAGATGGATCCCGACGAGAACGTAATCTGGGTGATCGACCCCGAGGACTACAAGGCCGACGTGCTGTTCGTCTTCGAGAACGGCCGCGTCGTCCGTGTGGCGCTCGCCGGTTATGTGACCAAGACCAACCGCAAGCGCCTCAAGAACGCCATCTACGGCGGCAGCAAGCTGCTCTATGCCCAGGTGCTCAAGGAGGACCGCGACCTCGCGCTCGTCTCGAACGACTTCCGCCTGATGAACTTCAACACGTCGCTGCTCAAGACCAAGACGACCACCAACACCCAGGGCGTCCAGGCCTTCACCGCAAAGAAGAACCGCATCGTCACCACGGTGGGCGCGATCGAGGACATCCTGGGCAACGGCGCCTGGGTGGACAGGTTCACCGCGCAGAGCCTCCCCTCCGCCGGCGCCCTCATGAAGGAAAACGACATGCCGAGCCTGTTCGACTAAGGCAACCGGCTGAAACCGCGGAAGTCGAACCGCCACAAATCCTTAAACGATGGCCCCAGAGCGCGATTAACCGCACTCCGGGGCCCTTGCATACGGTTCGAATTATCTGCTTGCAAGCTCAAGCAAAAACCTCCAAGCCGGAATCACTTCTATTTTCAGACCATCCTTTTCGATGGATTCGTCCTCTTCTTTTGTGACGATGAGCAAACGACGGACATTTTGGTCAACCCGCGCAAGCTTTATCAAATTACCCACTTCGCGTGGATTAGCACTTTCCGAAAGCGAATAGGTAACTTGAACAGCAAGTCCCTCATCGGGCACATAAAAATCAACGTCGATGCCGTTCTTTGGCGATTTGAGATAGCAGAGCTCGTCACCATACCTATCGAGCATCGCGACCGCGACCTCATTTTCCAGAAGAACCGGCTCCTTTTTAGAGAGAAACAGGTTGAGCAGCCCGTTGTCTGTGAAATAGTACTTTGGGTTTCCCTCACGCTCGATAAACTTGGCAACAGCATTGCGAACGGGAAAGATGAGATAGGCTTCCTGGGCCATGGCAAGGTAGTTGATCACCGAGTCCTTGCTGACCTTGTATCCGACGCCCTTCAACATGCCGTAGAACATCGTGCTCGACGCCTCATTATGAACCGTTTCCGCGACTTTCTTCATCAACACCCTCATCGCCTGCGGGTTACGCACGTTGTTTCGAGCAACGATGTCACCCAGAAGCACCTTTTGATAAACGCTCTCCACATACTCTCGCGGCATGCCATAGCGAAGCGACTCGGGAAAGCCCCCGTCAACATAAAACAACTCAAAGGCTGCCGAAATCGCACCCTTACCAGACGTCGAGTACACGGCTGCCTCGTCGTATTGTTTTCCGGTGGCATCGAGAAACTCGTCGAATCGATAAGGTGTCACATACCTCGTCAGGTAGCGGCCACCAAGCGTCGTCTCGATTTGCGCGCCCAGCATCTTTGCATTGCTTCCCGTTATGTATGCTCGACGACCAGAATCAGCCAAACGACGTGCGAATTTTTCCCAACCATCGATGTTTTGGACCTCGTCAAGAAAGAAAAAGCCCTCCTCGTCGCTCAGCTCACTTTGGACCACGAGAATGTCGTTGAAGTCCGACAAAGTGAACTCGGCGAGTCGCTCGTCCTCGAAATTGATGTAGATGATCCGGCGCCAATCGACACCCCGTGCGACCAGGTCTTGAACAAGACCATAGAGGAGCGTCGACTTTCCAGCACGGCGCAAACCGGTTACGACATAGTTGGCCTGGGCATCAAGGAAATATCGACGATGGACGATATCTGCGTTGCGAATAATCTCGTGCTGGTCGAAGATGACGCTTTTCAGAATCTCCCTATTCATCATTCCCCAATCTGTCTTTTATACTCGACAGATTATATGATAATCCGTCTTTTATACTCGACAGATATTCAGCAACGCAAAGTTAAGCGAGCTTGCGAGCGAGCTCACGCACCTCTTCGAGTTTGGGTGACGATGCCATACTGTCACGCTCGGTCATGCCGCTGATGGTGACGATGCCCTGATCCTCCCACTTGCAATACGCGCAGGTAGCCTTGTACATAGCGATCGCCGCGTCATAGACGCCCTCGCTGTGGCTGTCGAGCAAAAGGGCAGTCTTGGTAAACGGGAAACCCGTAGCGCCGAAGGCGTACAGACGGTCGATGACGGCCTTCTCCTGTGCGGTGATATCGAACCAGTAGATGGGCGAAGCGAACACGACCATGTCGGCGTTCTTGAGAGACTCAACCACGTCGGCCATATCGTCCTTCTGCACGCAAGCGCCCTCGTGCTCGAAGCAATACTGGCACCCCAGGCAACCGGCGATCTTCTTGCCGGCAACGCGCACGACTTCGACCGTGTGGCCACCCTCGCGTGCAGTCTCAGCAAACGTGTCGACCATGGTGTCAGTGTTGGCGCCCTTGCGCGGGCTACCACTCAATACAACGATGTTCATAGGGCCCTCCTCTCCCGGTGTCGTAGGAGCGCGACACGCTGCTTTTTGTTATTACCAAAGCGGATGGAGCTATTCAATCGCCCGCTTATCACTTCTTTGCTCAAACCAAATAGCCTTGCGTAAGATCACGCCTGCACAATCCTCGCCGACCGGCGATTGCGAAACCGCAAAAGCGGGAGCGCGGGTGCGCCGCGGCGCTTCGTTTCACTAGATTGACTTGATGGGATGGCGAATCACGGTCTTGAGCTTCTCTGGTACGCACTTGCGCGGGTCGGATATGGCGTCGATCCGTAGTCGACATCTACTTCACAACGGAGATTCTTGCCTATAAATACGAGAATACGAATTGGCGCTCTTCATGGACGAGCGGCGTAGACGCATCTAGATACTTATTGATTCATCTTTTGGGGAGACAGGCTAAAGTGAGTATTTTCAAAACTGAGGATTGCCCTATATGCGGGCGTAGAACAAACGCCTTTGAAAAGACCATGGCAAAATACAATGGTCTGCATCTGTGCAGGCCGTGCTTGACAAGAATAATCGCATCTGGCATCAACGCGGCAGACGTCAAGAAACATACCCTGGACGAGCTCCAAGTTGCTGCCGGCCGTCGAACCGTTGAATCCTTATCCGTACTCTCATCTAAGCCAGCAACTGATTCGGCATCCTTTTCCTCGAATTCTTCTGCGACGCCCAGCGCTGCGCCCGATACCTCGATTTCCGGTTCCACGTTTGAAGCTCACTCTCCGGGACGCGTGGAGTTACATGAAATTTACGTGGCACCAGGTGCTATGGCTTCGGTGAAGTCAAAGTTCATCGCCTTTGACGTAGAAACCACAGGACTCAGCGAATATGCAGACCGGATTGTCGAGATCGGCGCCATTTGCTTCGAAGACTGCAAGCCCACGCGCTCATTTGGCACCCTCGTAAATCCCGGTGTGAGGATATCTTTAGAGGCCAGCCGCATTAACCACATAAGCAACGAAATGCTTGACAAAGCCCCCTCGGAGAATCAAGCCTACGAGCAGTTCGTCGAATTTCTGGGTGATGCCCTTGCAGGCAACTCGATCATGTGCGCCCACAATGCAAGATTCGACATGGGCTTCCTCAAGAACACCCTGGAGCGCCTGGGCTATAGCGGAACCATCAATTACGTGGACACGCTATCGCTTTCTCGCCGCTTGATTTCGGACTTGCCCAACTACAAGCAGCCGACTGTAGCCCAGTACTTCAATATTCAAAATAATGCGGAACACAGAGCATACGGCGATGCCGAAGTCTGCGGAATGATGTTTTGCAAACTCGCAAGCCTTGAGGAACAGAGACTAGCCCTTAATCACGAAGAACGGGGTATTCCTAATCTTACTGACGTGGAAAAAGAAATTGGCGCTTGGATTCAGAAAACGATAGTAGATAACGGCGGCGATTTAAGCTGGTTCGCCTTGACCAAGTCGAAATCCAGATATGTAAGCGCACGCTACCTGTATAGCTTCTTGAGGTTCAAGGTGCTTCGAAAAGGTCCCTTCGTAATCGTTAAAGACTCTGCGAATCTCCCGCAAGGGCTCGTAACAGCTAGTTGCACCACCGGCGAGGGAGGAGATGCTTTTGTTCGAGTGTTCTTCAAAACCCCATCTGACCTCTCGCCAATGTCGGATTACATTGTTAGCGAATACAGAAACTGCAGGCTGGAAGCACTCGAATACATCGAAGAGAATAGCCGGCACAGACGTAAGGCCTGTTTGACTATGGAGAGCTATGCGGGGACAACCTTTTCCGACGCAGAAATGGAAGGCCTGCTTCAAAGCGCAATCGAAAGACATCGCAAAGAGCTCGAGGACGAGCGTGTAGAACAACAGGAAGCCGAAAAAAGGCGAGGCGTCGGGAAGCGCGAGAGAGACGCAAACACGAGGCGATCAACGGCGCCACAGAGAGCAAACCCGCTCGGAATAATGAAGGCCACAAGCGCCCCATTGCGATGATGGATGACAACGAAAATGTAATTATCCGGTTTGAGTCGGTATCGGCGGCGGCCAAAGAGATGGACGTTAGCGCGAAAAGCATTCGGGACGCTGCAAAGGGGATCCAGCAGCATGCTGGTGGGTATAGGTGGAAATACCTAGACGAGTAAACAACAGGACGGCGCTTTCCTCCTTTGACAAAGACACCTTAATTCAGCCTCGCCCCTCCTGAAGAAGAGGCGAGGCTTTCGTTGTCATCCGATGAAAGTCGTTACAGAACCGAGAACGCGTCGAAGCGGCGGCGCCAGAGGGGCTTGCGGGGTGCGGACTCGGCGTGAAAGAAAGAACTCCCCGGCAGCGTGGCGGAGAGCCCAGGGGCCGATTACGAGATGCCCCGTCGCACGAAAGCAGCGACGTCACGCCTCCTGAATCGGACAAGCCTCCCTATGCGCGCGATTGGGAGGGCTTCCTACTCGGCGAGCTTGTAGACCATGGACTTGGGCACGCGCAGGAACGCTACGACCTCCTGTACGTCCATGAGGGGCTCGCTCAAGACATCCTCGGTGGGCTCGGGCGCTCGCTGCCTTCCGACGACCGGCGCTATCGGCCTGCTCATTCCGATAATCTTTGCGTCCTGCTCCGAGCGATTTTCTGATGTCTTCATAACGAACTCCCGTCGGTTCCGGCCCGCCCCCTGCGGCGGAAGATCTCGAGCAGCCCGGCGCACAGGCGCTCCGATCTCTGCGACATGAGGGCGACGCACTGCCGGTCGTTCGAGTGCGGGGGCGTCGCGACCAGCAGCTTGGGGTCGAGGGCCCTCCCGCCGGCCGCGGCGCGGAAGTTCCCGAAATCGACCTGGCAGGTGCCGGGCGCCCACTCGAGCTTGAGGCATCCCCCCTCTCCGCCCGCCGCCGCCTACAAGAGGCAGTCGGTGGTAATCACCACGAACCTGGAGTTCAGCAGGTGGGAGTCCGTGTTCGGGGACGACCAGATGGCCGCCGCCGTGATCGACCGCATCGTCCACCATGGGAGGCTCGTCCAGTTCCGTGGCGAGTCCTACCACGTCCGCCATGTCCTCATGCGGGAGGGCTAGCCGCTCAAAAGCGTGCGCGCTTCCGATGCTCAGGCTGCCCAATTTCCGATGCTCTTTTTGCTCAAATCCTCTTGACGAAACACAACGCCCGCCACGGGACGCGTCCCAAGCGACGCGCTCGCTACGAAACAATCGTCTTGTAATAAGCGCCGAAGTCTGCGAGCGAGTCCATGACGGGTATCATCTGGCGGCCGAGTTCGGTGAGGCCATACTCGACGCGAGGAGGATTCTCGCCATAGTCATGGCGAAAGACCAGCCCGTCATCCTCCATCTGCCGCAGGCTATCGGTGAGCACCTTCTGGGAGATTCCCTCAAGGTCGCGGCGCAACTCGTTGAAACGCCAGGGGCGCACGCGCAGGTTGCGGATAATGAGCAGCTTCCACTTGCCGCCGATGAGCGCTACCGCCGTCGCGACCGGACACTCTGGAAGCTCCTCTTTCGCCTTCATGGGAGTCCCATCCTCCTCGATCGTGCCGGTTTCAAAAAAGATACGCAGTTACAAATATGTGCGTACTCGTATTTGCATGCGCCTTTGCGTTGAATGTATCCCACGCAGGAGATGCCTGCAAGATAGATCAGCCTCAGGAGAGGAGCCATTATGGCCAATTACGCAAAGACCAACATCGGCAATGAGGGCCGCGTCGAGCTGCACGAAGTGCTCGGGCTTACCGGGGCAGAGGTGAGCGTCAACAAGCTTCCCGCCGGCGCTGGCGTTCCGTTCGTGCATGCGCACAAGGATAACGAGGAAATCTACGGCGTGCTCGAGGGCGCCGGCTCGGCCACGATCGACGGAGAGGACATCGAGCTTGCCGCCGGCGACTGGCTGCGCGTCTCCCCCGCCGCGCACCGCCAGTTCCGCGCCGCGTCCGCCTCGGGCATCACGTACGTCTGCATCCAGGTCAAGCAGGGGTCCCTCGGCGCCTTCACGGCCGACGACGCCATCATGCTCTAATTCGCGATCAGCAGCGCGAGGAGCCAACGAAGTCATGCATTGGCCCCTCGCGCAAATCTCACGCTCGCTACCACCTCAACCCCAGCCTCGAGCAGCAATGGGGCTACTACGCGCGATACATCGACTTCATGCGGCGCGAGCCGGCGGCAAGTAGCGCGCGATCCACGGAGCTCCTTCGGCCGCCCGTTAGAAGCGCTGTCCTTCAAGGTCCTTCCGCCAATCTTCGAACCGCTTGCTCCGGCCTTCGAACTCGTTCGGAAAACACGCGGAGACGGAAGATATCCAGCATGAAGAGGTTTATGCGGTGCCGCCGCACATGGCGAGCTTTCCCTTCGGGTTGGAGTGCCGCCGCAAGTTTGCGTCATCCGGGGACGCCATCAACAGCAGCTTCATCCCGCTCCCCTCTTGTACTCACCGTCAGCACATGCTATATGGTTGTTGGTGGCTCATTGAGCTACCTCCAAGTGCCGGGGGAGTCCCCCGGCTATTTTTATTCATTCCATCAGGAGTCCCCATTGGCCAAGGAGCTCAGCGTCTTTGTCGACGAGAGCGACGCAAGGCCACGCTCGCCTACTTCTCCTTGTTCGTCCGCAAACTTCCCATTTCCTATACAACGTTCGTCTACCGACGCAGTCAGTTCGAAGACTCGGCAAGGCTAATGGAACGCATGGGGCGCAACATCTCCTCCGCCATGGTTGAGCACTTGGACTTCTTCCAGTCCTTCGACGATGTGAAGGTCTATTACGACAACGGTCAGGACATCGTCAAACAAGCGCTCGACCGCTCAGTGGGCAAGGCCCTCTCAAAAGGGGTCGTCCGACGCCGCAAAACCTCGATGACCGACTACCGCCTCGAGCAAGTGGCGGATTACCTCTGCACCATCGAACTCGCCTTGGTCAAGTACGAGGCCAAGGAGGACGGCGAGACGTACAACAAATTCTTCGGTGGCGTCGGCTCTTTCAAGAGGAACTGGCTCAAGCAAGCCCGCAGCAAGCGGATATAGATGGTTTCGCGGCTCCGCAGGGAACGGCCAGCTCTCCTCCGACCAGGAGTCCCCAAGCGACGTGCTTCGAGCAGCGAAAGCGAAACGCAAGCAGAAGCATCGCCGACACTGATCGCCAACATCGTTGCGTGCCATACGTTGGTGCCAGCACCCCGGAAAAGGGATAAACATATGCCGGCTCCAATCTTCATTGGAGCCGGCATGTCAAATTAGAGGTTTATTGGGGTATTCATTAACGTTTAAATGATTTACGCCCCCATAACTAAGGATATTTCTATTCCGCTCGATAGTTAAAAACTATCTCCAGTTAGTTCTAGTTTGCTCCAGTTTGTCCTATTTACACCCAGTCTCAGAAATTGTCGCGAATCCATGGAATCATATTTGGGTCACGGTTTTTCGGGTCATCCGCGGCAATTTCACGGATAACAGTGGGTCACGGCAAACTGCGATAGCAGTTAATGATTACATGGGCATTGCATGTCAAAGGAGGCAGGGTAGAAAAGCCCCTACAAACCCTAGCGGCTACGATGGATCCCCGGTCTTCGACTTGTACAGCTCGATCAGAAGCTCTGAGCAGTCAATGCCCGCTGCCTCAAAAACGATCTTCAGCGTTTCGATTTTCACCCAAGTCGAGCTTCCGGGATTGAAGTAGATTCCCTCGCCAACTTTGAAGCAATAGTCGCTTTCCTTCCGTGAGAAATACCTTCCCGGGAAATCCGAGCCCTCAGGGACGAACTTACGGAAGACGACTGGATCACGTTCGTAAACCATAGAGAGGACGCCGCAGATCATGTCAACCCAGGTCTTCGCCGTGAAGCGGGAGCCCATGAAGCTGTATGCGGCGATCTGCCTGCCGGTAAACGAGAAGTCATCGTCGAGGGCATGCTCCTCGTAGGCGTCGTTGCCCCACTCGAAGTCGGACTCGATGGGTGGCCAAAGCTCAAGGAACTTCCTCTTCATGAGCTCGTTGCGAGCCTTCAGCTGCTCCTCGCCCCAGGCCTCTTGCTGGCAGACGAAGCCGTTGATCCTGAAGCCAGACTGCTTGAAGCCGTTCTCCATGTCTCTCTTCTCGGCAAAGCGCCTGTTGCTGTATTTGGAGTTGTATGCGGTAAGCGTCAGATTCGCCATGCTGTTCAGCCACCTTGCGTGAATTGCGGCGAAATCGTCGCCCAAATCCTGCTGCCAGCTTGTCGAAAGCGTCTGGGGCATGATGTGCTCAATGCTGAAAGACTCATCGCGAAGGTTGTCGACGACGTTGACCCTTTCGAAGCTGTCTCCGTTTTCAAGACGATCGAAGAGATAGTACTTGTAACCCGCGATTCTGTAGAAGTCCCTCTCCTCAAACGCCTGCATAAACTCGGCGTCATCTGGGAAATGTCCGCTGCCCTCCTTGGAGAGGAGAACCTTGTTCAATACGTCAGGATATGAACCGCCATCTTTGACACCTCTCAGAACCTCGCTGTGGAGCGTCTCGAAAACCTTGTTGAGCCCATTTGTGGGAACCTTGCAGACCCAGCGCCTGAAAAGGTAGGTCTCGACGGATTTGAGCGCCTCGATCACCTGCTGGTCGCTGATTTCTCCGCAGCGTCTGTATTCGAACAGGTTCAAGGTGAACGGGTTCATGACGCTCATGTCCAACAGAATAAGTCGCCTCAAAACCGCATCGAGCCCATGGTTTCCGGAATCAGCGGCGTTGATCGCCTTGTAATGTTTTGAGTACTTAAGAAGCTCCTCAAGCAGGGCTTTCGCATCGAATGCCCCCGCTTTTGCACAGTCCTTAAACTCCGTTCTTACATAGTCCTTAAACACGGAATAGACTTTCTTGATCGCGGGGGTCTTCCTGCGGACAGCAGCAAGCCAATCGCGGGCGAAGGAGCTCACGTCGTAGCCGGTGTTCTTCTCGATTTCGTTCCAGTACTGTTCGTAATACTCTTCCTGCATTTGAGCGTCCAAGCCCATAAGGATGAAATTGCGAATCTTGTCGCCCTCGTTGAGGTCGAGGCCAGTCGAATTGAGGCTTTCGAAGATGCGCTGGGCGTCATCTTCCTTGCCGAGCTTGATGTCGATGATCATCAGGCGCTCGATGGCGTCGCGCAGCTGGTCGGCCGTAAGCTTTGTCTTGTCGATTCGGCCGCAGAAATAGATGAAATTCTGGGTTACGTTGGAGTCCTGGATGAACTTCTCTGCGTCGGCGGAGTAAATCGCCTCAAAGGCGGCCTGGTCGTCCTTGATGAGCTTCAGCTTCAGCTTTCGCTCGGACTTATGCCATTTGTCGATGAGGTATTCCTCGTTGATCATGTCGGCCAGATTGTCGTCCTCAGAGACGATGGAACCTTCCCTGAGCTTGCTTACGAGGGCGAGCAGAAGGAGGTAAGACGTGGTGATCCTTTGCTGGCCATCAATGACGATACGCGTATCGGGGCCATCCGCTTTGGAGACAATGCTGCCAAAGAAATGACTCTCTACACCTTCGGAAATGACATCCTCGAGGTCGTCGAACAATTGCTTGCAGTTTTCGATCTTCCAATCGTAGTTACGCTGATAGACAGGGATTACGAATCTGGTCTTTGTGCCCTCGAGAAGATTCAATAAATATCGTTCTTCGCCTTTCAAATGCTTTCCTTTCAAGAAGAATACAAGTCGAAAACCATGATGCGGATTCTAGTTGTATCCCCAGGCTTTCCTTCAAACACATACTTGCAGTCGAATTCGTTTTCTCGCGGTTCGTTTAAGCCGATGCAGCGATCGTCTTGGTCATGAGGCTTGCCACCTCGGTGCCGCTTTCGGGAACGCCTCCATCCACGAGAGCATTGGCCATGAACTTACGCGTGGACGTTCGCTAAATAGCCTTGCGCCTCGCCTGCTTGAGCCAATTCTTCTTAAAGGGGCCGATTCCGCCGAAGAACTTGTTGTAGGTCTCTCCGTCTTCCTTCGCGGCGTATTTGATGGCCGCCAGCTCGATCGTGCATAGGTAGTCTGCGGCCTGTTCGAGCCGATAGTCGGTCATCGATGTCTTGCGGCGCTCCAAGACGCCCTTGGAGAGGACGAACCCGAAGGACTGGTCGAGGGCCTTCTTGACAATGTCCTGGCCGTTGTCGTAATAGACCTTCACGTCGTCGAACGCCTGAAAGAAGTCGAGGTGGTCGAACAGGAGCCCGGAGATGTCCCGCTTCATGCGGGCGGTGAGCTTCGCGAGGTCGTCGAACTCGCTTCTTCGGTATGCGAACGTCGCGTACTTGATGGGGAGCCTCTGCACGAGGACGTTGAACGAGTAGAGCATCTTCTTCCGCTGTTCAAGGGACATCCCTCGGTACGGTCCATGACCGTTCAGCAGCGGCTCGGAATGAAACGGTATGTTCGGCAGATCCGACCTGAGGAGGGACTCCTCGTAGCGCGCAACTTTGTCGGATATGGAATCGGCCTGGTCATGAATTACGAGCGTGAGCAAGTAGTAGCGCGCTTTTCCGCCACGGTCTCCGCTCTCGTCGACGAATATGCTCAGGTCTCGCGCCAATAAAATACCCCTAGATAGAACAAAAGCCGGGGGATAAGCCCCCGGCACTTGGAGGTAGCTGAATCAGCCACCAAAACCTATATATCACGCCTGTGATGGTTTTTCAAGAACCACTCGAACGACCACGCAAACCATCCCCTGATTTCCCCGTTTTCCTCGAGATGGCGAGATTCTTTACTCCCACCCGATGGCCCCAGTTCTGCCGTCCCGTCATTCCAGTTGCGCCCAGCTTTCGGCGCCGCCACGGAACGCGTGCCATCGCCACACGATGCCGAGCATTGCCCCCCCACTTGACCTAGAAGGGCGCGGCCCCGGTGAAAGCCTAGAGGCGATACAACCAGGTCTGGCGGAGCGAGGAATAATAACCCGAACGGGACCTCTTTACGGCAGAGCCTATCTTACAGAGCAACGGACTACTTCGCACGGCGGCACACGATCCTCGCTATGCTTTACGCGCTTTTTTACTGCTCGCTATTCGCAATCGCCTGGTCGATAAGCTTGTCGAGTGCTGCGCGCT
>OLVX01002766.1_pt1 | contig 12208 bp, 8 predicted proteins | sample 1673271 | NCBI WGS metagenome assembly OLVX01 (sample SAMEA3178939, study PRJEB25190) | human gut metagenome | biome: human gut; feature: human-associated habitat; material: faeces | place: Austria | collected 2013 | reverse complement strand
CCGTGGATGTTGCCGATGCCGCAGGCGAGGAAGTCGACGCCCAGGTCAGCAATCTGCTTGCACTCAGCAGGGTCAGCGAGCTCGCCGTTGGAGGTCACGCCGTCCTCGGTGCCGCCGATGCCGCCGACCTCGGCCTCGATGGACATGCCCTTGGAGTGGGCAAGCTCAACGAGCTCCTTGGTGCGGTCGAGGTTAAGCTGGAAGGTCTCCTCGTGAGAGCCGTCATACATGATGGACGTGAAGCCGGCCTCGATGCACTTGAAGCAGTCCTCGTAAGAACCGTGATCGAGGTGAAGGGCGACGGGAACGGTAACGCCCGTGGCCTCGACGGCAGCCTTGACCATGTCGGCGCAGACCTTGAAACCGCCCATCCACTTAGCGGCACCAGCGGTGCACTGAAGGATCAGCGGAGACTTGGCCTCCTCGGCGGCCTGGAGAATAGCCAGGGTCCACTCGAGGTTGTTGGTGTTGAAGGCACCGAGAGCGTACTTGCCGGCCTCGGCCTTCTTGAGCATGTCTGCTGCGTTGACGAGCATAAAAGAAACCTCCTGTAAGGTTGCTCCGATAACGCCTGAGATTTTACCACGGCGTACCCGAGCATAAACGTTCGTTTGTTCACGAATATCGTCCAAACAGACTTTTTTTGACCGTTTGCCCTACGGAATCGACCCGTTGGGGAAAAATAGCTTGACGTTTGGACGCTTCTCGTGCTTCAGGAGCTGACTATAAAGCTACACCTGCATGAAAGGGTTCCGCATAAGCTCGCGTGCCACAGTGGTCGAATCGCCATGGCCGGTTAGGCAAACGGTATCGGGCGGGAGAAGCCGGGCGAGCTTGGAGAGCGAGCGCAGAATCGCCGCCTCGTCTCCTCCAGAAAGATCGGTGCGGCCGTGGCTGCCCGGGAATAGTGTGTCGCCCACAAAGGCAATGTTCCCCTGCTCGGTGGCAGCAAACAAGACGATCCCGCCCGGCGTATGCCCTGGCGTCTCGATCACCTGCAGGCAGATATCGCCCACCTCGATAGCATCGCCTTCGGCGAGCAGGCGCGTCGGCTCCCCGGGGTCAGGCGTCTCAATGCCCCACATAGCTCGCTGTTCCTCGATGTTCGCATGCGGCACAGCTGCGTCCTTGCCGCACAGTTCGTACAGGGCGTCAGCGCCAACGGCGGCACGAACTCCAGCGACACCGCCAACATGGTCGGCATGACCATGCGTGCAGACAGAACCGAGCACTTGCACATCAGGGCGTTCGGCTCGGATATGCGCAACGAGGCCTTCGCCTTCCCAAGCGGGATCGATAATCAAGCATTCGCCACTCGAAATAACGGCGTAACTGTTGGTCTGGATGGGGCCGTTTACAAGCGCCTCAATCGAAGCCGTGCCCCGAGGGGTTAAGTCCAAAGCCGCAGCGTCCATGCGTGCGCCCTCCTTCTATAAACGTCGAGGCACCAAACGATGCCTCGAACGTAGCCAATATCATTACTGTCGCGCGCTCGTTACGCCTATACGCGACGCTTGAGCTGAGCCCCACCCTCGCCAGGCATCAAACGGCGTGCGTCATAGACCGAGTCGACGCTGCTAATGGATGCCAGTAGCGGATCCAGGCCGCTCGCATCCGAAATTTCGACCATAAAGCGCAGGGTTGCAATACCCTCGCGGTTAGTCGAGGTGGCGGCGGAAAGAATATTGCCGCCTGCATCGCCAATGGCGATGGTGACGTCCTTGAGCAGGCCCATGCGGTCCAGGCACTCGACCACAATCTCGACCTGGAAAAGCGTATCGGCAGCACCATCCCACTCTACGTCAATCATGCGCTCGGGATGTTCCATAAGGCCCTTGACGTTGGGGCAGTTGGCGCGATGCACCGAAACGCCACGACCGCGCGTGATGAAGCCAACGATGTCGTCGCCCGTCACGGGGTTGCAGCAATGAGCCAGACGGACCAGCAGGCCGCTGTTGCTCTCGCCCTTGACGATAATGCCGTTACTGGCGCTCTTACCGCGCTTTTGCGGCTTGCGGTTGGAGCCGCGAGCGGGCTGCTTGACGACCTCGGCGATGGCCTCGGCCTTGGTGAGCTGTTCCTCGGGCTTGGGGTCCAAGATTTGCTCGACCTTATTGCCCACAGCGCGCGGGGCGACCTTGCCCGCGCCAACGGCTGCAAAAAGGTCCTCGAGCTGCTTGAAGTTAAACTGCTCCGCCACGGCGTTGAGCGCACGCGTGGATCGTGGCGTAGAGATGCCATACCCGCGCTTACGCAGGTCCTTGGCCAGTATATCGCGGCCGGCGGCAGCGTCGTCATCCTTGGTCGCGGCGGCGAAATAACGGCGAATCTTTGACTTGGCCGAAGGTGTCTTGACGATCTTGAGCCAATCGCGCGACGGCTTAGAGCTCTTGTTAGTCAGAATCTCGACACGGTCACCCGTCTTGATCTCGTGCGTGAGCGGCGCCACCGCACCGTTGATTTTGGCGCCGACACAGTGGTTACCGACCTCGGTATGAACGGCGTAGGCAAAGTCGAGCGGTGTAGAGCCGGCACGAAGCGCCATGACCTCGCCCTTGGGCGTAAAGACAAAAATTTCCTGGTCGAACAAGTCGACCTTCAGCGAATGCAGGTATTCCTTGGCATCGGTGATCTCGTCAGACGCCGCCCAGTCGAGTGAGTGCTTGAGCCAGTTGATCTGGTCGTCCAGACGCTGCGCATCGTTAGTCTTGGAGGCAGACGATCCGCCCGACTTCTTATACAGCCAGTGGGCAGCGATGCCGTACTCGGCCTGCTCGTGCATTTCGTAGGTTCGAATCTGAATCTCGAGCGGACGGGCCGTGGGGCCGATAACCGTCGTGTGAAGCGATTGGTAGTTATTGACCTTGGGCATGGCGATATAGTCTTTAAAACGACCGGGCATGGGATGCCACAGGGTATGCACGGCACCAAGCGTGGAATAGCAATCGCGCACCGAATGAGTGATGACGCGCAGCGCCACCAGGTCGTAAATCTCGGAGAACTCCTTGCCCTTGCGCTTCATCTTTTGATAGATGGACCAATAGTGCTTGGAACGACCGTTGATCTGAAAGCCCTCAAGACCAATGCGATTGAGCTCATCGGTGAGCGTCTTGATGGTCTCGGCCAGATAACGCTCGCGAACCTCGCGCGACTCGGATACCATGCGCGCGATGCGCTGGTAGGCATCGGGCTCCAAGTAGAAAAAGGACAGGTCCTCGAGCTCCCACTTGATTGAACTCATGCCCAGGCGGTCGGCCAAAGGCGCGTACACGTCCATGGTCTCGCGTGCCTTAAACAGGCGGCGGTCCTCGCGCAGAGCGGCAAGCGTGCGCATGTTATGCAGGCGGTCGGCGAGCTTGACGATAATGACGCGGATGTCCTTAGACATGGCGAGGAACATCTTGCGCAGCGTAAGCGCCTGCTTCTCGTCCATGCTGTCGACTTCGATGTTGGTGAGCTTGGTCACGCCGTCGACGAGCCCTGCCACGGTTTCGCCAAACAGACCCGAAACATCGGCAAGCGAGGTCTCGGTGTCCTCGACGGTATCGTGCAGCAACGCGGCGCACACCACATCGCAGTCCATCTTGAGGTCAGCCAGAATGATAGCTACCTCGACGGGATGGTTAATGTACATCTCGCCCGAGCGCCGCTTTTGGTTGCAGTGCTTCTCGGCGGCAAAGCAGTAGGCCTGCTCCACCTTGGAGAAGTCGTCCTCGTTCATATATTTGAGGCACAGACGCTCCAGCTTGTCGTAGCTGTCCGCCATAATCTCGGGCGGCAGCTCATCGGCATGCTTATAGTGCTCCATCTCCGAAAACGGCTGGAGGGTGGAATCATGGGCGGTACGGGCTGCGGCGTCCATCGAGGTCCCCTTCCCCTAGGCCCGCGGTACGATCGGGCGGTTAACTTTGGCTAGCATATCAGAAGCGCACGAATCGAGTGCCCAGCTCCGAAAAGCCTTGAACTCCATGCGCGAGCGCAAGCCCTCCAAATAGCGAATTGACCTGCTTAATTGCACGCGACCGGGGTTTTCCGCCATCGCGATGCGACGCGTATCGTCAAACCCCGAAACGCGACAGAAACCGAGTTCTTCGAAGATTCCCAGGCCGCTTGCCACCGAGCGCTCGTCGACCGGCGTGCGGGCATCGATGGCAAGACACATCTGCGCAATGTCGATATCGCTCGCGCAGAATGAATCGTCCCCCGTCTTGCCACGGTTGGAGCGCCACATGGTCTGCAGCGCTCGATAGAGAGTGACAAGCTCATCGCGCTCGGGCGCGTAACAATCGAGCAGGCGCTCATTAATACGAGCGTCACGCGACGAATAGAGCAGGTGAATCACGGCGGGCTGTCCATCGCGGCCGGCACGGCCACTCATCTGGTTAAACTCAATCGCACCAAACGGCATGTGGTAGAGCACGACATGACGGATATCGGGCAGGTTGACGCCCTCACCGAAGGCAGAGGTCGAAACGATGCAACTGAGGCTTCCGTCGCGAAACGCTTCCTCGACACGGCGGCGATCGGAGCGCGCAAGCCCGGCGTTATAGAACGCAATATGGGTCGCGCAGTCGGGCACGCGTTTGCGCAACGTCTTGGCAAGCGCCACGGACTGGTCGCGCGAGTTGACGTAGATGACGGTCTTCTCCCCCGTCGCCACGATTGACACCAGGCGATTTTCGCGGCTCGCAAGGTCACGGTCGTCCTCGAGTTGCAGGTTCTCGCGAACGGTCTCGTCGACCACCGTCCTGGTAATCGGCAATACACGAGCAAGCTCCGCCACGACCGGGGCCGTCGCGGTAGCCGTTGCCGCCATGACAACGGGGTCGCCCAGGGCTTTGAGAATATCGGGCATGTCGAGGTAGGCGCTCCGGTCGCCGCCTTTGGCAAGACCGGCATGGTGTGCCTCATCGATAACGACAAAGCCAATACGTCCAGAACGTGCAAAGCGATCGCGATGGATAGACAGGAACTCCGGCGTCGTGAGAACGATGCCGGTGCGGCCCGAAGCCAGGCCGGCAAACACGTCATCGCGCGCTGCCTCCACGGTCTCGCCGGTCAACACGCCCACGCCAATGCCGAGCGCAGCCATCGTCGACGAGAGGTGATAAGCCTGGTCGGCAACGAGCGCGCGCAGCGGATAGACAAAGATGCTCGCCCGCCCACGAAGGACCGCCTCGCGCGCGGCGTGCACATGGAAGATGAGCGACTTGCCGCGCCCCGTCCCCATAACGGCCAAGACGCTCTGGTGGTCGGCGAGCGCGTCGAGTGCCTCGACCTGCGCGCGATGCGGCTGGTTCGAGCCGATAAAGCTATGGATAAGCGAGCGCGTGAGCTCGGTATAAGAAAGCTGGGCGAGCGTCTCACGTTTACGCGACTCCAGGCGCAGGCCAGAATCCGCTGGTTGCACGCCGCGGCGAAGCTCACATGCCGGATCGTCGATATTGGGCGCCGCGGTATCGCGCACCAAGACATCTTTAATCATGAGCTTGGGCTTCACACGTCCCTGCCAATGTTCGGCCACGGCCTCGAACACCAAGTCGACGGCACTGTCGCAATTGATGAGTTTATCGATCTGCGGCACGCGGAACATGATGGCCGGCACGCTCGCGGCGCCATCGGTCGCCACAAAGCGCATGTGCTCGCCGGTTTTGCCCACCACGGCGCGATCGCACATCGTCACGCCCTCGGCGGCCAGAAGCGGCACCTTATTGCCCTGGCCAAACGGCTCAAGACGGGAAATCTGCTCGATGGTCTCGATATTCAGCTCGGAGAGGTCAACGGTGGCGGCAACCTCGTCAGTGTCCTCAAAGTCATCGGCAGGAAGCTCCGATAGCACGGCCGAAAGGCGACGGCGGAACTCATCGAGCTTGGATGCCTCGATGGTCACGCCCACCGCACCGGCATGCCCGCCGCGACGAATCAGCAGGTCGGAGCAGCGTTCTACGGCGTCGAACAGGTTGACTTTGCCCACCGAGCGACCCGAACCGCGAGCGATACCGTCCTCGATCGAGAACAGCAGCGCCGGCACGTGATAACGGTTGGTCAGGCGGCTCGCCACGATGCCCTTGACGCCCTCGTGCCAACCTTCGCCGCCCACGACAATCGCGCGCCCGCCGTCATAAGTCTCCTCGACCTTCGCCATGGCATCGCGCGTAAGCTCGGCCTCGATCTCGCGGCGTTGGCGATTGATTTCCTCGAGCTCGGCGGCAAGCGCGCTCGCTTCGATGGGGTCGCGGGCAAGCAGCAGGTCGAGCGCCAGCTTGGGATCAGCCATGCGGCCGGCAGCATTCAGACGAGGGATGAGCGAAAACGACAGGCCGTCGGCCGTAATGGTAGAAAGGTCGGCCTTGGCAAGTGCGGCAAGCGCGATATAACCGGGGCGGGCCGTCACGCGCATCTGCTGGATGCCCTCGGCGACCAGTGCGCGATTCTCGGGCGTGAGCGGCATCATGTCGGACACGGTGCCCAGCGCCGCGACCTCTATCAGCGAACGCCAATACGACGGCTTGCCCAAACGCTCGCCCAGGACCTGTACCAGCTTAAGCGCCACACCGGCACCGGCAAGCTCGCGCGAGGGGCCCTCGTCCTCGAGCTTGGGGTCGGTCAGGGGCACGCCCTGCGGCACCTGGTCGGACGGCTCGTGATGGTCCGTGACCACCAAATCAATCCCCAGGCTCTCCAGGTAGGAGACCTCTTCCTTGGCAGCAATACCGTTATCGACGGTCACAATCAGGTTGGGTTGAGCAAGCTCGTTGACGCGGTCGAGCGCCGCACGCGACAGGCCGTAGCCCTCGTCAAAGCGGTGCGGAATAAACGGCGTGACGTTGGCGCCAAACGAACGTAGCGCCTCGGTCAACAGACAAGTCGACGTAATGCCGTCGACGTCAAAATCGCCAAAGACGGCGATACGCTCGTGGTTGCGAATAGCACGCTCAACGCGGTCGGCGACGACCGCCATGCCCGGAATAACAAGCGGGTCCGCCCAGTCGCGATCGAGCGAAGGCGTCAAAAACAGCTGGCCTTCCTCGATGGATGTAATGCCGTGCGCAACCATAATGCGCGCCACCAGCCCGGGTATGCCCAGACCAGCCGAAAGCTCCTTTTCGAGCTCGGGATTTTGCTGAGCGACCGCCCAGCGATGCGTCGTCTTAAGCGATGACATAGGCGCCCACCCCCGATAGGGGCAGGTCGCCGCGATACCTCTCACGGTTCATAGCGATGAGTCCTCTGTGTATGCCCGCTTCGGCAGGCAGATCTGTTGAACGGTTTTATTATACCGTGCGGCACGGACGCAGAGCCTCGCGGCACGCCCTGGTTTCGGTAAACGAGGCCGGTAATAGCCTCGAAATAATCGAGCGTTTCTGACGCACGGACGCATGCGAGCGTCTAGCATATCCATTCAAACGAGTTCGCGGATAAAGGGAGTCACGGGGCATATGAAGCAATGGGTTGGACTGGGAAAGTTCCTCGCGGGGCATATGCAGGTCATCGTTCCGATTTGCGTAACGCTCGGCGTGCTCTTTCCCCAGCAGATCGGAGTACTTAAGCCCATCGTTCCCGCCCTCTTCGCCTTTATGACGTTCCAAGGCGCGCTCAGCAACACCTTCCACCAGGTCGCTGAGGTGTTCCGCCGTCCCCTGCACCTGATTTTGGCGCTGCTCGTCTCGGCGGTGCTTATTCCCATAGCAGCCTATGCCATGGGATCGCTGTTCTTTGGCTCCAATCCCAACCTTGTCTGCGGCATCGTGCTCGAGTACAGCGTACCCGTGGCGGTCACTGCCTTTATGTGGATTAGCATGTTCGGCGGCAACGGCCCGCTCGCGCTCACCATCATCCTGACGTCCTCGGTTATCTCGCCTGTGACGATTCCGCTCACGCTGAAGCTCTTGCTGGGTGCCACCGTCTCGATCGATGTGCCGAGCATGATGCAGGACATGGCCTTTATGATCGCCATCCCCGCCGTGCTCGGCATCGTGATCAACGAGCTCACACGTGGATGGGGACACGAGAAGCTCTCCCCCGCGCTCTCGCCCGCCTGCAAGTTCATGATGATGGGCATTATCGCCTCCAACTCCACCGCCATGAGCGAGTACGTCCTGCACATGAACGCGATGCGTCTGGAAGTCGCCCTCTTTATTTTGACCTTCGCCATCAGCGGCTTTGTCGTCGGTTTTCTGGTCGCCCGTGCGCTGCATCTGCCATATAGCGAGACGACTACCATGTGCTTTACCTGCGGCATGCGTAACATCTCTTCGGGCGCCGTCATCGCCACACAGTACTTTCCAGGCGAAGTCGTGTTTCCCGTCATGTGCGGAACGCTGTTTCAGCAGATACTCGCCTCGTTTATCGGGCATCTCTTTGAGCGTCTGACCGGCGAGGAGCGCGCCGCCCAGCGCAAGCGTGTCGAGGCCGGCCGCGACGCCATGGCGCGCTAGACTGTCCGCATTACACGGGTGTTAATCTTGCTATACGAGCGTTTCCAGATGCGCACGCAAGCGCTCAGCATCGATATCGAGCGTTGTCTCGGCATTGACCTGGGCCAAACGATAGCCGACAAAGTAGGGCGAAACCACCCAACGCGGCAGCGCCTTGGCAATGGTCCGACCGCCCAGGTGATAGAAGAACAAGTTGTACGACTCTGCGCGACCACCGTGGTGCTCGTTCAGGATATAGCGCAGAGCCACCTGGATCGCATCGGCGAAGAGATCTGCCTCGGCTTGGTCTCTTGTGTCATCGCTGGCGGCGATTCCCTGCGGGGCTGAAACGTTGACCTCAAAGAACCCCATGATCGGTTCGGTTGAGATGTTGGCCGCGATTCTCCCCTGTTGCCAGACATTGATGCCTTCGAAATTGGCGGAAGTCAACGAAGCATAGCCGTCTTCCTGCTCCAAACCCACAATCTGCATGTGCGGATGAACGAGACTACCGCCCGAGAGAGGACCCTTGTTTTTATACATGAGCACGCTTCGATACTGTTGTGAATCGATCATCTGCTGCCAGCAACCCAGGGCAAACCGCATCACATGATGCAGCTCGTCCGGCGTATAGGTCACCAGGTCGGCATCGTGATCGGCTGACTCGATCAGCACGGTTTGACGGGTGGCGCGCAGGGTTTTGAACTTATTCTCGAGCCAGATGCAGTCGCCGTCGCGCCGGATGATATTGGCGAGTCCCTCGGTATCGCAAAAGGGGCACGCGGTGCCAGGGCGCCGGTTGTCGTCGGGCTTGCCGCTCGCCTGCTGAACGTCAAATACCAGCGCCACGGGTTACGCCTCCAGCGGCACGATCTTGGTACCATGGAGCTCGGAGACGCCCAATGCCGCCGCCACGGTATCGCGGTTGGCCGTGGAAATGCCGCCGCCGGGAAGGATGGTCAGGCGGTCGCCCGCATACTCGACAAGACGCGATAGGTGCTCCAGATTGTCCTCGATCGGCATTCCGGCAGCACCACCATGCGTCAGGATACGCGTGATGCCGCAGTCGGCGAGTGTGTCGACGGCATCGAGCTGAGCCTCGGGCGAGAGCTGGTCAAACGCCATGTGGAAGGTGATGTCAAGGGACTCGCGCTTGCACTCCTCGGTCGCGCAGCCCGCGGCCATCACGAGGGCGCCCAACGTAAGCTCGTCGAGCGCCCAGCCGCCGGCACAAGGCTTGCAGCAGCCAAAGACCAAGCCATCGGCGCCGGCGCTCACGGCAAGACCCAAGTCCATCTCCATCATGCGCAGCTCGTCCTGGTTGTAGTGAAAGTCACCGCCACGCGGGCGAATCATGCACATCACTCGTGCGTCATGCTCGTGAGCATAGCTGACCGTAGCGCTGATAACACCAGCCGAGGGCGTAGTGCCACCGACGGCAAGGTTGTCGCACAGCTCGATGCGCTTTGCACCGGCATCGATAGCCGCCGGCACCCGCTCAAAGTTCTCGGCACAAAACTCGTACAGCATAGATAGACCCCCAGATGGCAAACGTTTTCCGATGGGCATTGTCGCACTTTAAATACCAACCCGCACAATGATCCCTTGGGGACGGAGGAAAACGGATCGCCCAGTGAGTCGATTTGACCCGGCGATCCGTTTTCCTCCGTCCCCAAGGGATCATTTAAAAAGGGGCGCCGACCGGGATAGTCAGCGCCCCTTCGTTGAATGAATTAACCACCAAGATATGCTTTGCGGACGTTGTCGTCATGGAGCAGCTCTTGGCCCGTGCCGGTCATGGTGATCTTGCCGGTCTCGAGCACGTAGCCGCGCGTGGCGATGGAAAGAGCCATCTGTGCGTTTTGCTCGACCAGAAGCACCGTGGTGCCGGCCTTGTGCAGGTCCTCGACAATCTGGAAGATCTGTTCGATCAGAATCGGTGCCAGACCCATGGAAGGTTCGTCGAGCATAAGCAGTTTGGGGTTACTCATAAGGGCACGCCCCATAACGAGCATCTGCTGTTCGCCGCCTGAAAGGGTACCGGCAACCTGGCGACGACGTTCCTTCAGGCGCGGGAACTGCTCGTAGACACGCTCCAGGCCCGGGGCAATTGTGGACTTGGGCTGTGTATAGGCGCCCATCTCCAGGTTCTCCTCGACCGTCATCTGCAAAAAGGCGCGACGACCCTCGGGAACCTGAGCCAGGCCCTTACCAACCAGCTTGTCGGCGGGCGTATGGGTAATGTCCTCGCCCATAAACTTGATGGAGCCGGTCTTGGAGCGCAGCAGGCCCGAGACGGTCTTAAGCGTCGTGGACTTGCCGGCACCGTTTGCGCCGATCAGGGCCACGATCTCGCCCTCGTTAACGTTAAAGGAGATGTCCTTGATGGCGTGGATGGCGCCGTACCAGACGTTGATGTTGTAGACGGAAAGCATCGGCTCTGCCATTTAGTTCTCCCCCTTATCCTGCTTACCCAGATATGCCTCGATAACGGCGTCGTTGTTCTGGATTTCCTCTGCCGTGCCCTTGGCGATGACCTTGCCAAAGTTAAGTACGCAGATACCCTCGCAAATATTCATGACGAGCGACATATCATGCTCGATAAGCATGATGGCGATGCCGAAGGTATCGCGAATCTTGACGATGTTCGCCATGAGCTCTGCGGTCTCGGACGGGTTCATGCCGGCGGCAGGTTCGTCGAGCAACAGCAGCTTGGGGTTGGTGGCAAGCGCGCGGACAATCTCCAGACGACGCTGGGCGCCGTAAGGCAGCGATCCGGCCTGTTCATTTGCCAGGTGCTCCATGTCAAAAATGGACAGCAGCTCCATGGCGCGCTCGCGGGCGGCCTTCTCGTGCTTCCAATACGTCGGCAGGCGCAGCACGCCCTCAAAACCGGAGTAGCGCTCCTGATTATGCAGGCCAACCTTTACGTTATCCTCCACCGTCATGGTGTTGAACAGGCGAATGTTCTGGAATGTACGGGCAATACCCATGCGGTTGACCTGGTAGACCGACTTGCCCGAGGTGTCCTCACCATCGAGCAGGATGGTGCCGTGCGTAGGCTGGTACACCTTGGTGAGCAGGTTGAAGACCGTGGTCTTGCCGGCACCGTTGGGGCCGATGAGACCGGCGATCTCAGTCTTGCCGATGGTCAGGCTAAAGTCATCGACTGCCTTAAGGCCGCCGAATTCAATGCCCAGGTGGATGCACTCGAGTGCCGGGCGCTCGCCCAGGTCGCGGTCGGGAACGATGGCGCCAGAAGGATACGGGACCATCTTGCCCTTGTTGAACTCAAATTTACTGGGCATCGGCTGCCACCTCCTTCTTGGATGCAAAGCGGTCCTTAATGCGTGCGAAGAACGCCTTGAGCTGCGGGTTGTTGGTAAAGATCATGACCAGAATCAGCACGATGGCGTAGATGAGCATGCGGTAGTCCGAGAACTGACGGAGCAGCTCGGGAAGCACCGTGAGCAATGCCGCCGCGATGACGGAGCCGCGCATATTGCCCAGACCGCCCAGGACCACGAACACCAGGATGAGGATGGACGTGTTGAAGTCGAACTTAGTAGCGGAAAGCTGCGAGAAGTTACCGCCGAACAGAGCTCCGGCAGCACCGGCGAGGGCAGCGGAAACCACGAAGGCAATCATGCGGTACTGGGTGACGGAGATGCCCACGGACTCGGCAGCGATCTTGTTGTCGCGCACGGCAATAATGGCACGACCGGTACGGCTGCGAACCAGGTTGAGCACAATCACGAGCGCGACCATAACCAGGATTGCGCCGGCAAGGA
>OLVX01002759.1_pt1 | contig 12231 bp, 9 predicted proteins | sample 1673271 | NCBI WGS metagenome assembly OLVX01 (sample SAMEA3178939, study PRJEB25190) | human gut metagenome | biome: human gut; feature: human-associated habitat; material: faeces | place: Austria | collected 2013 | reverse complement strand
GGCGGCGAGCTGGTCGATGCGGCGAATGCGCGCAAGGTCGCGGCCATAGATGGCGTTCGCGGCGGGAACGCTCGCGTTTTCACCCATGAAGACGGCGGCGACGCGGATGCCCTGCGCGCGTAGGGCGCGCACCTCCTCCGCCGTGTCATCGACGCCGATCTGCCCGTCGTAGTCGCGGCTGAGCGGGACTTTGCCGCTCGGCAGGATTTTGTGGCTGTCGTCGGGTGAGGCGTCGGTCAGCAGGATGAGCAGATGCTTTTCCGCGGGTGCGGACTTGATGAGCTCGCCCGCGCCGCGCAGCGCGAGCCCATCGCGGTTCCAGCCCGCGGCGAAGTAATTGAAAACGTTTCGTTCGCCGTTTTTGTCGCCAAAATCCTTCAAAATGCGCAGCACCGTGTAGCCGCGCAGGCTGCAAAAGCTCGTCACGCGCACGGGGATGCCGCAGGAGGCGAGGCTTTTGGCTAAGATATATCCCTGAATGGCGATAGCCTCCTGACAGTGCAGGCGCGAGGCCGAGGCGTCGAGCATCAGATCGACGGCAAAGCCGGGACGGCTCTCCTCGTCGCTGCGCAAAAATACGCGGTCGTCGTGCAGCACCGGTTCGCGCCAGACCTTGGTCCCGTCCAGCCAGCCCTGACGGGCGGGGATGCGCTCGGGCTGCTGGTGGACGAGCAGGCAGTTTCGAATTTGCTCGCTCAGGCGCGCGAGCGCGCTCTGGTGCAGATCGAGGTCGCGCGCGAAGGCGGCGCGGTTCAGCTTGGCCTGTTCCTCGGCCTGCTCGTAAAGGCGCTGCGTGTCCGCGCTGATGAGCTGGTTCGACGCGCTCGCGCCCTTTGTGAACCACAGGTGGCAGCCTAAGTGGTTGCCGGTGCAGAGCTGCTGCTCGATGCGCGCGAGCTTGTCGGGGGAATAGATGCTGCGGCCGAAGCAGCGCTCGATGTAGCCGCGGTCCTCCGTTTCGTGCTCGTTGGAGCGCAGACGCGAGCGCAGCGCGTTCGAGACCTTGACCATGCCGTTTTCGCCCGGCATGGCGGAGCGGCCGATGGTCAGATCGTCCGTGCGGACGATCTCGGTCGGCAGGAGCTTTGTAAGAAGCGGTGCCCACTTGTCGTCAAAGTGCAGCTGGAACCCGCCTTTTTTATGCACCGTGCCATCGAATTGCAGGTACTTTTCAAATGCCGTGCGCACGGCGATCTCAAGCTCGGCGGCGTTCATCGTGCCGGGGCAGGCGAGCGCTTGCGCGAGCCCTTTTTCCCACGGGGCGAGAATGGGCGGCTTTTGTCCGAGGATCGTCTTCCAGCGGTCGGACTGCACGGCGTAGACAAGTTGGTTTTTCTCCATCCACTCCTGCCGCGAGAGCTGGTATTCCGACGCGAAAAACTCCTCCGCGTGCTTGCGGCGGAGATCGGCGAGCACAGGGCGCTCGGGCAGTTCCTTTTCATACGCCGCGTTCTCGAACGCCAGCCAGCACAGCTCGTCGAAAACGTTCTGCCGCGCGTCGCCCGCCCAGTAGGCAAAGAGACGCTTTGGCATCTTGTCGCCGAACCACTTGTGCACAAGGCCGATGACGCAGTTCATGTAAAAGTCCGGCTCGCCGTTTGATTTGAGCGCTAAAAACTGCGGCTCGAACTGATAGTCCCCGCTCGCCGTCCAGACGAGGTTGATGGCGCGGCGCTGCTGGGCGGAATAGCTTGACGTCTCCATGTCAGTCGGTGAACAGACGGCTGCGGTCAAGCTTTGCGGGGATGCGCGCGGCGATGACGTCGCGGATCAGGCTCTGCTCGTAGGAGTCAAACGCCTTGTTCGTGATGCCCATGTCAAGCGCGCGGCTCGCGCCCACGCCGCGGCGGATCAGACGCAGCGCGTCGAGAAGACCGCGCAGGTCGAGCGCCTTTTCGGAGATCTCCGCGTTTTCGCACTTTTTCTGCAGGTCGAGGAACAGCTGGGCGAATTGCTCCTTATACTTCGTTTCAAGCGTCGGGAACTCATCGCTAAGCAACCGCACAAGACCGTCCTGGTCGATGGACGGCATCTGGATGACGACAAAGCGCGACGTGAGCGCTTCGTTCAGCTCGCGTGTGCCGGCATAGCCGTAGTTCATCGTGCCGATGAAGCGCGCGGCGGGATCGACCTCCACGCGCTCGTAGCCGGGAACGTCGATGGCGCGGCGGAAGTCGAGCGTCGCGTGCAGTACAGCAAGCGCCTCATTTTTTGCCATGTTGATCTCGTCGAGCACGCCGAAGCCACCATGCTTTGCGCAAAGGTACACGGGGCCGGGGCGGAAGCGGACCTCGCCGCCCTCGAACGTGTCCATGCCGATGAGGCTCGCGGCGTCCATGTTCACGTGGAACGACACGTCCCATGCGGGACGGGCAAAGACCTGGGCGAGGTTTTCCGCCAGTACGTTTTTGCCCGTGGCCTTGCTGCCCGCGAGCAGCAGGTTCTCCCCGCACAAAATGGCGGCGACCGCCGCCTCCCACACGTCCTTGCCATAATAATGATACCGCGGCTGCGGGATGCGGTTTTGCAGCTCCGGCGGCGTCGGATACTGCGCGTTAAATTCACGAATGCCATCCAAAAGGTCGGGACTCAGCCCCTCCTGTTTCAAAAAATCCAACAAATCGATCACTCTTTCTTGCCATGTGCACTGCACGTTCTTTTTTTCGGTCATCATCATAACACGGAAAAGAGAGTTTGCAAGTGGTTTTTGAAATTTTTTGCAAAACCTCTACGGGGTTGTGTCCCTGCGCCGCGCAGGGGAGCGGTTAAGGGGGATATTCTCTCACGTGAGAGAATATCCCCCTTACACCCCCAAGAGAACGCAAGGGGCTCTGCCCCTTGACCCCGCCATTGCAAGCGAGCAGCTCGAAGAGCTGCAATGCTTGCCGATTGCACTTCCCTGCGCGCGGCGTTGCCGCGTTGGGTGTTGCTATACGATTTGATTTGCTCCTACTATCCGCTGTTGCGCAGCCGTTGGCGGCTCTGCCGCCTTACGGATGCGGCACACCCCTTGCGGGTGCCGCTCTGCTGATCTTGCGCAAGTGCAGCCTAATCGCCGTCTACCGATAATACGATATCGCGGTGAGCGTCAGCAATGCCGCCTTGGCAGGCAAACACAAGATTGCACCAATCCGAAGTAGACGGGGATTGCTAAAGGGTAACGAATCGCAGGCAAAGCGGCAGCGAAGATAGAAGCACACCAAGTCGTTTAGATTCATCACTTGGCAGGCACCCGATTCCGCAGGCTGAGCACTTCTTCAAGCTACAAACTCACAATGTCGGGGGTCGAGGGGGACTCCCCCCGTCCTTCTCTGGGGGATACAAAGGGGGTATTCTCTTCGAGAAGAGAATACCCCCTTTGACCCGCGCTCCCCACGGCAGTGGGGACCAAAACACTCCCCCTTTGGGGATAAAAAGGAGAATCATCATGCGAGCAGTATTGACTAAGGTTAAACACGCCTCCGTTACGATCGACGGAGAGCTCAAGGGCAAGATCGGCAGGGGCTTTTTGATCCTGCTGGGCGTTGCGCCTGACGACACGGAAGAAAAATGCCGCAAGATGGCGGACAAGCTCTGCTCGCTGCGCATTTTTGACGACGAGAACGACAAGATCAACCTCTCCCTCGACGATGTCGGCGGCGAGCTTCTTATCGTCTCGCAGTTCACGCTCTACGGCAACTGCCGCAAGGGCCGCCGTCCCGAATTTTTAAGCGCCGCGCGGCCTGAGATCGCCATCCCGATGTATGAAAAGTTCGTAGAGATCTGCCGCGAAAAGGGCTACCATGTTGAAACCGGCGAATTCGGCGCCTACATGGAGGTCGAATCGCTCAACGACGGGCCGTTCACGCTGATCGTGGACTCCGCCGACTTAGACGCACCGAAAAAGCAGTAAAGAAAGGGGTTATTTCTTCATGAAAGTCATCACCACTGTCGTCGGCTCCCTGCAGACGAATTGCTACCTGCTCATCGACGAGGAAACGAAGTCCGCCGCGCTCATCGACCCGGGCGACGAGGCGGAAAGACTGCTCGCGCTCGTCAAAAGCGAGGGCGTCACGCTCAAATACATTCTCCTGACCCACGGACATCGCGACCACACGCTTGCCGTGCCTGCGCTCAAAAAGGCGCTGCCGGACGTGCCCGTCTACATCGGCGAGGCGGACGCCCACTCCACCGGCATCTACCACTACCCGATGGCCGACCTCGTCCCCGATCTCAAATACTATGGCGAGGGCGATACGCTGCCGCTCGGCTCGCTGACGATCAAGGTGCTCGCCACGCCGGGCCACACGCTCGGCGGCGTGACGCTGCTGGTCGGCGACGCGATGTTCCCCGGCGACACGCTGTTTGCAGGCTCGATGGGCCGCACCGACCTCCCCGGCGGCAACGACGCGCAGATGCTCGCCTCGCTGCGCCGTCTCGCCCAGATCGAAGGCGACTACACCGTCTACCCCGGCCACATGAATGCTACAACGCTCGCGCGTGAAAAGGCGATGAACCCGTATCTGCGCCATGCGCTGCGATAAAGGACAAGAAACCACATGAAACTTGAGCTCATTGGGCATGATGAAAAATACGCGCTGGAGCAGAGCTTACTCACGCTCTTCCCCGGCGAAAAGCCCGTTTACGGCACGGTCGACGAAACCTCCGACACGCGCTGGGCGCGCGTGACGCTCACCGAAGAGGATGAGCGCGTGCAGGTGACGACGGAGCTGGGCATGGACGGCAAGTCCGCCGCCCACAGCTACGACTATCCCCTCTCCGGCACGGAGTATGAAAAGGAGGGGCAGCGCCGTCACGCCGTCGGCATCAGCTTTTTCGGCGCGGCGAAGGACCTGCTCGGCATCTCCCCCGCGTGGGGGAGCCTGACCGGCGTGCGGCCCAGCAAGGTCGCGCTCTCGCTCATCCGCGAGGGCGGCAAAAAACGTGCGGAAAAGGAATTGCAGGAGCTCTACTGCGTCACGCCCGCGCGCGCCCGACTCGCCATTGAGGCGGCAGACGCCGGCATCCGCGCGGCGGCGGAGCTGGAGCCGAACGATATCTCGCTCTATGTCGGCATCCCGTTCTGCCCGACGCGGTGCGCGTATTGCAGCTTTGTGGCGCAGAGCGTCGAAAAGTCGTTCTCGCTCGTCGAGCCGTATCTGGAGGCGCTTTTCGACGAGATCACCGCCGCGGGGCAGCTCGTGCGCGAGTTGGGGCTGAACGTCAAGTCGTTCTACATGGGCGGCGGCACGCCGACCACGCTGACCGCCGATCAGATGGACCGCCTGCTCACGAAATTGGAGCAGAATTTTGACTTTAACGGTCTCGCCGAGCTCACGATCGAGGCAGGCCGCCCCGATACGATCGACGAAGAAAAGCTGCATGTGCTGCGCGCGCACAACACCACGCGCGTTTCCATCAACCCCCAGACGATGGAGGACAACGTCCTCGCGGCCATCGGCCGCCGCCACACGGCGGACGACATCCGCCGCGCGATGGAACAGGTGCGCGCCGCCAACTTCCCGCACGTCAACATGGACCTCATCGCAGGTCTGCCCGAGGACACGCCCGAGGGCTTTGCCAGGAGTCTCGACGAGGTCATCTCGATGGGCGCGGACAACATCACGGTGCACACGCTGTCGCTCAAAAAGGGCAGCCGCATCATGCTCGAAGGCAGCCGCATCCCCGGCGCGGACGAGGTCGCGCAAATGCTGGACTATGCCGACCCCACGCTGCGTAAACATGGTTTTGCCCCCTATTATCTCTACCGCCAGAAGTACATGTCCGGCAGCTTTGAAAATGTCGGCTGGACGAAGCCCGGCGGCACGGGGCTCTACAACATCTACATCATGGAAGAGCTGCACTCCATCCTCTCGCTCGGCGCGGGCGGCTCGACCAAGATGGTCGGCGGCGGGCAGATCCGCCGCGCGTTCAACGCCAAATACCCGCGCGAATACATCGACCGGCCCGAAAAGCGCCGCGCGAACCTGATGGACTTCGCCCGCTTTTACGCCGAACAAGGAGAATAACGATGAATAAGAGTGATTTCTTTACCGCCGACGCGGTCAAGCCGCACTTCACCTATGATGATTACTGCGAGAGCGCGGATATGATCGCGTCTCACCTCGGCGATTTCCGTCCCGAGGTACTGCTGGTGCTCGGCAGCGGCCTGGGCTTTCTCGGCGACCGCGTCGAGGCGCGCACCTGCGTGAGCTATGCGGACATCCCGCACTTCCGCGCGTCCACCGCGCCGGGACACGAGGGCCGCTTTGTTTTCGGCGAGCTGCGCGGCAAGCGCGTGGCGGTCATGCAGGGCCGCATGCACTGCTACGAGGGCTACACGATGGAGGACGCCGCCTACGCCTGCCGCGTCATCCGCTTGCTTGGCGCGAAGACGATGATCGTGACGAACGCCGCGGGCGCTGTGAACACAGACTATCAGGCGGGTGACCTCATGCTCATCTCCGATCACATCAAGCTCTTCGACTTCGGCCCGCTCTGGGGGCCGAATATCGACGAATTCGGCACGCGCTTCCCCGATATGTCCAATGTCTACTCTCCCCGCCTGCGCGAGCTTGCCAAGGAAGTCGCCAAGGAGCAGGACCTCACGCTGCGCGAGGGCGTCTACATGTACTTCCCCGGCCCGCAGTTTGAAACCCCCGCCGAGGTGCGCGCTGCGCGCGTGCTCGGTGCGGACGCTGTGGGCATGTCCACCGTGCCGGAGGCCATCGCCGCCGCGCACTGCGGGTATGAGATCCTCGGCGTGACGCTGTGCGCCAACATGGCCGCGGGCGTGCTGCCCCAGCCGCTCTCCGGCGAGGAGGTCAACGAGATGGCGGAGCAGTCGGCCCCGCATTTCTCCTCGCTCATCCTCGGCTGCCTCGAGCGGCTGTAAAACAGTTTATTTCAGCGAAAAGGAAAAGGTCGAAATTTTAATGGCTACGGAAAAGAAGCAGTCCTTTTTCGGCGGCGCGGCGGTGTTGGCCGTCGGTGTCGTCATCGTGAAGATCATCGGCGCGCTCTTCAAGATCCCGCTCGCGAACATTCTGGGCGAGACGGGCAACGCCGACTTCAACAACGCCTACAACATCTATGCCGTGCTTCTGACCATCTCGACCGCGGGTCTTCCTGTGGCGCTCTCGAAGATGATCTCGGAGGCGAAGACGCTCGGGCGCGAGCGTCAGGCGCGGCGCGTGCTCAAGGTGTCGTTCGCCGCGTTTTTAACGCTCGGTGTCCTCTCGTTTGTCATCATGTGGTTCGGCAACGAGAAGTGCGCGGCGCTTCTCAATAACCCGAACGCCGCCTACGGTATCAAGGCGCTTGCCCCGGGCGTTGTGTGCGTCGGCTGCCTTGCCGCGTTCCGCGGCTTTGCGCAGGGGAGCTTTCGCATGACGCCGACCGCCGTCTCGCAGATCATCGAGGCGGTCAGCAAGCTCTTCATCGGCCTTGGCCTTTCGATGTACGTCGTGAGCCTTGGGTACGAGGATTACATCGCCGCGGCCGCGGCCATCGTCGGCGTGACGGTCGGCTCGGTGCTCGCGCTCGTCTACATGCTCATCGACTACTTGCGCCACCGCCCGCGCACCCCGGGCACAGACACGCCGGATGCCTCCGGCGCGATCTTGAAGCGCCTGCTCTCGATTGCCATCCCCATCACGCTGTCGGCCTCGATGGTGTCGATCATCACGCTGATCGACACGTCGCTCGTGCAGGGCCAGCTCCAGAACGCGCTGGGCTACACGCTCAAGGAGACACGCCACCTCTACGGCACGTATTCCTCGGGCATGAACCTCTACAACCTGCCGTCGTCGATGATGACGGCGCTGACGATCTCCGTCATCCCGACGGTGTCGGCCTCCCTTGCGCGCAACGACCGCGTGCACACCTCGCGCGTCATCAACTCGTCGCTGCGCGTCACGGGTCTCATGGCCTTCCCGATGGGTCTTGGCCTCTGGGCGCTGGCTGAGCCCATTATGAAGCTCTGCTACCCGCGCTATGACAGCGAGCTCGGCGGCTCGCTTCTGGCCGTGCTCGGCATCGCGAGCATGTTCGTCTGCCTGATGCTCATTTCAAACTCCATCCTGCAGTCCTACGGCCGCGTGCATGTGCCCGTTTTCACGATGCTCATCGGCGGCGTGGTCAAGATCATCTTCAACTACAACCTCACCGCCGTGCCGTCCATCAACATCCACGCCGCTCCCTTCGGCACGCTCGTGTGCTTTGTGATCGTATCGTCGCTCAACCTCTTTTTCGTCTACCGCACGATGGAGGATAAGCCGAATTACTTCAAGGTCTTTGCCAAGCCGCTGATCGCGTCGCTCGTGATGGCCGTGTGCGCCAGATTCTCCTATCGCTTCTTCGCCGCCCATATCGCGCTTGTCGGCGCGACCACGACGCAGATCGTGAACGTCGGCCTTGCGGTCGTGCTGGCGGTCATCGTGTACGTCGCGCTTGTCCTCGCACTGCGGATCGTCACGCGCGACGACCTCGCGCTGCTGCCCAAGGGCGAAAAGCTCGCCCACATCCTGCACGTGCGCTGAAAACCCCTGAAAAATCAGGGAAATTGCGCAAAACACCTTGCAATGAGAGGGAATATATGATAAATTATCCTGAGAAAGCTGTCTACACATATGACGACCTTGTTGACATCCTGCGCATTCTGCGCGCGCCGGGCGGATGCCCGTGGGACCGCGAGCAGACGCACGAGTCGAACCGCCGCAACTTCCTTGAAGAAGCGTATGAGGCCGCCGAGGCCTTCGACCTCGACGATCCCGAGCTGATGAAAGAAGAGCTCGGCGATGTGCTGATGCAGGTGCTCTTCAACATCCACATGGAAGAGGAAGCCGGCCGCTTCACGACCGACGATGTGACCGACCACGTGGTGCGAAAGCTCATCTTCCGCCACCCGCACGTGTTTTCGAACACGCGGGCGGACGACAGCGAGCAGGTGCTCGTCAACTGGGACAAGCTCAAGCGGCAGGAAAAGGGCCAGCGCACCACGGCCGACGCGATGGATTCCGTTGCCCGTTCACTCCCCGCCCTCTGGCGGGCGGACAAGCTGCAGAGCAAGGCCGCGAAGGCGGGCTTTGAATTCCCCGATGTCTCCGGCGCGCTCGACAAGCTCGACGAGGAGACACAGGAGCTGCGCTCCGCCGTTGAAAACGGCACAAACTTTGAAGAAGAGCTCGGCGACGTGCTGTTTGCTGCCGTCAAGGTCGGCCGCTTCTGCGGCGTCGACCCCGAGGCGGCGCTTTCAAAGACCTGCGAAAAATTCATCGCGCGCTTCCGCAAGGTGGAAGAGACGGTGAATGCGCGCGGCGAGGATATGTCCGCTCTCCCGCTCGATGAGCTGATGGCGCTGTGGAACGACGCCAAGGAACAACTCAGATGACCAAAAGCGGCAACGCTTTTTGCTCATATACACCCCGGAGGCCCCGTCTCCGGACACTATTCAGGAGGATCAAACGATGAACAAGACTGAACTCATTGCTGCCGTGGCGGAAAAAGCCAGCATTTCCAAGAAGGAGTCCGAGGTTGTGATCAACGCTGCCCTCGACACCATTATCGACTCCCTGAAGAACGACGAGAAGGTCCAGCTCGTCGGCTTCGGCTCTTTCGAGACCAAGCACCGCGCTGAGCGCACCGGCCGCAACCCCAAGACCAAGGAGAGCATCACCATCGCCGCTTCCAAGGTCCCGACCTTCAAGGCTGGTAAGGCGTTCAAGGACGCTGTCGCGGAGTAATTCCCCAGTCAAGCTCTTTCATCATCAAAACGGCGGCGCGATGCGCCGCCGTTTGAGTTGGTGGAGCCCCTTTGATCCCGCACTTTTCCGAAAAGGAGACGAATTCCATGCGTCTTGACAAATATCTCAAGGTCTCGCGCCTTATCAAGCGCCGCACCGTGGCCAACGAAGCCTGCGACGGCGGCCGCGTGACCGTCAACGGCAAGGTCGCCCGCGCGTCGTACGACGTGAAGGTCGGCGATGTGATCGCGCTGCACTTCGGCGAGCGCGTGCTCGCGGTCGAGGTGCTCGATGTATCCGAGACCGCCGGCAAGAGCGAGGCCTCGCTCCTCTACCGCGAAGTGAACGCACAGTAAACCGTACTATTTTGGGTGCGCCCTTCATACGTTATCGTATGGAGGGCGCTTTCTTTGCGCCCAAAGCGAAAGGACGGGTTCTGACTATGACTTACGACACTTCCCCCGCTTCTCCCCAGCGCATCGAATTATCCGGCCGCGAGAGCCTGACGGTCTCCGGCGTGGAGGATGTCGACCGCTTCGATGAGACCGAGATCGTGATGAACACGTCGCTCGGCGTGCTCGTTGTCACGGGCGACAGCCTGCACATCGGCAAGCTGAGCCTCGACGGCGGCGAGCTGCATGTCGACGGGCGCATTGACGCCATCGCCTTTGAGGATGCGCCGTCAAGCCGCGGCGGCCTGCTCTCGCGCCTGTTCGGGGGTTGAGGCACCGTGGGCGTGTCGCTCTCCGAGCAGGCGCGGTGCTTTCTCGCCTCGCTCCTGCTCGGCTTCATCCTTTCTCTCCTCTATGACCTGCTGCGCGCCGTGCGGCTGCGGCGGGCGACGAAGCGGCGCTTTACGAGCGCGCTCGATCTCCTCTACTGCGCGGCGTTCGCGCTGCTGACGTTTCTCTTCGCGCTGCGCATCGGCGGGGGCGAGCTGCGGCTCTATATGCTTTGCTCGGCGCTTTTTGGCGCGGTGAGCTACTTCACGCTCTGCGCACGGCTTTTCCGTCCGCTATGGGCCTTCTGGGCGGAGGTGCTGTTCTCCTTTGCGCGATTAGCGGCGGCGCCGCTGCGGTGGCTCCGAAAAGTTTATGGTAAACTTGCCAAACTTTGCAAAAGATACTTTCTTTTTTCCAGAAACCGGCTTATAATAAAGTCGTATGAGCGCCGCGCCCGTTATTCGCTGCGCCGCGCAAGGAAAAAGGAGGCTCATCGGCATGGCAGAGCAGGCCAAAAAAGGCAAAAAGCGCACCAGCTTTCTCACGATGCTCGTCATCGCAATTCTGATCGCACTGGTAGGGGTGCAGCTCATTCATCTGCGGAGCCAGATCGACGACGCGCGCAGCCAGCTCACCGCGCTGCAGAGCGATCTTGACACTGCCAAGCAGGAGAACGACGCGCTCGCCTCGGCGCTCGAAAAGGCCGACGACCCTGAGTTTTTGCAGGAGCTTGCCCGCGATCAGCTCGGCTATGTGACGCCAGGAGAAAAGACATTCTATGACGTCAGCAACTAAAAAGAGAACATTATTGAAGCGCCCGTTGAGGGCGCTTTTTTCTTGCGTGAAATAAAAAGGAGCCGCCGGCCAGGATGGCCCGCGGCTCAAATGGGTGGGATATTGGAAAGCTTCCGATGCTTATGATACCGCCCGTCCGCCAAAACGTCAATGGGAGCTTTTGCCGCATTCTGCCGCCTTTTGTCAATTCGCGTCGTATGCCTTATATTTTGTCAATATGTACAAGAATGCTCAATTCATATATCGTTCATTTGAAATTTTCGTTCATTTGTGCTACGATATAGAAAAGGAAACAGAAGAGCCCTTCGCCCTCTCTTTCCTTCCTCACCAACGAAAGGAGCCAACACTATGAAATTCACCTACACCTGCAAAAAAGTCTCCCTGAACGATTCCGTCAAGGCCTATGCCGAGAAAAAGGTCGGCAAGCTCGAGAAGTTTTTCAAGGAGGAGCCCGAGGCTTCTGTCACCTTCTCCGTCGAGAAGAAGAATCGCTGTGTCGCCGAGATCATGCTCCGCGGCGCCAACGGCACGCTGTTCCGCGCGGTATGTGAGGACCCGGACGGCGACATGCGCGGCGCGATCGACGAGGCCACGGCCCAGATCGAGCGCAAGATCCGCAAGAACAAGACCCGCCTTGCCAAGAACCTGCGCGCCGAGGCTGTGCTGCCGGAGCTGCCCGAGGAGTTCGAGGCCCACGAGGAGGGCACGTTCGACATCGTGCGCACCAAGCGCTTCACCGTCAAGCCCATGAGCGTGGAGGAAGCCATTTTGCAGATGAACCTGCTGGGCCACAGCTTCTTCGTCTTCCGCAACACCGATTTCGGCGATGCGATCTGCGTCGTTTATCGCCGCAACAACGGCGGCTACGGCATCATCGAGACCGAGGACGACGAGGAGTAAGCCGTTCAGAAAGCATATAGAAGGGCTGAGCGAATGCTCAGCCCTTTTTTTGCGCGTTTTTCTGTGGTATACTGAGTCTGTATTTTTCGGAA
>OLVX01002752.1_pt1 | contig 12282 bp, 11 predicted proteins | sample 1673271 | NCBI WGS metagenome assembly OLVX01 (sample SAMEA3178939, study PRJEB25190) | human gut metagenome | biome: human gut; feature: human-associated habitat; material: faeces | place: Austria | collected 2013 | reverse complement strand
GCTACTAATGCTTCTTTTATTTTTTAGTTATACAAATTCTGCAAAGTTAAGGTGTTTATATGAATTGAAGATGAAAGGCTTTGTTCCAGTACTGGCTCATATTGAAAGATATTTCCATGATGGTTTAGACTATTCAATCGTTGATCACTGGGTTGATATGGGGTGTGTTCTACAATTGAATCGTACTTCCATTCTTGGTGTAAATGGTAAGAAAATACAATCGAATGCATTAGAACTATTGGACAATGGATATTGTGATGTGATTTGTACAGATACGCATAGAGTGAGTGGAAATCGTATTGAGCAATTGAGTGATGTATATTCAGTTGTTTCTAAGCGTATTGGGCATGGCAATGCGGATATCTTATTTTATGAGAATCCAAAGTTATTATTGAGTAATAAAGAGATATTAAATATTGAGGTTGAAAAGAAAAAGAAACTTTTTGGTTTCTTTGGGAGATAGAAATGGCAAGAAAGAAAAGAAATCAATTTGATGTGGATGAAATCTATCGTGGATTACGTACAAATATTGAATTTAGTCAGATGGATGATGCGATTCAAGTAATCAACGTAGTAAGTACAATTCCAAATGAAGGAAAGAGTACTGTAGCTTGTAATTTAGCTCGTATTATGGCAGCTAAATATAAAAATGTGTTATTAATTGACTGTGATTTAAGAAATGCTTCAGTTCATAAAACACTTCAAATTTCAAATCGTTCAGGATTAACAAATATTATTTCTGAATTTAGAGAAGGCGTAAGTATTCATTCATTTGAAGGAGTACAAGACGTACAATATGATGGAGGTTATCCTTTATCTGTCATTACTGCAGGTCATAGAGTACCAAATCCAAGTGAAGTATTAGGATCTAAAAGATTAGCTAAATTCTTAAATCAAGCACGTCAAGAATTTGGGTATATTATTATTGACTGTCCACCAGTTGCGGTTGCAAGTGATGCGATTCCATTATGTAATGTAAGTGATGGAGTACTATATGTAGTTGACTCTAAAACATCAGATAAACGTAAAGTTAAAGCAGCCATTAATGACGTTGAAAGAAATGGTGGTCACGTCATGGGTGTAGTATTAAACAAAGTAGAATCAGCAAGTGACAGTAATTATGGCTATGGCTACGGATATGGGTATGGAGGAGAAGACAATGGTAAAAAGAAGAAAAAGAAATAGTTTTATTATCTTAGCTTCAACTCTATTATTAACTGGATGTGGCAATAGTGAATTAGAAATTACGCAAAATGATATTCTAGAAGTGGCAAGAGATGATGCGAATGCCACTAAAAAAGAATGTTCGAATGTATCTGTTCAAGAAGAAAAGAAATATTATACAGTAAGCTTTGATACGACTACTGGATCTTATGAATATAAGATTGGTAAAGATGGTATTATAAAAGAAAGAAATTATAAAAGAAGTAATAGTGAAGAAGTTTCTACGACTGAACCTGTAGAAGAGAAGAAGGAAGAAACTAAAGCTGATACAGAAACAAAAAAAGAAGAAAAAAAAGAATTAACTTCTTTTGATGAAAATCAACAAGCAGCTATTGAAGCAGCTCTTGCGAATGCAGGATTAGGACAAGAGGATGTGACAGATATTGATTGTACTTTAGATGAGGCAACACAACAATATACAGTTACGTTTACATTCCAGGATATCAAAAATACTTGTATGGTTGATGCAGCTACATTCACTGTATTATCTTCTATTCAAGGTTAGATGTACCTGTTTTTGACTGAAAAGGACGGATGTTGTTCTTTTCTTTTTTTTTTAGTACAATAGTTTATATGTAAATTGTGAGGAGAATTCTATATGTCAAAAATAGGAAGATTAAAAATATTTATTGAATTTGTATTTTTCTGGATATTAATACAGTTCTTGCAGGCCATGAATATAGCACGATTTGATGATGAAATCGCTATAAAGTTATGTGCACTATATTTTTTGATGCAGATTCTAATTGGCCGTTATCAAGGAAAAGTATTGTTAATGTATGATGAAATACGATTATTAGTATTAAGTCATGTTGGTTTTTTCTTTGCGAGTTTTTTGGTATTTCCATTTTATTCTTGGTCTTTTCGTAAATTATACGGTTTTGTGTTTTTAACAATCTTTTTGTTTGTTTTTGCAGGATTTAGTTCCAGATATACTCATAAATGGTTTAGAAAGAAATATAAACATAATACTTTAATTGTTGGTGTTGGCCATACAGCTGCACAACTTGCCTTTGTATGTAGAGGAAATAGTTACTCGTTGTTGGATGTACAGGGGTTTTTGAATTGTAAATCATATGGTATTCATCAGGAACAAATTGTTTCTGAGAATAGAACAATAGGAATTGAAGATGTGGATTCATTTATCAAATCACATAATATTGATACGGTATTAATTGCGATACCTGAATTGAAACAAAACAATTTAAATTCATTATTTGAATTGTTTAAGAAAAAAGTAAATGTGATTAAGTATTTACCTCAAGTGAATGGCTTGGTTACTTTTGATACAAAGGTTGAGGACTTTGATGGAATCTTAATGATTTCAAATTCTCGTGGAGTAAACCAGATTGGATCATATGTTTTAAAACGCTTAATGGACATTTGTGCAGGATTATGTGGAGCTTTAATTTTGATTCCATTAACTGTTTTTGTGTTTATCAAGAACCGTAAAGAAGGAGATAAGGGACCTATTTTCTTTACACAGAATCGTATTGGTAAGGATGGTAAAGAATTTAAGATGTATAAGTATCGAACTATGGTACTTGGTGCGGATAAGATTCTTGAAGAGTTAATGGAAAAGGATCCTGCAATTCGCGAAGAATATACGGTGAATAAAAAATTGGCAAATGATCCTCGTATCACAAGTGCAGGAAAATTCTTGCGAGAAAAGAGTTTGGATGAATTTCCACAATTTATAAATGTACTATTAGGTCAAATGTCTCTGATAGGTCCTCGACCTTATTTGCCACGTGAAAAAGAAGATATGGGACAATATTATGATGATGTTGTCGCATGTAAACCGGGTATTACAGGTATGTGGCAAAGTCATGGTCGTAGTGATGTGGACTTTGACCACCGCTTAGTTTTAGATGAATATTATTATCGCAACTGGTCATTCTGGTTGGATGTAACATTATTATTTAAAACAGTTAAGCAAGTTCTTTATGGAAGAGGGGCAGTATAGACATGAAGGAACAAAATAAAGTTTTAAGAGGAATTGGAATTGTACTATCTATTCTGTTAGTTGTAGCATCATTTTATCTTTTATATCAATTGATTAAAATTAATGTGTTACCAACTAAATTATTATTTTTAATTACTATTATATTTGTATTGTTAGATGCAATATTTGCGTTATTGTTGTGTTATTATACAAGAGCAGTTGTTTCAAAAATAATTTGTGTTGTTATTACTTTAGTACTTATATTTGGTTCTTGTATGGGTGGCTTTTATATTTCGAAAACAGGAAGTTTATTGACAAGCATTACGAATGTAACGAAACATGCGAAAAATACGGTAAGTGTAGTAGTTAAACAATCGAGTGATATAAAGAATAAATCACAGTTAAATGGTTTATCAGTTGGTACATTGCGTACGATTGGTACTCAAGGATCATCTAAAGCTTTAAAAGAATTAAGTAAAGATGGTATTTTAATGAATCAAAGTGAATATGATAGTTTAAGTGCTATGTTAGAAGCTTTCTATAAAGGAGAAGTGGATTCAATTATTATCAATGAATCGAGTCGTAGTCAAATCTTAGATATGGAAAGCTATGCAGATTTTGATAATAATACAAGAGTTGTTTATCAAACTTCTTACAAAGTAGAAAATACAGATAAGGCAAATGCCGTTACTGATATTACATCAAAACCATTTAATGTATTAATTTCTGGATCGGATACGCGTGGTGGATTTGATGAAAACGGTCGTAGTGATGTGATTATGGTAGCTACTATCAATCCTAAGACAAGTACGATATTATTGACTTCTGTACCTCGTGACTTTTATGTAACTACCGCTTGTGATGCGGCAGATGGTTGTATGCAAGGGGCATTAGACAAAATTACACATACGGGTATTCATGGTACAAACACTACAAAACGTACAGTAGAGCAATTATTGGGTGTTGAAATCAACTATACATTTAAAGTTGGATTTGACACAGTGACTGATTTGGTAGATGCATTAGGTGGTGTTGATGTATATGTAGAGCCTGGCTATGCGGTCACAACATCTACATTTAGTGTTCATGAAGGAACGAATCATTTGGATGGAGAACATGCATTAGCTTATGCTCGTGAACGGTATTCATATACAGAAGGGGATCGTCAACGTACTAAAAATCAACAACAAGTACTAATGGGTATTGTAAATGAAGCAACAAAACCAAGTGTTATTACAAAGTATGCTTCTATTATGGATGCGATGGCAAATACTTTCTCTACAACAATGTCAAATGAAGAAATTTCGGATTTAATTAAATATCAAATCAACAACAATCCAAAATGGAAGATGGAACAGTATATGGTCGATGGAACAGGTGATACATTAATGTGTGCTGAACTTGGTGATGCAGCTAGTGTTATGGTTCCAGATCAAAGTACAGTTAAGATGGCAAAAGATAAAATCAATGCGGTTTTAGCTGGAAAATCAGCGAATGACGTAAAGTAATATAATTGGGATAGGTTTGCCTATCCTTTTTTTTTGTAGTATGATAATTGGGTCTAAGGAGAGTTTAATATGCGAAAAAATAAAAAGAAACCAAATAGGGTAGGAAAGGTATTTGGAGTCATCTTTTCTATTTTATTAGTTGCTGCAACAATGTATTTGTTGTTTAATTTAGTAAAATTAAATGTTTTACCAACAAAATTATTGTTTTTAGTAACAGTTGTATTTGTGCTTTTAGATTTAATTTTCATTTTATTATTGTGTTTTGCTACAAAGGGTGCTGTGTCTAAAATTATTTGTATTATCTTTACAATAGCTATTGCATTAGGATCATGCATGGGTGGATACTATATATCAAAAACTGGTAACTTATTATCAAATATGACGACTGTATCTTCCAATGCAAAAACGACTGTAAGTGTAGTTGTTAAGAAATCCAGTGATTTGAAAAAGAAGAATGATTTAGCTGGACATAGTATCGGTGTACTACAAAATATTGGAACAGTGGGATCGAAAAAAGTATTAAAGGATTTAAGTAAATCTGGTATTGAAATGAACCAAACACCATATGAAAGTATGACGGATATGCTAGCTGCTTTCTATAATGGAGATGTAGACTCAATTATTATCAATGAATCAAGCCGTGATCAAATTACAGATATCGAAGAATATGCTGAATTTGATAAGAACACTCGTGTTGTTTATCAAACTAGTTATGAAGTAGAAAATACGGATAAAGCCAATGCGGTAAGTAATATTACAAATACACCGTTTAATGTATTAATTTCTGGATCAGATACTCGTGGTGGATTTGATGAAAATGGTCGTAGTGATGTAATCATGGTAGCTACCGTGAATCCTAAAACTGGTACTATCTTATTAACTTCAATTCCTCGTGACTATTATGTTACAACTGCTTGTGATGCAGGTGATGGATGTCAACAAGGCGCTTTAGATAAGATTACGCATACAGGTATTCATGGTACGAATACAACAAAACGTACGGTGGAACAATTATTAGGAATTGAAATTAACTATACATTCAAAGTTGGCTTTGATACAGTGACTGACATTGTTGATGCCGTTGGTGGTGTTGATGTAAATGTAGAACCTGGCTATGAATGTAGTAATTTCTTACATGCTCCAGGACTTAGTGTACATGCAGGTGTGAACCACTTGAATGGTGAACAAGCTTTAGGATATGCTCGTGAACGTTATGCATATAGTGAAGGGGATCGTCAGCGTACGAAGAACCAACAACAAGTTCTTATGGGAATTGTAAATAAAGTAACTAGTCCTGCAATTGTGACTAACTATGCTTCAATTATGGATAGTATGGCCAATACTTTCTCAACTACAATGTCAAATGATGAAATTACAAGTCTAATTAAATTTCAATTGAATAAAAATCCTAAATGGAAAATTGAACAATCTATGGTTGATGGTACTGGGGATACACAAATGTGTGCAGAACTTGGAAATGCTGCTTATGTAATGGTTCCAGATCAAAGTACTGTCACAAAAGCTTCAAATAAAATTAATGCTGTTATGGAAGGAAAATCAGCGGATGATGTAGAGTAAGGAACAAATCCTTACTCTTTTTTGATTTATAGGTATATAATCTAATTGTGAGGTGTTGTTATAATGGAAACTTCTGATTATATACAAAATAGAATAAATACTAATATTCGTCACTTTGAGGAATTGAGTAAAAAGTATCATAGATGTCATATTGGCATTATGATTTCATGTTTTAGTTGTTTTATTGGTGTAGTGATACTTGATGTAGTTTATTTGATTATACCTGTTATTTGGTTGATACTAGCTTCATGTGTATTGGTATTAGCAGGCCTATTCTTATTATTCTTTGATGTATTAAACAATTATTCTTCTAAGTCATTAGAGTATAAGTACAAAGCTAATTTATTAAGTTATGAGAAAAATTTATATCAGGCTAAAGAGAGTGGATTTAAAGGCTTTGCGTTTCGTTGTGAAAGATTTATGTAGTGATTATGGTGGTTATAACAACCGCCATTTTATATGCAGATTTGCCAATTGTAAGGGATTTATTATATAATATGAAATTGTGAGCTATATAAGAGTTTATAGGAGATTATTATTATGCCTAAAAAGGATGTTAAACTTTCACAGAATGTGAATGGTAATGGTAAAAGAAAAAAGAAGAAAAATAAACGACCAATCAGCAAGTTCATGACTATATTCATGATTGTTTGTTTGGCTTTATTGATTTTTCAAATTATAAAATTAAATTTATTACCTGCAAAATTAATAGTATTAGTTTCATTGGTAATGATTATTTTATGTTTGATTATTTTATTAATATTACACTTTAAAGCTAAAAAGTTTTTGCCAAGAATATTAGCAGGGTTCGTTGCACTTTGCATGTGTGTGGGTCTAGCTTATGGTAACTATTTCATTTATAAAACAGATAATACGTTTGATGTAGTTACAAGTCTTGCGGATAGTAAGGCAACAATGACGTCAATTGTTGTATTAAAAAGTTCTTCAATTAAAAAAGAAAAAGATTTAAAGGGTAAGACAATTGGTACTATTTTAGATATGGATAAAGTAGCTACAAAGCGTATGTTGAAGGATTTGGATTCTGACAACATCAAATATAAGACAAAAGATTATGATGTTTTATTGGATATGATGGCTGCTTTATATGATAATAAAATTGATGCGATTTGTTTAAATGAAAAGTATCGTGATATTCTTCATGAAGCTGATGGATATTTTAATTTTCAAACGGATTCTCGAGTAGTTCATCAAAATGTGCATTACACAAAGGTAGAAAAGAATGATAATCCAAGTGATCCTGTTAATGATATTTCTAAGGATGCATTTACAGTCTTAGTCAGTGGTAATGATTCATATGGTACTTTACAAGATTCAAATACGAGAAGTGATGCCAACTTATTACTTACTGTAAATCCTAAAACTGGAACCATTTTGATGACAAGTATTCCTCGTGATTATTATGTTGAACTTGTTTGTCCGGAAGATGATCCTGAATTAGCTTGTCCAGAGGGTAGTTATGATAAATTAACGCATTCTGGTTTAATGGGTATTAAGAGTACGGAAAAAACTATCGAAAAGGCTTTGGGTATTAAAATTAATTATAATGTTCGAATCAACTTTTCAAGTGTTGTTAACTTGGTAGATGCTTTAGATGGAATTGATTTGGATATTAAAAAGGGTGAAGAAGTAGATATTTTCTATGTAAATAGCCAGCCTGGTTTAAGTGTTGGTAAACATCATGTGGATGGTGAGACAGCCTTAGCTTTTGCTCGTGAAAGACATGCCTATTTGGATGGGGATAACCAGCGTGTGCGTAACCAACAAAAAGTATTTAAAGCTATTTTCAAACGTATAGTTTCACCTAAGATGATTACTAACTACGGTAAGTTTATGGACGCTTTAGCAGTGGCATTTGATACAAACTTGTCTGGTGATGAAATCAGTAACTTTGTTAAGTATGAATTAAACAATATGCCGGATTGGAAGATTGAATCATATGCGATTGTTGCAGAACCTGATTACCAATTCTGTTATCAATCGCAATCTTATGCATCTGTTGTTCAACAAAATGACATTATGAACGAGGCTGCTAGAAAGAAAATCAAGGCAGTATTAAACGGAAAGAGTTCTACTACAGTAGAAGATCCATCAGGTTATTCGCAGACAGCTAGTGAAGATAATTCGGTAGGTAATACTGAAGAATTACAGAACATGGGAATTCTTAATTCATCTGGTAATGATTCTACTGAAGACGAAGAAGATTATAACTATGATTATGATCAAAGTTATGATGATACAGAATACTACAATCCAGATGATCAATATTATCAAGAGGATACGTACGAAGATTCTGATTATCAATAAATTGAACTAAAGTGATACTTTTTGTGGTATCACTTTTTTCTTAATAATGTATGAATCTGAATGTTCCGAGGTGGCAAAGTCACCCAATCCATTTGGACAGAGCCATGCAATCCATTGCTCAGATCCACTGATACCACAAAGTGAATATTACATATGGGAAAGCCTATCCAACATGGTAAAATAAGTCTAGTTGATACAGTGACGAAGTGCATTGAATTCGTTCTATAAGTCAACACTTGCATTCTAAGCCATTTTGTATGTTGTGGACGTTTATAGAGGTAAGGGGGAAGATACAAACAAATTTTTTTATGTTGGTTTATATCTCCCTTTATTTCCTCAATTGATTGCAAGTCCAATTGTTCGTTATGGAACAATTAAGGAGGAAATGAGAATCGTAAGGAAACTTTAATGATTTTTGTTTAGGCGTATATTGGTTTAAGTAGAATGGTTGGACCTAATCATGGAAAACTTTAAGTTTCCATATATTTCTAAGAGTGTTTCAGAATTTTGGAGAAGATGGCATATTTCCTTACAAACATGGTTCAGAGACTATATTTATATTCCACTAGGAGGTTCTAGAGTAAATAGTAAGGTTCGTTTAGTTTTTAATATTTTGTAGTATGGCTATTAACAGGAATTTGGCATGGTGCAAACTGGAGTTTTTTTGTTTGGGGATTAATGTAATTTGTGCTATTGATTCTAGAAAAGTTCTATCATATTGATCAAAAGATGGGTGAATGTAATTATCTTTATACAATGTTCTTTGTCATGTTGGGATGGGTATTATTTAGAAGTGATTCTATAAGCAGTGCACTCGTATATATTCGTTTTATGTTTGTTTTTGGCTGTAAAGGATTTATTGATGCTATGTGTATTCAATATTTTAAACAAAATGCATTGTATTACATAATGGAAATCTTATGCTGTATGCCTGTCTTTAAAAACATTGATTGCATTTTCTTTAAGAACGTAGTTTATAATGCGATTGAACCATCGAGTATTACTTCAAATAAAAAGTCAGGTAAAAAAGTGCTTTTGATTGGTGATTCATTCTCTAAACATATGAATGATATTATGAGCCTATATTTCTCTGAAGTACATACAGTCAATGTATGGTCATTTACAACAGATCAATTAAATCAGTATCAGCATGATATTGTTGTATGGGAATATGTTGAAAGATACACAGACCATTTCCGATGGATCTCATGATTTGAATAGAGGGATTCTTTTAAAATTTGGTTTATAAGATGGTATTGAGTGTTTAAATGTTTTAATATAATAAAGGAGTTTAAAAATGAAGAAAATTGATTTGCACATTCATACAATAAAGACAGTTAGTGATTCGATTAAAGGTGATGAGTTTGAATATTCTTTTGATAAATTAAAAGAATATGTTCAACAAAGAAATATTGATGCAATTAGCATTACAAATCATAATGTTTTTGATTTAGAACAATACGAAGACATTAGAGATAATATTGGAATTGTTGTATTCCCAGGAATAGAAATTGATTTGGAAAATGGACATATATTAATAATTACGAAAGACAGTGATGTTATAGATTTTTATAAACGATGTCAAAGAGTTCATGAATTAATCAAAACACAAGACGATACTTTATCGTTTGAAAAGTTTGATGAAATTTTTCACGAAAGAGAAAAGTATTTGCTGATTCCACATTATAAAAAGAACCCAAAACTAAAGGCTGATATCATACAAAAAGTTGGTAATATTTATGTAGGTGAAGTGAAAAATCAAAGAGAATTTGAAGTGTTAAAGAAAAGTAAGTCTTCAATAGTACCGGCTTTTTTTAGTGATATGCGTTCAGTTGCTAATCTAGAAAATTTTCCTATGAGGCAAACTTACGTAGATGTAGATGAGGTAACATTAGAGAGTCTAAAATATGCCCTCAAAGATAAGAGTAAGGTTTATTTATCAGCAAATAAAAACAGTTTATTTGAACTTTTACCAGACGGATTTCAAGCTTCGACAGGATTAAATGTAATATTAGGTAATAGATCTTCTGGTAAATCTGTAACTTTAAATAAAATTGAAAATTATAATAGTAATGTTAAATATATTAAACAATTTGCTTTAATAGAAAAAGATGAAAATAATGAAGAACAAATTTTCTCGAAAAAAGTAAAACAGAAAAAGAGTGGTGTTATTGAAGACTATCTAAAAGAATTTAAGGAAGTACTAACTGATATATTGTCAATTGATGTTAAAAAGTATGAAAATGATTTAGTGGATTATTTACAAACATGGATAGAATATGCTATTGACTATGATAAAAGAGATTCTTTTGCTAAAGCTGTTTTATACACAAGCGGTGAAATTGATTATTTAGATGAGAGTGACGCAATAAAAGTTATCGATGCTTTAATTGTTTTACTATCCAATAATAAATATCATAATTTGATTGATAAATATTTAGAAAGAGATAAAATTATTGAATTATTGAAAGAACTTCTAATTTGTTATGATAATATACGATTGAAAAATACAATTGCAAAAGAAACAAATTTAATTGTAGGCATGATTAAGAATAAATTAACTTTACAATCTAATATTAGTGCACCAAAATCCTTTAATTTTAAAGAATATTATATATCAAGGAAAAAGATTAAGGTTTTTAATGAATTGTTTAATGAAATAAAAAAGCCACGTATCGTTATGAATGAAAAAATTAATAAATTTACTGTAGTTGCTGAAACTCGAGGATTCTCATCAGCTACAGAATTAAAAAATTCATATGGAAAGAAGATATCATTTAAGGCAGCCATGGATCAATATGACGAAGGATATAAATATATATTAGAGTTAAAAAATATCGAATCTATACCAGAAACAGATTTCTATCGCTTAATTGTATATTTCGATTATAAAATACTAAATGAATATAAATTAAAGGTTTCAGGTGGAGAAAGATCAGAATTTAGACTTTTAGAAGAGCTAAATGATGTATCGTATTATGATATGTTGTTGATTGATGAACCAGAATCTTCGTTTGATAATATGTTTTTAAACCAAGAAGTAAATGAGAGAATCAAAGAAATTTCTCAAAAGATACCAGTGTTTTTGGTAACTCATAATAATTCAATAGGAGAATCAATAAAACCTGATTATTATATGTATACAAAACGTTGCTTAAAACCAGATGGAAAAATCGAGTTCAAACTCTACGGAGGCTATCCAACAGCAAAAGAGTTGTCTACTGTAGATGGTGATAGAATTGATAATTATTCTTCCTTAATAAATAGTTTAGAAGGTGGGGAGAGTGTTTATAATGAAAGGTGTAACGACTATGAAATACTTAAAAATAGATAAATCTAAAGGCTATTATCTTGATAAAAATGAAAATTATAAAGAGATTGATCAAATAAACGGTGAAGATATATTTTATATTTTAGATTCAATTATTACAAAAGAAGATTTTGAAATGGATGAATATGATGAAGAAAAGCCTCAAAATCAAGTACATAGAATAATTTATAAAGAATTATATGACAAATTTTTATCATTTAAAGATCAAAAAGAAGAGATTAAAAATGAAATAGATAACTTGTACATTGAAGCAAAAAATAAATATGTCCAAAAGTAGTGTAAATACATATTGAAATGGTGTTAAACCAATATAAAAGGATTATTTCGGAATTGGGGGATATCAATATATTCGATGATATAAGGACAATTTG
>OLVX01002745.1_pt1 | contig 12312 bp, 10 predicted proteins | sample 1673271 | NCBI WGS metagenome assembly OLVX01 (sample SAMEA3178939, study PRJEB25190) | human gut metagenome | biome: human gut; feature: human-associated habitat; material: faeces | place: Austria | collected 2013 | reverse complement strand
AAGGTATGTCCAATGTCCCGGAACGATGCTGGAATACCGTCCTTGATTGCCTCTTGCAAGGAAACCGATCCGCTTGTGCGGACCGGCCTGTCGATGTTGTCGCCGGGAGCAAGGTGTCGGCTGGCATTTTTCGAAGTATCGTTGTCGAGGGGAGAAAGCCTGCGGAGCCGGAAAGAGTGGCGGAGGCGGAGGCGTCATCGATCCCATCGTATGAGGCTTTTCGCGTCGGGCCGTTCGTGCCGGACGGGCCTTGTTTTGCGGGGCGTTCGGACAGGGTGAAGAGGACGTATTGCGTAAAATCCCGGATGAATACATATTCATCCGGGATTTTGTAGCGATCTTAACGAAATGGAGGAACCTCCTTTCGGTGCGTCTGCTGCGAATCACTTTTTGTTGCGGGGATCCCACGTCGGGTGTGCCGGGTCCTCCGCTTTCAGGGCTTCCTCATAGTCGATACCCAATGCCTTCGCCACGCCTTTGCCGTATTCGGGATCGGCGTAGGAGCAGTTGCGCACGTGCCGCTGTTTGATGAAGAGGGCGCTGTCGCCCATCGCGCGGGCCGTGTTCTCGCACGTCGCCCGTTGGTCTTCGGCCGACATCAGCCGCCAGAGCTTGCCCGGTTGGGTGAAATAGTCGCTGTCGAGTTCCCGTTCGTCGTAATTGTAGATGGCACCGTTCACCTCCAAAGGCGGTTCTTTCAGGTTCGGGCTGTCCTGCCATTCGCCGTAGCTGTTCGGCTGGTAGGGGATCGTCGCTCCGTAATTGCCGTCCGTGCGCATCTGCCCGTCGCGGTGGTAGTCGTGGAACGGACAGCGGGGTTTATTCACGGGAATCAGGTTGTTGTTCACGCCCAGCCGGTAGCGCTGTGCGTCGCCGTAGGAGAAGAGCCGCCCCTGCAACATCTTGTCGGGCGAGAAGCCGATGCCTTCGATGACGTTCGCAGGGTTGAACGCCGCCTGTTCGATTTCGGCGAAGAAGTTGTCCGGGTTGCGGTTCAGTTCGAGAATACCCACGTCATGCAGCGGGAAATCGCCGTGATACCACACTTTGGTCAGGTCGAAGGGATTGATTTTGTAGTTTCGGGCCTCCTCTTCGGTCATCAGCTGCACCTGCATCAGCCAGCGGGGATAATCGCCCCGTTCGATCGCTTCGAACAGGTCGCGCTGGTTCGACTCCCGGTCTTTGGCGATGACCGCCTCGGCTTCGGCGTCCGTGAGGTTCTTGATGCCTTGCAGGGTGCGGAAATGGAATTTGACCCATGTGCGCTTGTTGTCCTTGTCGTAGAAGCTGAAGGTGTGGCTGCCGAAGCCGTGCATATGGCGGAACGAGGCCGGAATGCCGCGCGGACTCATCGTGATCGTCACCTGGTGGAGCGCTTCCGGGAGGAGCGTCCAAAAATCCCAGTTGTTGTTGGCACTTCGCATGCCGGTGCGCGGATCGCGTTTGATGGCGTGGTTCAGGTCGGGGAATTTCAGCGGATCGCGCAGGAAGAAGACCGGCGTGTTGTTGCCTACCAGGTCCCAGTTGCCCGTGTCGGTGTAGAATTTCATGGCGAAGCCCCGGATGTCGCGCTCGGCATCGGCGGCGCCGCGCTCTCCGGCTACGGTCGAGAAGCGGACCAGACAGTCGGTCTTTTTACCCACCTGCGAAAAGATCGAGGCCCGGGTGTATTTGGTGATGTCGTGCGTCACGGTGAAGGTCCCGAAAGCTCCCGATCCTTTGGCGTGCATGCGGCGCTCGGGGATCACTTCCCGATCGAAATGGGCGAGTTTTTCGAGATACCATACGTCTTGCAGCATGGCGGGGCCGCGCACGCCGGCGGTTTGGATGTTTTGGTTGTCGGCAATGGGTTTCCCGTTTTCGGAGGTCAGTCTTTTCTTATCCATATCCTATTGTTTTTTGTCGGCAGGCAGAAAATGCCGGACCGGTTTATGATTGAATTTCATATCGTTGTAATTCAGAGCAAAAACATTGCCATACAGACTGGCATTGCCTCTTTGGGGATATGTTTTTTCTGCGAGGAGCGGACTGCCGGAGCGAATTTTTCAGGGAAATCGACTCTGTTTTTCGAGGATTTGGAAAATTTCACTATATTTGTCCCGCTAACGGGGGATTAGCTCAGTTGGCTAGAGCGCTTGCATGGCATGCAAGAGGTCACGAGTTCGAGCCTCGTATTCTCCACCAAACAAGAAACAGCCGCATGATTTCATGCGGCTGTTTCTTGTTTGATAGTATGTCTTTTATGGGCGGAGTTCGGACGCTTCCGTCGGAAGTTTTCCCGGCTGATCCCGAGGGTCAGTTTTTCAGGTATTCTACTGCCGCCAGACCGTCGTTGAGGGGATAGAGGCCGATGCTCAGCGATTTGTCTTCGCTTTCATATACGTACATTCTTTGTCCCGGACGGTATTCGAGGTAAATGTATAGCTGCGACAGGTAGGTGTGCAGGTCGTCGATGTAAAGGTCTGAAAGTATCGATCCGCAGGAATATACTTTGTCGTCTTCGAATATATATATGTACTCTTTGACGATGCCCTTGCCTTCGAAATACAGCGAGGTTTCCGATGCTCCGCTGTAGGCGTAGGGCACCGAAGCTTTCACTTCCTCCCGTGTCTTGCCGTACATGAATACGGGAGCTTCGTATTCCCTCAAAGTGGGAGGTATGTTGTCCTTGTTCTCATCGTCGTTGCATCCCGCGAATCCCAGCATTACGGCCGCGAAAGCGAATAGTAAGAATTTTTTCATAGCGAAAAGATAAACGGTTTGGAATAAAGGTTTTGTCGATTGTAAATGAGATAAATTATTCTTTATGGGTGCGCCGCCGGATCCCTGAATATGGGGTCGAGGATATCCGGTGATCTCTATTTTTGTCGGAAATAGATCTGGATCGGTACTCCCGAGAAATCCCATTCCTCCCGAATCTTATTCTCCAGGAAGCGGCGGTAGGGATCCTTGATATATTGGGGCAGATTGACGAAGCAGGCGAACTGGGGCGTGGGTGTCGGCAGCTGCATCACGTATTTGATTTTGATGTATTTGCCTTTGGTCGCCGGGGGCGGATAATTTTCGATGATCGGCAGCAGGTAGTCGTTCAGCGCCGAGGTGGCCACGCGCCGCTTGCGGTTTTCGTAAACCCGGATGGCGGTCTGGAGCACTTCGAGGATGCGCTGTTTGTTGAGTACCGAGGTGAAGATGATCGGAATGTCGTTGAAGGGCGCCAGTTTTTTTGCCAGGGCCTCTTTCCACTCCTTCATCGTGTTGTTGCCTTTTTCCACCAGATCCCATTTATTGACTACGATCACGCACCCTTTGCGGTTGCGGACGATCAGGTTATGGATGTTCAGGTCCTGGGATTCGAGGCCTTGCTGCGCATCGAGCATCAGAATACAGACGTCGGACTTCTCGATGGCGCGGATCGAGCGCATCACGGAGTAGAATTCGAGGTCTTCGGTCACCTTGCCTTTTTTGCGCATGCCGGCCGTATCGACCAGGTAGAAATCGAGTCCGTACTTGTTGTAGCGCGAGTGAATGGCGTCGCGCGTGGTGCCGGCGATCGGCGTGACGATGTTGCGTTCTTCGCCCAGCAGGGCGTTGGTGAGCGACGACTTGCCCACGTTCGGACGGCCTACGATGGTGATGCGGGGCAGCTCTTCCTCCTCGTTCTTGGTTTCCGGGGGCAGGTCGCGCACGATTTCGTCCATCAGGTCGCCCGTGCCGCTGCCGCTCATCGAGCTGATGCAGTAGGGTTCTCCCAGTCCCAGCGAATAAAATTCGTGCGAGGAGTAGATCAGGTCGTAGTTATCGACCTTGTTGCAGACCAGCAGCACTTTTTTCGAAGTGCGCCTCAGGATGTCGGCCATCATCTGATCGAGATCCGTGATGCCCGTATTGACTTCGACCAGGAACAGGATGACGTCCGCCTCTTCGATGGCAAGCATCACCTGACGGCGGATGTCGTCTTCGAAAATGTCGTCCGAATTGACCGAATAGCCGCCGGTGTCGATCACCGAAAATTCACGTCCGTTCCAGTCGGTTTTACCGTAATGGCGGTCGCGTGTCGTGCCTGCCGTCGCATCGACGATGGCTTTGCGCTGTCCGACCAGGCGGTTGAACAGCGTGCTTTTGCCCACGTTCGGGCGTCCTACGATCGCTACAAGACTCATAATGTTATTTTACGTTTATGTTTATGCGAAACGAATTATGCGGTGCGGGCCGAACGCGAAACCGAATTTATTCGGACATCGATGGATGCGGCCGGTCTAAAACAAGGTCAAAGATAGTGCAAGTTGCGGGTAAAACCAAACCCGGTGTCTATTTTACCCGATTGTCGGGGCATAAGGGGCGGGTATCGGGTGTGCGGCACCTTATCTTTTTCCGATCGGGAGATGCGCTTCCGAGGGTTTTTCCGAACGGCCGCAATGCCTTTTCAACGGGGATGCAGCGTCCCTTCGTCCGCGGACGATTCCACAGTCCGGGATCCGGTGGTGCCTCCGTTGCGGGAGCGGAGAGGAAGACGGTTCGGACAGGAGGTATGCGGGATCTGTACTATGGGTTATAAATAGCGGCTTTCCGGGTCACCGGCCTGTACGGGATAGATCAGCACGAAACTGTTTCGCCCGAGGTATTGATCCAGGTAAGCCGGGATCTTGTTCATCGCCGGTTGGTAGGAGATGCGTTCGCGGCGGCTCATTACCAGCCACAGACAGTCGTCCGTGCGCAATTCGCGCAGCAGGGCCGGCAGCTTTTCCCAGTCTTTGAAAAGTACCGTTTCTACGGTTGCGGTCTGCTTGCGCCGCAGCGGTTCGATGTACTTGAGCGTCGTTTCCGGGGCATAGACGACGATTTTGGTCCCGGTATTGCGGGCCAGATTTCCGATTTTATGCAGCCACATGAGAAATCCGGCCTCTTTTTCGGCTTGGGAGGGAATGATTACGATATGTCGCTTTATGGTCGCCAGCGGTTGTACCGGTTTGTAAATGTAGGTCGTGACGTTGCTTTCGCCCAGCAGGTCGCCCGTGATCTTGCCGAGGAAGATCGCGGGGGATTTGTCCCGATGGAGTCCCATTACGATGTCCGTGATACTCTGTTCTTTGACGACGCTTGCGATTGCGTTCGAGATATTGACGTCGTAGCGCAGCAGCTCGTGGAGGTAGATGTCCGATGCGGCAGCGGCCGTCGCCGCCGTTTCGAGAATTTTGCGGGCCCGTTTTTCCAGCCCGCTGTCTTCCACCTTGTTGTCTATGGCGTGCAGCGCGTAGAATCCGTTGTGGTTTTTCTTCGATTTGAGCACGTTGCCCAGAGTTACGAGTTCCCTGACGCTCTCTTCGTTCGACACCGGGATCAGGATGTGTTCGTCCTGATGTTCGTCGTTTTCGCGGACCCCTTTGATGGCGATGTTGTGAGCGCCGCGCTGAGTGGCGAAGGTCGAAATGGTGCAGGTGGCCAGGATCATCAGGATCGTGCCGTTCAGCACGCTCTCGCCCAGCAGACGGATCGGTTCTCCGTCGGGTGTCTGGCCGACGATGACGTTGTAGCCCACCATCACGGCTGCGAGCGTGGCGGCTACGTGGGCGCTGCTCAGGCCGAAGATGACCGTCCGCTGGTCGCTGGAGAGTTTGAACGTTTTTTGAGTGAGCAGCGCGGCGATGTATTTGGCGGCGGTGATCAGGACGATCATCACGGCAGCGACCTTGATGCTCTCCCAGTCGCGGAAGAAGGCCCGGTAGTCGATCAGCATGCCTACGCCGATCAGAAAGAAGGGGATGAAGATGGCGTTGCCGACGAATTCGATGCGGTTCATCAGGGGCGAGGTGCGCGGGATGAGGCGGTTGAGGGCCAGCCCCGCGAGGAAGGCGCCGATGATCGGCTCCAGTCCGGCCAGATGTGCCAGGTAGGCGCCCAGAAAGACCATGACCAGCACGAAAATGTATTGGGAGATGTTGTCGCTGCAATGCTTGAAGAACCAGTGCCCGATCAGCGGGAAGAGCAGCATGATGAATGCGATGCAGAGCACGACCGAGATGCCGAGCCGGTACCAGAACATGTCGTCCGTGTTTCCGGTGACCATGCCTACTATGACCGTCAGCAGTAGCAGGGCCAGCGTATCGGTAATGACCGTGCCTCCGACGGCGATCGTGACGGCCTTGTCGCGGGCGATGCCCAGTTTGCTGACGATGGGGTAGGCGATCAGGGTCTGCGAGGCGAAGAGTCCGGCCAGCAGGATCGAGGAGTAGATCGAAAATCCCAGGATGTAATATCCCGCCAGAATACCGAGCAGGAGCGGAACACAGAACGTATAGAGTCCGAATACGAGGCTTCGGGTGCCGTTCTTGCGGAAATCCGACATGTCCATATCCAGGCCGGAGAGGAACATGATGTAGAGCAGTCCGGCCGTACCGGAGAGGATGATGCTGCTGTCGCGCAACACCAGGTTGAGGCCGTGCGGTCCGATCACCGCACCGGCGATGATAAGTCCCAGCAGGTAGGGAATCTTCAGCTTGTTGAGCAGCAGGGGAGCGGCGAGGATGATGACCAGAATCAGCAGGAATTTGAGAATCGGATCCTCGAGCGGGAGGGTTATGCCGTCGAATAGAAGCATCATGCGGAATCGGAATTAGGGTTAACTGATCGGGACCGTCTGCGAACCGGGACATATTCGTGTTCGCCGGAACGGGGCCGGTCGAGTAAATTTTATCAATATGTTTGCCGGAAAAATACCGTAAAGCACGGATCGTTTGCCGGAACCTGAATGAACGGTTGTTTCGATGCGAACAGATCGCGCCCGAATCGGAACGACATTCGTTTTGTCGGGGCACTGCCTGCATGGTAATTTTACGGAAACAAAGATAGTGAAAGCCGAGAGAAAACGGGAACTTGTTCACGGTTTTCCGAGGCGCATCCTATCTAAGACTATGTCAAAGATAGGAAAAAATGGGGAATAGCAATGCTTTTTTTGCCGAAAAACAGGGATTCCGGATAAAAAAATGCACGGTTTTCTCTGTGTATTCCGAGAAAAAAACTTAACTTTGACCAAATAATGAATGTTGAAGGACGTGCTATGACGGAAAGGAGAGTGGACAAACGATTGCTGGCACCTGTGCTGATGGGGTTCTTTATCATGGGCTTCTGCGATATCGTGGCTCCGGTGACCAACATCATCAGCGGTGAATTTGCCGAGAGCCAGCAGAGTGCCGTGAGTTTTCTGCCGTCGATGGTTTTCCTTTGGTTCCTGCTTCTTTCCACGCCTGTCGCGGCGCTGATGAACCGCATCGGCCGCAAGAGAACGGCAATGATCGGTTATGCCTTTACCATCGCCGGGTTGCTCGTGCCCTATGCTGCGGGCGTCGGCAGTGCCTTGAGTTGGTATTTCATCGGCTTCGGTCTGCTGGGCATCGGCAATACCGCTATACAGGTGGCGGTCAATCCGCTGCTGGCGACCATCGTGCCCGAGGAGCGGATGACCAGCTACCTGACCGTCGGACAGATCTTCCGCAATACGGCTCTGTTGCTGCTCGCCCCGATCATCACGGGGCTGGTTTCGCTTTTCGGCGACTGGCGTCTGTTGTTGCCGATTTATGCGGGGCTTACGCTCGTCGGGGCCGTCTGGTTACAGGTGACTGCGGTCGCAGAACCGGCGCAATCGTCCCGTGCGGTCGGTATGGCCGAGTGTTTCCGTCTGTTGCGTAACCGCGCCGTGCTGCTCTGTACGCTGGGCGTGGCCTGCTTCATCGCTGCGGATGTCGGTATCGGCTTCGTTTCGGTGCGGTTGATCGACAATCCCGATTCGATTCTTACGACCACCGGATTTTACGCTTTGCGCATCGTGGGTACGCTCGTCGGTGCCTGGGTGTTGATCCGTGTCGTCGATGTCAAATACCTGCGCTGGAATATGCTGCTGGCATTGGCGCTTTGCATCGCCCTTTTCGCGGTGCGCTCCGAAGCGGTCGTTTATGCGTTGGTTGGCATCCTCGGCTTCACGATGGCCTGCGTTTTCGCCACGTTTTATGCCGTGGCGACCAAGAGTGCTCCGGGCCGTTCGAACGAAGTCGCCGGACTGATGATCCTGGCCATTTCCGCCGGCGCCCTTTCGGGCCCGATCTGCGGCGCGCTGATCCGCGGCTTCGGTCATCCCCAGGCGGGCTTGATCTGGGTGACGGCTTGTGTCTGCTACCTGCTCTGGGCCGCTGCCGTATTGAAATCCGATACCAAGAAATAGAGTTATGAAAAACTGTAAATTCCTGATTATAGCGTTGTTGTTGAGTATTTTGACTCTCCCTTCTTCGGGTCAGTCCCGCAGATACGACGATTATGGACGCAGCAGCCGCAGCGGATCGGCGATCAAGGGAGTGGAGTGGGGCGTACTGGCCGGACTCAACTTTCCCCATTTTTCGACTTCCGGTCCGGATTTCGGTATAGATAACCGGCTCGGTTGGCAGGCCGGACTCCAGATCGGCTTGAAATTCCGCTATTTCACCATCGGTCCCGAGGTGCTTTACGTGCGGCAGTCGATCAAGTTGAGCCATGCCGACTACGGAACTCTGAAAATCAAAACCAATTCGATCGATATTCCCCTCATCTTCTCGCTTCGGGCGCTTCCGATGCTGCGGATCAACGTCGGTCCCGTCTTTACGGTGATGAACGATTGCAAGTATGCCGAGGGCAACAACGAGATGTTCTTCGGCAGTATGCGCCCGACGGTTTCCTATATGTTGGGCCTGGGGTTGAATTTCGGACATACACTGATCGACTTCCGTTACAACGGGCAGTTCGATTCGAAAAAGTGTTATTATCCCACCGAAGAGGCGGTCGGGTTCAACATGCGCTCTTACTCCCTGGCATTGAGCGTAGGATTTGTTTTTTAGCTTATGATGGATTCCGAAGATAAGAAGATCGACATCGAGGGGGTGGATCCCCGGGAGCTGTACGGCCCCCAGAATATTTACCTCGAACAGATGCAGGAGCTGCATCCCAACCTCAAAATCATCGCTCGCGGATCTGCGCTCACGGTGCTCGGCCCCCGAAGCGATTCCGAACGGTTTCGGAAACGACTGGACGGATTGATCGCTTACTACCTCAAATACGGCTATATCTCCAAAGAGTCGGTACAACAGGCTTTTTCGACCGGGGTGATCGAACACGACGCTCCCGTCGATAAGGACGTGATCGTCTATGGCAACAACGGCACGATCGTCCGGGCCCGCACGGTCAATCAGCTCAAGCTGGTGCAGTCCTACGACCGCAACGACCTGCTGCTGGCCATCGGCCCCGCAGGTTCGGGCAAGACCTATACGGCCATCGCCCTGGCGGCGCGGGCTTTGAAAGAAAAACACGTCAAGCGGATCATCCTGACGCGTCCGGCCGTCGAAGCGGGCGAGAAGCTGGGTTTCCTGCCGGGCGACATGAAGGAGAAGCTCGATCCCTATCTGCAACCTCTGTACGATGCGCTCAACGATATGATTCCGCCCGCCAAGCTGCAAAAATACATCGAGGAGGGGACCGTGCAGATCGCGCCGCTGGCTTATATGCGCGGCCGTACGCTCGACAACGCTTTCGTCATTCTGGACGAGGCGCAGAATACGACCCTGCCGCAGATCAAGATGTTCCTTACGCGCATGGGACGCAATGCCAAATTCATCGTCACGGGCGACGTGACGCAGATCGACCTGCCGCGCAAGTCGGACAGCGGTCTGGTGCGCACGATGGAGATTCTGCGGGGCGTCGACGGCATCGGCATCGTGGAGTTCGACCGCCGCGACATCGTGCGGCATCCGCTCGTCAAACAGATCGTCGAGGCTTTCGACCGCAGCGCTGCCGTCGAAGCGGCACCTGCTCCGGAAAATGGAAAATAGAAACGATAACCAATTAAAATAGAACTACTATGGATAAGAATTTGACCGCTTTGAAACCCGCGTTGGTTTGGAAGCATTTTGCAGAAATCGCTAAAATACCCCGTCCTTCCTCTCACGAGGAGAAGATCCGTGCGTACGTGATCGGCGTGGCCAAGAGTCTCGGCCTGGAGTGCAAGGAGGATGCGGCCCACAATGTCTATGTCCGCAAGCCTGCCTCCAAAGGGATGGAGAACCGCAAAGGTATCGTTCTGCAGGCGCATCTGGATATGGTTCCTCAGAAGAACAACGATAAGAAGTTCGACTTTACCAAGGACCCGATCGAGGCGTATATCGACGGCGAATGGGTGACGGCCAACGGTACGACGCTCGGTGCGGACAACGGTATCGGTGCGGCGGCTATTCTTGCCGTCCTGGAGGACGATACGCTCGAACACGGTCCTCTCGAAGCGCTTTTCACAGCGACCGAGGAGACGGGTATGGACGGTGCGTTCGGCCTGAAGAAAGGGGTGCTGCACGGTGACATCCTGCTTAACCTCGATTCCGAGGAGGAGGGCGAACTCTACGTGGGCTGCGCCGGAGGGCTCGACGCCAATATGACCTTCGGCTACAAGGCCGAGCCGACGCCCGCGGGCGGTTATACCGCTGCGAAGATCAGCGTCAAGGGGCTCAAGGGCGGTCACTCGGGCATCCAGATCGTCTGCCAGCGCGCCAACGCCAACAAGTTGCTGTTCCGCTTTTTGAATGCCGCGCCGTGCGACGTGCTGCTGGCGTCGGTGGACGGTGGCGGACTCCGCAACGCCATCCCGCGCGAGGCCGAGGCCGTGGTGCTGGTCGAAACCGGGGACTACGACGAGTTCGCCGCCGCGGTGAAAGCCTACGAGGAGACCGTAAGGGCCGAGTACGCCGGCATCGAGGACGCGGTGTCGGTCAAGGTCGCGGAGGTCGGAAAACCGGCTGAAATGCTGCCGAAGGAGGTTGCCGGAAATCTGATCAAGGCCGTTGCGGCCTGCCCCGACGGGGTGCAGCAGATGTCGGTGGCCATGCCCGGGCTGGTGCAGACCTCGACGAACCTCGCACGCGTGGTGTCGGACGGCAGGACGGTGAAACTCCAATGCCTGCTGCGCAGCTCGGTCAACACCGAGAAGGAGGCGCTGGGCGAGTCCATCGCCGCCCTCTTCACGCTGGCCGGGGCCAAAACGGAACTCACGGGCGCCTACAACGGCTGGAACCCCGACATGGAGTCGCCGATCCTGAAGGCCATGACCGCCTCCTACGAGGCGCTGTACGGGAAGAAGCCCGCCGTGACGGCCATTCACGCCGGGCTGGAGTGCGGCATCATCGGCAGCGCCTATCCCGGGCTGGACATGATTTCGTTCGGCCCGACGATCTGCTACCCCCACTCGCCCGACGAGAAGGTGGAGATCGCCTCGGTCGGGAAGTTCTACGACTTCCTGGTCGACACGCTGCGCAACGTTCCCGAAAAATAATCGCAGCGTGGCGGCCGATTCCGGAAAATGGTTCGTCATCGTCAATCCCGTGGCCGGAAGCGGTCGCGGGCTTGACCATTTTCCACAGATTTCGAAACACCTGCGCGATGCCCACATCCTCTGCGAACCGGTCTTCACGGAGCACAAGTTCCACGCCACGGAACTCACCGTCACGGCCGTGCGCGAAGGCTACCGCCGGATCATCGTCGTGGGCGGCGACGGGACGCTGCACGAGGTGGTGAACGGGCTGTTCATCCAGCAGGAGGTGTGTCCCGACGAGGTGCTCGTGGCCGTGGTGGCCGTGGGCACGGGCAGCCGTCGGATTATCTGGAGATGATCACACCGATGGGGTATTACCGGGCTGCCGAGTATACGATTGAGCGATTCGGACTGAATGAAAAGCCGGAAGATCTGATACAGGAATGGCATGGGATGGCAGCAGAAGCCTATGCGAAAAAGGTGGAGCTCAAATCCCATGCAAAAGAATATCTGCTGAAACTGAAAAAGGCCGGTACACGCATCGCTGCGGCGACCTCATCGGCTTACGAGCTGATTGCACCCTGCCTTGAGCGAAATGGCGTGCTGGAGTGCTTTGATGCATTTGTGACTACCATGGAAGTGCCATACGGCAAAGATTTTCCGGATGTTTATCTGGAAGCGGCAAAAAGACTGAAACTTTCGCCGGAAGAATGCCTTGTCTATGAAGATATCTATAAAGGAATCTGTGCGGCGAAAAGTGCAGGGTTTAAAGTTGTGGCCATGCGGGAAGAAGCATCTATTGATGACCAGGAGAAAATCCGGCAGGTATCAGATTATTACATAAAAGATTTTGTGGAACTCCTTAAATAAAAATTGACTGTTGGTTTCCTGGCAGGTGTAAAGAACTGAAATGCCGCACATTTTAAAATAGTGTTTGCAAAAGAATAGTATTGCATGTGCAAATGAACGAATTCCCCGAAGGGCACGTAAAAGTGCCTTCT
>OLVX01002743.1_pt1 | contig 12324 bp, 7 predicted proteins | sample 1673271 | NCBI WGS metagenome assembly OLVX01 (sample SAMEA3178939, study PRJEB25190) | human gut metagenome | biome: human gut; feature: human-associated habitat; material: faeces | place: Austria | collected 2013 | reverse complement strand
CTCGCGGATCTCTTTATACAGCGCCAGGATGTGCAGCAGGTTAAGGTGCTGACGTTTGTACTCATGCAGGCGCTTGATCTGGATATCGAAAATGGCATTCGGGTTGATCTCAATCCCGGTGCGCGCTTTCACAAACGCCGCCAGACGAACTTTGTTCTCCAGCTTGATGTCGCGATACATCTGACGGAACTTAGCGTCATCGGCATATTTTTCGAGGTTGATCAGCTGGTCGAGATCGTTGGCCCACTCTTTCTTCAGGGTCTTATCCAGCAGATCGGCCAGCAGCGGGTTGCACTGCTTGATCCAGCGACGCGGCGTGATGCCGTTGGTCACGTTGTGGAATTTGGTCGGCCACAGCTGGTGATATTCCGGGAACAGATCTTTAACCACCAGATCCGAGTGCAGGGCCGCTACGCCGTTCACCGCAAAGCCGCTCACCACGCACATGTTCGCCATGCGAACCTGCTTATCGTGGACCACTGCCAGCTTCGCCCAGACCGCTTTATTGCCTGGCCAGGTTTTATCCACCAGGGTTTTAAACCGATCGTTAATCTTGTTGATGATCTGCATATGGCGCGGCAGCAGCGCTTTCACCAGCTTCTCATCCCAGCACTCCAGCGCTTCCGGCATCAGGGTGTGGTTGGTGTAGGCGAAGGTGCGGCTGGTAATCGCCCAGGCGTCATCCCAGCTCAGCTGATGCTCGTCGATCAGCACGCGCAGCAGTTCAGGAATGGCGATGGTCGGGTGCGTGTCGTTGAGCTGAATCACTTCGAAGTCCGGCAGCTGTGCCAGCTTGCGGCCCGCCAGGTGATGACGGCGCAGAATGTCCGCCACAGAGCAGGCGCACTGGAAATACTGCTGCATCAGACGCAGTTTTTTACCCGCCAGATGGTTGTCGGGTAGAGGACTTTGGTCAGCTTCTCGGCGTCGATACCCTGCTGCTCGGCACGCAGGAAATCGCCGTCGTTGAATTTGGTCAGGTTGAACGGATGAGCGTGCTTCGCCTGCCACAGGCGCAGCGGCTGTGCCACGCCGTTACGGTAGCCAAGCACCGGCAGATCCCAGGCTTCACCGGTGATGGTGAAAGCCGGTTCCCAGAGACCTTGCTTTGTGACTTTCCCGCCGATGCCGACCTGCACGTCCAGCTGCGCATTGTGGCGGAACCACGGGTAGGAATTGCGGTGCCAGTCATCTGGCGCTTCCATCTGGTGACCATCAGCGAACGACTGACGGAACAGGCCATACTGATAGTTCAGGCCATAGCCAATGGCGGACTGGCCAACCGTTGCCATGGAGTCAAGGAAGCAGGCCGCCAGGCGACCCAGACCACCGTTACCGAGAGCCGGGTCAATCTCTTCTTCCAGCAGGTCTGTCAGGTTGATGTCGTGCGCTTTCAGCACATCACCCACCTCCTGATACCAGCCAAGGTTCAGCAGATTGTTGCCCGTCAGGCGGCCAATCAGGAATTCCATCGAGATATAGTTGACGTGACGCTGGCCTTTGACGGGCTTCGCCACGGGTTGAGCATCCAGCTGCTCTGCGAGCGCCCCGCTCACCGCCTGCCACCACTGGTGAGGCGTCATCTCATTTGCAGCATGAAGGCCAAAACGCTGCCACTGACGCGTCAGGGCAGCCTGGAATTGAGCTTTGTTGAAGGTAGGCTGTGACATAGGGGATCGGCATCCTTTAGAAAGAAAACACAAGTTGGCGCTAGTGTGCCTGGCTCATTTCACCTCTTCCTCATCCTGTGGGGGATTAGACAGGGAGGAGTAGCGGGGATGAGCATAAAAGTGTGATCGAGGCCACTCTCAGAGCATAGCCTGAGTGTGCCCGGAAGAGGAAAACGTCACCGGGAAGAATGTCAAAGAAATGAAATGCAGTTTCGGACGAAATTAATCCGCGCTGAAATGATTACTTACGTAGAATAATATTTCTGCAATTGGGTCATATCTAAGGAGATTATTAAGCTCACTGAACTTTACCCGGACTTTATTAAATTTGGCGTCACTATCCCTTTCTGAAACCAGTTTCAGCATAACCGCAAGAGAACGATACAAGCCAGCACTGGCGCGGCGTCACAGCCCTTTCAGGAAAGTTCCATCATCTGCCTGAATGTTTTGTGACAGAGTGCAAATTCAGAGCCACCAAATCCAGACATAACTTGCAATAGTTCTCTATCTGTCCGACCTTATAGCTATTAATTACGAAGCGCAAAAAAATAAAATCTCTCGTTCCCCACAGTGAAGTGAAACCTATGTTGATTCCGTCTAAATTAAGTCGCCCGGTTCGTCTCGACCATACAGTGGTCCGCGAGCGTCTGCTGGCTAAACTTTCCGGCGCGCATAATTTCCGACTGGCGCTGGTTACGAGCCCTGCAGGTTATGGAAAAACAACGCTCATTTCGCAATGGGCCGCAGGTAAGAGCGATCTTGGCTGGTACTCCCTTGATGAGGGCGATAACCAGCAAGAGCGTTTTGCCAGCTATCTGATTGCTGCCATTCAACAGGCCACGAATGGACACTGCGTCGCCAGTGAGGTGATGGTGCAAAAGCGCCAGTACGCCAGCCTGTCCTCCCTTTTCTCTCAGCTGTTCATTGAACTGGCTGAATGGCATCGCCCGCTTTATGTGGTAATTGATGATTATCATCTGATTTCAAATCCGGTTATCCACGAGTCGATGCGTTTCTTCCTGCGCCATCAACCGGAAAACCTGACCCTGGTGGTGCTGTCGCGCAACCTGCCGCAGCTGGGCATTGCCAACCTGCGCGTGCGCGATCAGCTGCTGGAGATTGGCAGCCAGCAGTTGGCCTTTACCCATCAGGAAGCGAAACAGTTCTTCGACTGTCGTCTGACCTCGCCGATTGAGGCCGCTGAAAGCAGCCGCCTGTGCGATGACGTCGCGGGCTGGGCCACGGCGTTGCAGCTGATTGCCCTCTCTGCGCGGCAAAACAACAGCCCGACACACCAGTCGGCACGGCGTCTGGCCGGTATCAACGCCAGCCATCTCTCTGATTATCTGGTGGACGAGGTGCTGGACAGCGTTGATCCTTCAACCCGTCATTTCCTGCTGAAAAGCTCCCTGCTGCGTTCGATGAACGACGCGCTGATCGTGCGCGTTACCGGCTGTGAAAACGGCCAGTTACAGCTGGAAGAGATTGAACGTCAGGGCCTGTTCCTGACACGCATGGACGATCCCGGCGAGTGGTTCAGCTACCATCCCTTGTTTGGTAGCTTCCTGCGCCAGCGCTGTCAGTGGGAGCTTGCCACAGAACTGCCGGAAATCCATCGCGCCGCCGCTGAAAGCTGGATGGCGCAAGGCTTCCCGAGCGAGGCCATTCACCACGCGCTGGCTGCCGGTGACGCCAGTATGCTGCGCGATATTCTGCTCAACCACGCGTGGGGGCTGTTTAACCACAGCGAACTGACGCTGCTGGAAGAGTCGCTGAAAGCCCTGCCGTGGGAGAGCCTGCTGGAGAACCCGCGTCTGGTTCTGCTGCAGGCCTGGCTGATGCAAAGCCAGCACCGCTACAGTGAGGTCAATACCCTGCTGGCGCGTGCCGAGCAGGAGATGGAAAGTGAAATGGATACTACCCTGCACGGCGAATTTAACGCCCTGCGGGCGCAGGTCGCAATTAACGACGGCGACCCGGATGAAGCGGAACGGCTGGCGATGGTCGCGCTGGATGAACTGCCGCTGGCTAATTTCTACAGCCGCATCGTGGCGACCTCGGTACACGGGGAAGTACTGCACTGCAAGGGCGAGCTGACGCGTTCCCTTTCCCTGATGCAGCAAACCGAGCAGATGGCGCGCCGCCATGATGTGTGGCACTACGCCCTGTGGAGTCTGATTCAGCAAAGTGAAATTTTATTCGCTCAGGGGTTCCTGCAGGCTGCCTGGGAAAATCAGGAAAAAGCGTTCCAGCTGATACGTGAACAGCATCTGGAACAGCTGCCGATGCACGAGTTCCTGTTGCGCATTCGCGCTCAGCTGCTGTGGGCATGGTCGCGCCTCGATGAAGCAGAAAGCTGCGCCCGTCAGGGTGTGAACGTGCTTTCTGGCTTCCAGCCGCAGCAGCAGTTGCAGTGCCTGGCGCTGCTGGTGCAGTGCTCGCTGGCGCGCGGCGATCTCGATAACGCCCGCAATCATCTTAACCGTCTGGAAAACCTGCTCGGCAACGGCCAGTACCACAGCGACTGGGTGTCAAACGCCGATAAGGTCCGGGTGATTTACTGGCAGATGACGGGGGATAAAAAATCCGCCGCCAACTGGCTGCGTCATACGCCAAAACCAGAGTTTGCCAATAACCACTTCCTGCAAAGCCAGTGGCGCAACATCGCCCGCGTGCAGACCCTGCTGGGTGACTTCGAGCCTGCCGAGATCGTACTGGAAGAGTTAAACGAAAACGCCCGTAGCCTGCGCCTGATGAGCGATCTGAACCGCAACCTGCTGCTGCTTAACCAGCTTTACTGGCAGGCGGGACGCAAAAATGACGCCCAGCGCGTGCTGCTGGAAGCGCTGCAGCTGGCGAACCGTACCGGGTTTATCAGCCACTTTGTGATTGAAGGTGAAGTGATGGCGCAACAGCTGCGCCAGCTGATTCAGCTGAATACCCTGCCGGAGCTGGATCAGCATCGTGCTCAGCGTATTCTGCGCGAGATTAACCAGCATCATCGCCACAAATTTGCGCATTTTGATGAGAACTTCGTTGAACGTCTGCTAAACCATCCGGAAGTGCCGGAGCTTATTCGCACCAGCCCGCTCACCCAGCGGGAATGGCAGGTGCTGGGGCTGATCTATTCCGGCTACAGCAACGAGCAGATTGCCGGTGAGCTGGCGGTGGCGGCGACCACCATCAAAACGCACATTCGTAATCTGTATCAGAAGCTGGGTGTGGCGCATCGTCAGGATGCGGTACAGCATGCGCAGCAGCTATTGAAGATGATGGGGTACGGAGTGTGATTCCTTGCCCGGCGGCGCTACGCTTGCACGGGCCTACGGGGTTTCGTAGGTCGGGTAAGCGCAGCGCCACCCGACACAATTCCTAGCACAATTCTAACTGCAAATTATTATCTTTAATCACCTGCATCACGCCCGCTGGCGGCATCGCGTCGGTGTAGACCGCATCCACAATGCTGATGCTGCCCATGTTCACCATCGCGTTACGGCCAAACTTCGAATGATCCACCACCAGCATCACGTGGCGTGAATTTTCAATAATCGCGCGCTTGGTGCGCACCTCGTGGTAATCAAACTCCAGCAGCGAGCCGTCGCTGTCGATACCGCTGATCCCCAGAATGCCGAAGTCGAGGCGGAATTGAGAGATAAAGTCGAGGGTCGCTTCACCGATAATGCCCCCGTCGCGGCTGCGCAGTTCTCCACCGGCGAGGATGATCCGGAAATCGTCTTTCTGCATCAGAGTGTTGGCGACGTTCAGGTTGTTAGTGACCACGCGCAGGTTCTCGTGATCCAGCAGCGCGTGAGCAACCGCTTCCGGCGTGGTACCGATGTCAATAAACAGCGTCGCCCCGTTTGGGATTTGGCTCGCCACTTTACGGGCTATGCGTTCTTTTTCCGCCGTCTGCGTGGCTTTACGGTCATGCCAGGAGGTGTTGACCGAGCTGGACGGCAGCGCCGCCCCGCCGTGGTGGCGCAAAATACGGTTCTGATCGGCCAGATCGTTCAGGTCACGACGGATCGTTTGCGGGCTGACGGCAAACTGCTCGACGAGCTCTTCGGTGCTGACGTATCCCTGTTTTTTGACCAGTTCGATAATGGCGTCATGACGTTGTGTTTGTTTCATCAATTATCCCTGAGAATTATGTTCGTTTTCGCGCATGGAGCGTGTCGGCAAGCGCCATTGCCAGCCCGACCGCCAGGCCAGTGACGTGCGCACCATTGGCGATAGACATACCAAACAGATCAAACCATCCGGCAATTAGCCATATTAACGCAAAGGCTATTAATCCGCGTTGTAAATAGATGCCGCTTTCCGGGTCGCGCTCTCCGCGAAGCCAGACATAGCCCATCAGGGCGTAGACGACGCCCGACAGACCACCGAACCACGGGCCGCTGAATTTATGCTGCACGTAGCCGCTCAACAGGGCGCTAATCACGGTGATCACGATCAGCTTACCGCTGCCGAGTCGCTTCTCGACAATCCCGCCGAGATACCACCACCACAGCAGGTTGAAGAGAATATGCATCACTGAGAAGTGCATCAGCGCATGGGTGAAGTAGCGCCAGACGTCAAACTCCAGAGAGGGGTCGTACGGCCACGCCAGGGCGATCATCACGCTCTGGTCGCCCACCACGTTCATGATAATGAAGACGATAATACAGGCGGCCATCAGCAGCAGCGTAAACGGCCCTGCGCGCTCGCGAATAGTGGCAAGAAAAGGGAAACGACTGTAATGCAATCCGCTGCCCGTCTGGCCGGATTGCCAGCTTGCCGCCAGATAGCGCGGGTCGCCAGGATTCTCAAGAAAACGCGCCAGCTCCTCGTTTACCCGCCCGGCCTGGCTCTCATCGGCCAGCCAGACATCGGTCTGCGTATGTTGCTGAATGGTCAGAATAACGCCCTGCGTTGCCATATAGTCGACAAACGCCTGGGCGACGCGCGGATTGGTAAAAGAGGTGATCATCAACATGGGCAGCGGTCGCTTATTTCCACACAAAAGGGAACAGTATAGCGGGATTAGCGCTCAAACGCGTATTCCACTTCTGCCGGGAAATGACGATGCCAGGCATCGAAGCCGCCGTCGACGCTGTACACCGCGTCGTAGCCCTGCTGAAGCAGATACTGCGCCGCGCCTTTGCTGCTGTTGCCGTGGTAACACATCACCATCACCGGCGTATCGAAGTCGTTATCGCGCATAAACGCGCCCAGCGTGTCGTTGGTGAGATGGAACGCGCCCGGCGTATGGCCCATCGCAAAACTCTGCGGATCGCGGATATCCACCAGCACCGCCGTTCCCTGGTGCATCTTCTGATGGGCTTCTTCTACGTTAATACATTCAAACTGATCCATGGTGTTCTCATCTTATATTCAGGTGTGGTGCGGTTTTCCCCCTCACCCTACCCTCTCCCGGAGGGAGAGGGAAACGGATCCCCCTCTCCCCGTGGGAGAGGGCTGGGGTGAGGGCATCAGACCGCACTATTTTACCCCGTAGTGTACGTCCTGGCGGCGGGTAAACGCCATTATGTTATCCATATCACTCTAAATTGTTTTTTTGATGTTACCAAAAGCGCGTTCCTTTGCTATTATGAGCGATATCGAACATTTTTGAGCTTTAACGAAAGTGCATGAGGGTGTTATGGAAACCAAAGATCTGATTGTGATAGGCGGTGGCATCAACGGTGCCGGTATTGCGGTCGATGCCGCAGGACGCGGTTTATCCGTGCTGATGCTGGAAGCTAACGATCTCGCCTGCGCGACGTCGTCCGCCAGCTCCAAGCTGATCCACGGTGGCCTGCGCTACCTGGAACACTACGAATTCCGCCTGGTCAGTGAAGCGCTGGCCGAACGTGAAGTGCTGCTAAAAATGGCGCCGCATCTGGCGATCCCGATGCGTTTCCGTCTGCCCCATCGCCCGCACCTGCGTCCGACGTGGATGATCCGAATTGGTCTGTTTATGTACGATCATCTGGGTAAACGCACCAGCCTGCCGGGTTCGAACGGTTTGCGTTTTGGCTCAGAATCGGTCCTGAAGCCTGAAATCGTGCGCGGTTTCGAATATTCCGACTGCTGGGTGGACGATGCACGTCTGGTGCTGGCGAATGCGCAGATGGTGGAGAAGAAAGGTGGCGAGGTGAAAACCCGTACCCGCGCTACCGCCGCGCGTCGTGAAAACGGCCTGTGGATCGTCGAAGCAGAAGACATTGATACCGGCGAGAAATTCAGCTGGAAAGCGCGCGGTCTGGTGAACGCCACCGGTCCGTGGGTGAAGCAGTTCTTCGACGACGGCATGCATCTGCCTTCGCCGTACGGCATCCGCCTGATCAAGGGCAGCCATATTGTGGTGCCGCGCGTACACACGCAAAAACAAGCGTACATTCTGCAGAACGAAGATAAGCGCATCGTGTTTGTGATCCCGTGGATGGACGAATTCTCGATCATCGGCACCACCGACGTGGAGTACAAAGGCGATCCGAAAAACGTTGAGATCGACGTGAACTATCTCCTTAAAGTGTATAACGCACACTTTAAGAAACAGCTGTCCCGCGATGACGTGGTCTGGACTTACTCCGGCGTGCGTCCGCTGTGCGATGACGAGTCTGACTCACCGCAGGCCATCACCCGCGACTATACGCTCGATATTCACGACGTAGACGGCCAGGCGCCGCTGCTGTCGGTGTTTGGCGGCAAGCTCACCACCTACCGCAAGCTGGCGGAGCACGCGCTGGAAAAACTGGCTCCGTACTATAAGGGCATTGGCCCGGCATGGACCAAAGGCGCGGTATTGCCCGGCGGTGATATCGGCGACAACCGCGACGATTATGCCGCGAAGCTGCGCCGTCGCTTCCCGTTCATTACCGAAGGCATGGCCCGCCACTACGCACGCACCTACGGCAGCAATACCGAGCTGTTCCTCGGCGATGCGAAGGACATTGCGGATCTGGGCGAGCATTTCGGTCACGAGCTGTACGAAGCCGAGCTGCGTTACCTGGTCGAGCACGAGTGGGTTCGCCGCCTGGACGACGCCATCTGGCGCCGTACCAAAGAAGGGATGTGGCTGAATGCCGAACAGCAGTCGCGTGTGGCGCAGTGGCTGCAGCAGCATGCGGGAAAGCGTGAGCTGTCGTTAGCGTCTTGATGTAAAAAAGCCCGGTGGCGCTACGCTTACCGGGCCTACGGGATCGAGTAGGCCGGGTAAGGCGAAGCCGCCACCCGGCTATGTTTTTACAGCCTCACCGGATCAATATGCCAGATCGTCTCGGCATTCTCCTTGATGGTCCTGTCGGACGAGAAATACCCCATATTGGCGATGTTATGCATCGCAGCACTGGTCCACTTCTCCTGCTGACGGTACAGTTCGTCCACCTTATCCTGACAGTCCACGTAGCTGCGATAATCCGCCAGCACCTGGTAGTGATCGCCAAAGTTAATCAGCGAATCCACCAGATCGCGATAGCGGCCCGGCTCGTCCGGGCTGAATACACCGGTCGCGATCTGCGTCAGTACCTGACGTAACTCTTCATCTTTTTCATAGAACTCACGCGGCGAGTAGCCTTTTCTGCGCAGCGCCTCCACTTCTTCCGTGGTGTTCCCGAAGATAAAGATGTTCTCAGCCCCTACGTGCTCCAGCATCTCAACGTTCGCCCCGTCCAGGGTGCCAATGGTCAGCGCACCGTTGAGGGCAAACTTCATGTTACTGGTCCCGGAGGCTTCCGTACCCGCCGTCGAAATCTGCTCAGAGAGATCCGCCGCCGGGATGATCAGCTGCGCCAGGCTTACGCTGTAGTTCGGGATGAACACCACCTTCAGCTTGTCGCCAATATCCGGATCCAGGTTGACGACCTTCGCCACATCGTTGATGAGATGGATAATGTGCTTCGCCATGTAATAGGCGGAAGCGGCTTTACCGGCGAAGATTTTCACGCGCGGCACCCACTCGGCCGTCGGGTCGGCCTTAATCCGGTTGTAGTGGGTAATCACATGCAGCACGTTCATCAGCTGACGCTTGTACTCGTGAATACGTTTGATCTGCACGTCAAACAACGCTTTCGGGTTGGCGACCACGTTCAGATGCAGCGCAAGGTAAACCGACAAACGCTTTTTGTTCAGCAGCTTGGCTTCGCGCACGGCTTTGTTCACCGTCGGGAAATCAATGTGCTGTTCCAGCTCGCTCAGCTGGCTCAGGTCGGTGCGCCAGGTGCGGCCAATGTTCTGATCCAGCACGTCAGAAAGCGGCTGGTTCGCCAGCGCCAGCCAGCGACGCGGCGTGACGCCGTTGGTCACGTTGCAGAAACGCGTCGGGAAGATCTTCGCGAAATCCGCAAACAGCGACTGCACCATCAGGTTTGAGTGGAGCTCAGACACGCCGTTTACCTTGTGGCTGATCACTACCGCCAGCCAGGCCATGCGTACGCGACGACCGTTGGATTCATCAATGATCGACGCCCGGCTCAGCAGGCCGGTATCGTTAGGATACTGCTCCTGCAGCGTCTTGAGGAAGTAGTCGTTAATCTCGAAGATAATCTGCAGATGGCGCGGCAGGATTTTGCCGAGCATATCCACCGGCCAGGTTTCCAGCGCTTCGCTCATCAGCGTGTGGTTGGTGTACGAAAACACCTGGCAGGTCACTTCGAATGCCTCATCCCAGCTGAACTTATGCTCGTCGATAAGCAAGCGCATCAGCTCTGGAATAGAGAGCACCGGGTGCGTGTCGTTGAGGTGAATCGCGGTTTTCTCCGCCAGATTGGCGTAGGTTTTGTGCAGCTGGTGATGGCGGCTGAGGATATCCTGAATCGTCGCCGAGACGAGGAAATACTCCTGACGCAGGCGCAGCTCGCGGCCGGAGTAGGTTGAGTCATCCGGATAGAGGACGCGGGACACGTTTTCAGAGTGGTTTTTATCTTCCACCGCGGCGAAATAGTCACCCTGATTGAATTTACCGAGGTTAATCTCGCTACTGGCCTGGGCGCTCCACAGGCGCAGCGTGTTGGTGGCATCGGTGTCATACCCGGGGATGATCTGGTCGTAGGCCACGGCCAGGATCTCTTCGGTCTCCACCCAGCGGGATTTTTTACCTTCCTGCTGAATACGCCCGCCAAAGCGCACCTTGTAGCGGGTATTGTGACGCTTGAACTCCCACGGGTTGCCATACTCCAGCCAGTAGTCCGGCGACTCTTTCTGACGACCGTCGACGATGTTCTGCTTGAACATGCCGTAGTCGTAGCGAATGCCGTACCCGCGTCCCGGCAGCGCCAGGGTCGCCAGCGAGTCGAGGAAGCAGGCGGCAAGACGCCCCAGCCCGCCGTTGCCGAGGCCCGGGTCGTTCTCTTCGTCAATCAGCTCTTCTAAATCCAGCCCCATCTCTTCGAGGGCGGTTTTAACGTCGTCGTAAATGCCGAGCGACAGCAGCGCGTTGGAGAGCGTGCGGCCAATCAAAAATTCCATCGACAGGTAGTAAACCTGACGCGTTTCCTGCGAGAGCTGGGCGCGGTTTGATCGCAGCCAGCGTTCAACTAAACGGTCGCGCACCGCAAACAGAGTGGCGTTCAGCCACTCGTGTTTGTTGGCGATGACCGGATCTTTCCCGATGGTGAACATCAGCTTATAGGCGATGGAGTGCTTTAACGCCTCAACGCTGAGCGTGGGTGAAGAGTAGCTAAATGGAGCATTCATATCAGTAACTTCGCCTCGTTACATCAAGCGTTGATAAAGATCGCGGTACGACTGCGCCGCAACGTGCCAGCTAAAGTCCATGGACATCGCCTGACGTTGTACGTAACGCCACAGCGACGGACGGGACCACAAGACGAAAGCACGCCGAATCGCCCGAAGCAGCGACCAGGCATTACTGTCTTCAAAAACAAACCCGCTGGCGATACCGTCCGCCAGGTTTTCCAGTGAGCTATCGGACACCGTATCCGCCAGCCCGCCCGTGCGGCGTACCAGCGGCAGGGTGCCGTATTTCAGGCCATAGAGCTGCGTCAGGCCGCAGGGCTCGAAGCGGCTTGGCACCAGAATGACGTCTGCGCCGCCCATAATGCGGTGCGAAAATGCCTCGTGGTAACCAATCTGCACGCCCACCTGCCCCGGGTGTTCCGCTGCTGCCGCGAGGAAACCTTCCTGCAGCACCGGGTCGCCTGCGCCGAGCAGCGCCAGCTGTCCGCCCTGCTCGAGCAAGCCGGGTAGCGCCTCCAGCACCAGGTCCAGCCCTTTCTGGCTGGTCAGGCGGCTCACCACCGCGAAGAGCGGCACTTTGTCGTTGACCTTCAGCCCCATTGCAATCTGCAGCTGGCGTTTGTTTTCCGCTTTGTCTTCCACGGAATCGCGACCATAGCGTGCCGCCAGCAGGAGATCGGTTTCCGGACTCCAGATCTGTTCATCCACGCCGTTCAGAATGCCCGACAGGCGGCCTTCCCGATGGCGCTGTTGCAGTAGCCCTTCCATGCCGTAGCCAAACTCCGGCTGGGTGATTTCTCGCGCATAGGTTGGGCTGACCGCCGTGATGTGATCGGCGTAGTACAGTCCCGCCTTCAGGAACGAAATCTGTCCCTTAAACTCCAGCCCGTGCATGTTATAGAACGACCATGGCAGATCGATGTCATTCATATGATGCGCGTAGTACATCCCCTGATAGGCAAGGTTATGCACC
>OLVX01002737.1_pt1 | contig 12347 bp, 8 predicted proteins | sample 1673271 | NCBI WGS metagenome assembly OLVX01 (sample SAMEA3178939, study PRJEB25190) | human gut metagenome | biome: human gut; feature: human-associated habitat; material: faeces | place: Austria | collected 2013 | reverse complement strand
TGTCATTTTCCTTCTTATCCTTTTTTTCACATGCTGTCACCATACATAACATACATGCTGCTACCATAAGAACTGATATTGCTTTCTTCATAATAAATTTTCCTTCCTGTATGCATTGCATTCATGCCTATTTATTGTTATCTCAATTTTCTATAACGTAATCAATATAGTTTGACACTCTGTCGCACAAATCATTATAACTTTCGTCATCCTCTCTCTGATTTTTATTGCCTGCTCCCCTGGCATAGTCTTTTAAGTCCTTAATACTTACCTTCATATCCGGCTTTGCCTGTGCATTATATGCATCCACCATCTTCGTCACTTTCTCCACATCCGTCGTGATATTCTCACAGATATAGGTGTCACCTACCCTGGTTATCTCCATATCCATGCCAAAATAATTGGCATCTTCTATCATGTCCTGACATGTAAAGTCTGTTTCTGTCAGTCTGTCTTTTGCTTCATCAATTTCTGCATTATTTTGTACATTTTCATTATTTTCATCATATGCTGCATTTAAGTCATTCAAATAATTTATTGCTGCGTTAGCCTTGTTAATCTTATCTCCTACGGTTTCATTTATTATTACCGCTGAAAGGCCTATAGCTTCATCAATAATCTTACCTTTTAAAGTATTACTTGTTACATCAAAAAATACTCTGCATTCAGTCTTTTCCTCTTCCTTTTGATTTTCAAGATTCTGCTTTGTATTCTCAATCATGCCGTGTGGAAGTACATGGCTTACAATCTGATTATCTACCATTCCATACGCATCTATCTGATTGACCTTCTCATTTTCTTTTCCTACTTTTTCATTGATAGTTCCATTTGTTACCTTGACGTTATAATATTTGTCCAATATCTCCCTGTCATTGCTGTCTGTAATCTTGCATATGCTTACATCAAACGGCAGCTCTTTCAGGCATACGGATACGGTCACATTTTTCTCTTTATCGGAATGTATTGTAAATCCATCGTTTTTTCCATTATATGCAACTCCTATTGTCGGGTAGCTATCAACCATTGCTTTAAACAGGGATGACACTCTGTACTGCTCTTTCATCTCTTCAAGCGCTTCATCACTAATCTCGTCGTTTCTGTATGCACATTTTTCGCTGTAATAGTCAATTATATCCATACTTGTCTTATATATATCCACCGCCCTCTTAAATGTATTCGTGACACTCACACTGTAATACTTAGGGTCTTCCAGATCTGCATTATCTATCCACTCATCATCCTTGGCGTTTCCATAACCTGCGCGCAGCATGTTCTCTATATTTGCTATGGTTTCTTCCTCATCATCTGTGGACAGCTTTGGAAATACTGATACAAGTGCCTGCAGCTCTGCATCTGGTACAAATTCCTTCCGCATCTCATAGTTTATTTCGTCCCAGTTCATAACTGTCTTTCCATTAGAATCCACTGAATAGAATCGCTCTTTATAATACTCTGTTATCTTCGAGTCCACTTTTGCCTGTATATTACCAGCTTTTGTTTTCAATGTCTGGCAATCCATCGTATATATATTCTCAACGGATCTTACATTAATCAGAGCTGCCAGTTCTTTAATTGCAGTGCTGAATCTTTCCAAATCCATATATTCGTCCCGAAACCTGGCTGCATATAGATCATCCACTCCATTTACATTATCAAACATCCTTCTTACACTATTGCTTGCCTCTTCATTTTGTCTCTGATATTCTGTTGCCGCGTTTCTTAGCTGTGATTCATAATCATATTGAAATATACCTTTGGTTTCCACTACACCGTAGGTTTTGTTTATTTCCTCCCACGGTTCTTCTCCTCCCATATAGCTTTGTATGTCATCGTACGCTTCCTGCGTAAAATCCTTAAATTTCATTATGCGTCACCCCTCCTTCTAATACGCTTCATATGTTCCTATACCATATATATCTCCATCTGCCTCATCTACATCTCTCACAAATTCATTAAGTTTTTTTGATATTTCCCTGAAGGATTCTCCCAGTATACTCTGATATGTATGAACAGCATCCTCGTACACTTCCAGCTTATCGTGCAATTCACCGCTTATAACCGCATTTGTGTTTATAATATCAAGTATCATCTGATATTCGTTCATCTGTCTATCTGCAATCTTTGCAAGTTCTGAGTATAAACGCACAAGTTCTGTAAATTCCTCCTGCTCAAACATTAAATTGTACTGTCCCATTACTTACTCTCCATTCTTCTTTTTTTTATTCTCAGCTGCTCTATATTGTCCTCATATGTACACAGCTGCTGGTTTATTTCATATATCCTGTCATTTCTGCTCCTGATTGCATTCTCTACATCTCTCAGCATTGAATCTATAGCATTCATCGCATTGGCTACATACGATTTTCCGTCGTTTAATGAATTAATACTCTTAAGCCTGCCCTTCAGATTTGTTATATTACGACTGCTATATCTGTCCATGCCGGCTATATTATCAACTCTGCATTTAAACCGGTTTTGCGCCTGCCATTTATATTCCTTTATTTTCAATGCATCCTGATCCAGAGCATCTATTTCATTAAACAGCCTGTTTTTCTCAAGCTGCAGATTTTCTACATTTGCCCGGTACCTTGATATTCTGCGGCTTAATTCTTTTAGTTCCATAATAGTATTATTCTCCTCACCTTTTATATTTGAAGCTATTCATTAAATATAAATTCCTCATTAGCTAACATCAGACAGTCTCCCGGTAATATCTCTGTTTCCTGCCCCGCCTTTATTATCCTTCCATTGATAAATGTGCCATTGGTAGAATTTTGGTCCATTACATAATAACGCCCGTTTCGCGTGGTTATCACTGCATGCACCCTGCTGATATTCGTATTGTCTGCTACCGCATAATCTGACTTTTCCGGATTCTTTCCCAGCACAAACGATGGTTTGCCAAGCTCTATCTTTTCACCTGTTACCTGCCTTGTAAGACTTGCAAAATGATAGTTCACCGGTTGCATCTGCTGTATCTGTTGTACGGATATGCCATCATCTGACAACACTGTAGTTCCATCCATGCTGCCCTGCATTACCTGCTGCATTATCTGTTGCTGCATTGTCTGTTGCTGCATTGTCTGTTGCTGCATTATCTGTTGCTGCATTGTCTGCTGCATTGTCACTGCTTTGTTTTTCAGCACGTTCACAACTGCACGCTCTTCGCGTGAGATATATTTTTCTATTGCATTACCATTGAAGCCATGGAAGCTTCTGACATAATACATAAATCTGGATATATAATTCGTATCCTCATTGATAACAGGTGTCATTGTATAAATTATGTTTTCTATAAACCCGACAATATCTGCACTTTCCTGTCCTCCTACTATCGGAAAATATATAAAGTACATCTCTTTTGTCATCTCGTTTATGTATACGTCATCCATATTAAAACGAACACTGTTTACGTTCAGTCCGTTATTGTATACATCCTCAACCATTATTACTATCTGCTCAATCATGAAAAAGAAATCATATTTGCTTACGGCTTTTTTCAATCTATCGGTAAGATTTATATTTGCAGGGCACGTATATATGACACTGTCTTTTTTTGTTTTTGTCACATGCATGATTCCACATGGTTTTATTCTGGCTAGCTGGCTTAGTTCGGTTTCATTTATTCTTTCCTTTCGTCCTGCCTTCATCATGACAGTAACGGTCGATTTTTTTATGCTTACTTTTAATTTAGACATTCGCTATTTTCCATTCCTTATGAGATACATTCTGTCGTATGTAAAAATTCTATTTTCTTTGTTACTTCGAACCTGATATTGGTTTTCTGCAGCTTTTCGGTTATATCTTCCAATACTGTGGTTTCATCCTGCAATACTTCTGTCGGTGCATCCAGCACAGTAGTTTCATCTATATTTTGTGTATATCCCGGCTTTTTCTTATTCTCCCCTGCCAGGTTATATGACGGTGCTATCGGACCGGACGATGTTATGTCAATATGTCCCGCTGTCTGCTTTTGTACAATTGCTGCAATTCCTTTCCGGGCAGATTTTCCGGTAAGTGCACCTATGACCTTAGGTATTTCAAGCACTATAAGTATGACTATTGAAGCTATAAGCATTATGGCAAATGCCGTGAAGGATACGTAAAATATCATCCTGTACTGATTATAAGTCATCTTTGTTTTCCTCCTTCACGCTCTGTGCCTTCTCAATTGTTTTGTCTATATTATCCTGCAATCCTGTTATCTGCTCGCGCATTATGGATTTATCCAGCTTTTCTGTTTTGTCCTTTATTGTCTGTAATAAATCCATAACTTTATCCTTATCTGTCACTGCTATAAATGATGTGATATTTGTGTCAACTATATCATCTATCTCATTCCATACCTGAATCTTTGCGTCTAAGCTGTCAAAATCCTCTGATTTTGCATATAGCTCATTTATTTGCTTCCATAGCTTTTTGTATTCTTCATATGTTTTTTCTGTCTGTTGTATCTTTGCTCCATCATACTGGCTAATCAATGTCAGACAATCTGATATCTCACAGTATATTCCTGCCTCCGGATGATTCTCCTTCGCTTCCTTGAACCACTGCGCCGCACTGGAGTATCTGTCTTTTTCCACATTGATTTCGTAGTAGAATAAAAAGCTTTCACCAATCTTATAGCATACATCCTCATATCCCTTTGGATTTTTTTCTTTCAGCTTTGCCATGACATCATATGTATGCACCCGGCCATTGTGGTCCTTGCAATCTATACCTACCATCAGCCTGTTCAATATCTGCGCCTCATCCCTGTCCAGCACAAAATCGTCTGTCAGTTTGTCATTCAGCTTAAGATATGCCTCCGTCCTTGTCGGGTCGGTGACTATAGCCGTGTAATATCCATTGTCATAATTGTCATAGGTATCCGCTTCTTTTAATATGCTATTATAGTTTTCATTTTTTTTGTGTTCTGCCGCACAATAGCTTAATACTGTGCTTGTTCCAAGCAGCATCGTCAAAACTGATGTGGTGATAAATACCGCAAGCTTTCTCTTTAGATTCTTCCTATACATGTCATCAATCTCTGTATAGTGCTCAAGGTCATACATCAGCTCAGCTGCGCTCTGATATCTGTTGTTTGGATCCGGCTGTGTACACTTTGTAATAATACGTTCAAGACCACCTGACAATGTTGGGTCAATTTCTCTGATCGGCCTTATTTCGTAAGGTGGCTCACAGGGATTCATTCCCGTAACAAGATGATACATTGTGGCTCCCAGACAATATATATCTGTTCTCGCGTCTGTCTGCCCCATTCCACCAAACTGTTCCGGTGCAGCATATCCCATCGTGCCAAGACATGTTGTATCCTCTATGTTATTTTCCTTATATTCCCTTGCTGTTCCAAAATCTATAAGTACCACATTCCCATCAGGCTTTAGCATTATGTTTGCCGGCTTCATATCACGATATATGATTGGCGGGTTCTGTGAGTGCAGATATCCAAGAACATCGCATAGCTGTTTGGCCCACTTTATCACATTTTTCTGCGACTGGGCTCCGTACTCCTGCAATGCTGTCTTGAGAGAATTTCCCTCTATATAATCCATAACGATAAGGAATCTGTCATCCTCATCTATGACATCGACAATATCAGGAAGACTGGGATGGCTCAGTTTTTTGAGCATATTGGTCTCCGCAACAAGACTTTGCTTTACCACCTCAAAATCCTTTACTCCATCCTTTCTGACCTCTTTTATTGCCCACTGTTTGTTTGCCCTTTCATTCATAGCCAGGTACACAACGCTCATTCCGCCGTGTCCAACTTCGTTTAGTATCTTGTATTTTCCGTCAATTAAAGAGCCTATTTCAAGCATCTGTTCCTCCTACTGTGCCTTTATGAGCGCTGCTGTTATATTATCGCGCTCTCCTCTTTGCATGCTTAGTCTGATGAGCTGCTCCAGTCTGTCGTGCATATTCTGCCCATCTACAGCTGCTGCCGGTTTCAGCATCTCATAGATTTCCTGTTCTGATACCTCATGCCTGAAGCCATCTGAACAAAGCAGAAGTGACATTCCATTTTTCATTGCCCCGGTCCTGTACTCCGGCTTTACTTCTGCTGATGCCCCGACACACTGCAGCAGTACATTCCTTCGCGGATCTCTCATAGCCTGCTCCTGTGTCATATTTCCATTCATAATTTCCCGCTGTACATATGTCTGGTCTGTCGTAAGCCTTTCTATATGGTCTGAAAGGCTATATATTCTGGAATCGCCCACGTTTATAATGTAGTAGGCTTTTTGCGTGACAAGCAGCGCTACCACTGTTGTTCCCATGTTTACTGCATGTGCTTTGCCATATGCTTTTATTTTTTCGTTCTGCTGCTGTATTACTTCATCCCACTGTCTTTCCAGAATCAGACTGTCAATATCCGGGTTCGACGATTTGCAAAGCTCAGGCAGCTGCTCGTCACTCCATCTGTCAAATGCTCTGACTACAGTGGCACTGGCCAGCTCACCCTTCGATAAGCCGCCCATGCCGTCACATAATACTGCAAATGCCATGTCTCCTTTGCATGTTGAGAAGCACTTTACCAGCAGACTATCCTGATTAGTTTCTTTTACGATTCCTCTGTCCGTGTCAGCTGCTATTTCAAATCTCATACTCACTCCTCCCAGAATTCAAAATCTTCGTTGCCAAGTCTGCCTTGAAGGGCATGCGCTTTCGCGCATGCCACAGACATTGTTGTTTTTCCCACACCACCACATAGTGATGTAAATACATAGGTAATTATCTTATTGCTCATCATTGTCTTTCTTTTCTTTCATCTTTTTTCTCATATAATAAACGATTATCAATATCGCAATTATAAGTACAAATAATAATATTGCTCCAATTATATATACTGCCTTATCATTGTTTGTTTCTACTGATTTGACATCTGACGAATTTGATTCCATAGGTACATCATCTTCGGCAATCTCTGTATCTGCTTCTGTATCCTTACCATATATTTTTTTCACTTTATTGGTCTTTCCACCTTCGTCAACAGAACAGTCTGCACACTCTACCATAAGCCTTGAATCACCGTCTTTTGCAGAGAGCACCTCCTTAGGTACTTCAAACTCTATCTTTCCGTCATGCTTGTCCAGATAGTCAAGCATATCGTCTCCCGACATTTCCTTGATAACCTTTTTTTCTTTGTCATCCTTGCCCACTACAGTAATCTTTACACGTCCAAGCTTTCCGCCATCATCCTTCGGCATCAATACTGCATTCTTTGAGCCAATATAGTTTTCATTGTTTTTATCTACACCTGTCAATGTATATGTAGGTGCTGTCTTGTCCACAATAAATTCAATATTTACACTCTTCACATCACTGTAGGCAACTGAATCTGCTTTGTCCTTTGTCTCCACAACGATATTGTACTGACCCTCTTTTTCAAATACCGCATTTGATATCACATATTCGTACTTATGCCAGCCATCGCTTTCACTTACATTATTCACACTGAAGTCTGTTCCCTGCTTAAGTGCTTTTCCATTTACTTTGACAGTACAGCTGGTAACTTCATCCGGATTTATCTCTCTGACTACCACATCATGGTATACCTTCTGCACATAGTAATCCTTTACAAGCTTCATCGTATTGTCATCCAGCGAGAAGATTGAACCGCCTTTGTTTATGGAGAAATCCAACAATTTTCCTCCCTGCCCTGCAGTCTCTGTCACCTGCTTTCCGCCTGCATCTATAATATTGACTGTTTCATAAGAATTTCCGGCCTTATCCTGTGCATGGCATGTCAGTGAATACACTCCATCCTCATTGAGATTTCTAAACTCTACACGTTGTCCGTTTGAAATTGATATCACATTTCCGGTAATCGTTTTTCTTACGAATCTGCTATTTTCATATACCTCAACTGTAAGCACCGGTGAAAAGGATTCAAGATTAGTATCTGTGCACTCTATTACAAATGACATATTTCCTGAATTATTGTTTACTGAGCCCGGGGTTACTCCGTTGATTGTTACAACAGGCTTTGTCGTATCTATGCAGAACTCCTGCTTTGCAAGGTCTTTTGCCTTATTGCCGGCTTTGTCTGTATATGCAAGTGACCATGTATATGTGGCATCCGCATCAAAGCTTAATGTTGCCGTATGTATATCACCATTATCTGACCAGCTTCCAAATGCCGGTGCTGCTACTGATTTTCCTGCATCCTGCGCAGTCATGCTCAGTGCTATTCTGCTTGTATCAAAATTGTGCTCTGTGATTGTCACAGTTGCTGTTCTCTTGTTATTATAATAGTTTCCGTTTGATGCACTGTTGTTATCATATACTACCGAAATAACAGGTGCTGTCGTATCAATTGTAAATTTTGTCGGTGCAAGCGAATTTGCATAATCCACTCCTGCTGCGGCATTTCCCGCAATGTCTTTTACTCCGATTCCAAATGTGTAATCGTCATCATGTCCGTAATATATTGTGGCAACATGTACTGTATCATCACCGTTACCGCTTCCACCTTCTGTGCTCCAGTCTGAAAGAGCAGGTGCCTTACCTGCTGCGGCTTTTATTTCCGCTGCTACCTTTGATGCATCAAAGTTACGCTCTGTTACTTTTACGGTTGCTGTTCGCGGTGCTTTGAAGTATGCTGTGTCTCCAAATGATGTATCTGCACTGTTATTGTCATAGCTTACCTGCACTGTTGGTGCTGTTGTATCTATTTTTATGTATTTTGTTACTGTGTATGCCGTTCCTGCATTGTCTGTTGCGGTAACATCTATACGCACTTCATTACTGTTGTTTGAAGCCGCGCTTATGTCAAATTGCTCTGTTACATGATTTTCCAGATCTTTTAAGCCCGCTGCTGTCTTATCATAGCTATATAATGTTCCATCCTGTGTCGGCTGTCCCATATTTGTTACCGTATAGTTTACGCTCTTTATTCCTGATGCAACTCCTGTGGCATTCTCATCTGATACCTCTATACTTACCGGCACATCTGCACTGTACACTCCTGATGCTGTCTCAGGTGTGATGACTGATATTGCCGGTGCGCATGTATCAACTACCAATCCATTTGTGCTGATATATGAAACATTACCGCTTAAATCTGTAACCCTGACATATACCACGCAGTTTTTGTTCTCGCATTCTATCGGTTCACTGAAGGTGCCATCCTCATTAAGGCTGTCAAGTGTCTTCCAGTCAGCCTCCTGAATACTGTCTACGTCAATTATTGCATCCTCTGCTGAAACGAAATACTCTGCTGACTTGATGCCGCCATGCTCATCTCTAAGCTGTCCGGCAATATTAACCTTCTTGGCAGCAAATCTTGAAATCTCATATTTGTCTTTTGGCAGCAATAAATCCCACACGGTATCCATGCCTGTTGAAAGTCCGTCAAACCTGATATTTCCTGTCGGCGACTGTACGTCAATTACAAACTCTGCTGATTTGTCTCCTTCTATCTCAAATCCATTATCTGAATTACCACACAAATCTTTTGCACTGACACTCAGCTCATACTTGTGTCCTGCATTGAATACGAGCTGCTTACTGTAAACAGCTTCTGCTCCCTCGCCTGTCTTTACCCAGTATGACTTTTCAGACCATGCATCTGACTGTGTCTGTTCATTTCCATCAACCTTTACATTGATTTTTGTTTCATCGGGGTCAAAGAAAAGCTCATTCTCTTTTACCGAAATGGTTGCAATCCTGTTTTCCCTGTAATACTCAGTGCCTTTTACACTGCTGATGCACTGTGGATCCGGCTGCTCAGATGTACCATATGTCACTGTTATTACAGGCGCTGCCTTGTGAATATAAAATGGCTGGCTGCCGCTTGCTGTCAAATCCGCTACAGTCACGTTTCCTGCCTCATCAACAGCTTTAACATATACATCTACCTTTTTATCCAGATAAGCCTCAGCCGATACATTTATGATTCCTGATTCATCAAGCTCATTCCATGCACCTTCATCATCCGATACTGACTGATCATCTGTCACTATCTGGTATTTTGCTGATACAACACCTGAAATGCTGTCAGCTACACTTGTTTTTATACGGACATCGTCATTGAAATATTTTCTGTTTTTGCCCGCTTCCGGCTCTATACTGACATCAGGTGACTGACTGTCCATGCTGAACTTGAAGCTGTCACCTTTAACCTCTGTCTTAAGACCGGCATAATCAGTTGCCTTTACTGAAAGCATCAGATCAATTCCGTTAAACTGCTCTGCTGCCGGAATGGTTATCCTTCCTTCCCCGCTCTCGTCAAGCTCAACAGTCTGTCCTGATACAATTTTCCTTTTCCCATCAAATACAGTGTATTCAACACTCTTAATTCCTGATAAGCTGTCATCAGCCTTAACGATATAGCTTATATCATCCTTATGCCAGCCTTTTTCATCGGCTGCTGTCATGGTATCCTGGGACACTGTAAGCTCCGGTGGCAGGGTATCAACAACCAGCTTCGATGTGGAGAAAAATGCTGTCTCGCCATTACAATTGTCCTGAGCCTTTACATATACGTTATATGAAGTATCCTTCAGATCAGATGTATTAATCTTGTACTTATATCGGGCATCATATGTATCCTCAATAAGCTCTAACGGCTTCCATGCTGAATCATCAAGCGCTTTTACCTGCTCATCATTTAAAATACTGCCACTTTCATCTGATTCATTCACATAGTAGAATGCCTGCTTTATTCCGCTGATATCCTCCAGCTGTCCATATACATTTGATGCCTGCTGACTGACCATATTCTGCTCGTCTATTAAATCAGCATCATATCCAATAGTACCTGAAGGCGCTTTTCTATCCACATAAAACGGCTGCTCTATTGAGCTTGTATCATTACACTCATGCTCCGCCTGATCCTTCGCATACATTCCGATTATCTGATATTTGTGTTCCTCATCCGCTTTTGTACCAAATGTGATGCAGCTGCTATAATCAGCCCCTGTCACGATCCACTCACTATACTCTATTCCTGCATCAATCAGCTTCTGGGCATTATCGACATCAAATACATCGAATTCTTCCCGGTCATCAACCTTTACCCAAAGCTGTGTGGAACCATCATCCAAAGAGACATCGTGGATATTCATGTCTACTTTTCTGACATTTCCATAATAATCCACAGCATCCTTTGTGAAAGCAGGTTTATCATCCTCCTTTGGATTCAATGTTATCTTTGGAGGCTGTGTATCATATTTGTAGTCGAGCCGCAGACTTCCAATATCTGTGATAGCTCCGCTTTCCTTGTCCTTACGTGCTATTACAAGAGTCTGTCTGTTATCACCCTGCTGTGGCATAAGCTGATATTTATCAGCTTCAATCCATTCATCACCTTTTCTAACCACATATACCGCCTGATTGTCACTTGCCAGCGATAATGTAGGTGCTTCTACATAAAACTGTGTACCCTGCAGCATTGTCCCTGTCAGGCTGTTATTCATACTGCTGTAATCATATTCTTTGATGGTAACAGTATATTCTGCCTCTGCTGACTTATATTTGTCATCTTCTGCTTTTGTCACCTTTATCCTTACAGTTCCGGTATCCTTTGCTGTCCATATACCGTTTGATGCAAAGTCTGTATCCTTTTCAATCAGATTTTTGCCTTCTACAACAGTGTATTTTAAATTGTCAACGGCTGCATCCGCCCTGTCGGATTTTACCACCGGAACAACTTTGTTCCCCACATAAATATCATCCGCCGGTGTATACTCTACCGTCAGCTGCTGTGGCTGTTTTTCCTCGGTGGCATTATTATCCGAATCCTGTTCATCTGGAATTTTACTGTCAGATATATCATCCGAAGCTGCGTCGTTAGATATATCATACTCTGAAGAGGGTGTATCAGCACTTACCTGTGTTGCCGGAAGCGATGTCGCACCCATTACAGAAGCTAGCATGATTGCTAGTAACCTGTTAAGTTTTTTATTAAACACTCTCATATCTCCTTTTCTATAGTATTTTTTGTAACTATTCCGTTACGATTTTATTTATATTCCCACTCTTCATTCCATTATACAAAACAATGGTCACACAACGGTCACACGGAGACAACTTTGTGAAAACTGCATAATAAAAGCGCCGAAAATTACATATTTTTTAGACAATTTTCGGCGCTTTTTTGGATTATTTTTTTGTAACTATTATTTACTATACTTGTTGTATATCTTTTCAAACGCAGGCATAGAGTGCTTTATCATTTCCCTGTCCACACAGTATGATATTCTCACCCAGCCCGGGCAGCCGAAGCCGTCTGCTGCTACTATGAGCACATCCTCCTCCTTTGCCTTCTCACAGAATGCATTGCTGTCATCCTCGAGTGCCTTTACAAACATATAAAAGGCTCCGTCCGGCTTGAAGCAGTG
>OLVX01002735.1_pt1 | contig 12350 bp, 9 predicted proteins | sample 1673271 | NCBI WGS metagenome assembly OLVX01 (sample SAMEA3178939, study PRJEB25190) | human gut metagenome | biome: human gut; feature: human-associated habitat; material: faeces | place: Austria | collected 2013 | reverse complement strand
CCATAGCCAGCTGGAAGCCCTTGCCGCGCACGCCCAGCATACGGTCCTTCGGGATCTTGCAGTCCTCGAAGATCAGCTCGCAGGTGGAGGAACCGCGGATGCCCATCTTGTCCTCAGCCTTGCCGACGGAGAAGCCCGGATCGGTGCGCTCCACGATGAAGGCGGAGCACAGCTTGGTGGGACGGCCCTTCTTGTCGAGCACGTGGTCGGTGACAGCGATGACGATGAAGACATCAGCGAAACCTGCATTGGTGATGAAGATCTTGGAGCCGTTCAGCACCCAGCAATCGTCCTCTTCCTTTGCAATGGTCTGCTGGCCCTGTGCATCGGTACCGGCACCCGGCTCGGTCAGGCCGAAAGCGCCCAGCCACTCGCCGCTGCAGAGCTTGGGCAGGTACTTTGCCTTCTGCTCCGGGGTACCATTCTCATAAATGGGAGCAGCACACAGGCTGGTGTGAGCAGAGACGATGACACCGGTGGTGCCGCAGACCTTGCTCAGCTCTTCCACTGCCATAACGTAGGACAGCACATCGCCGCCGGCGCCGCCGACAGAGGTGGGGAAATAAATACCCATCATGCCCAGCTTGCCCATCTTCTCGACGGTCTCTTTGGGGAAGTACTCTTCTGCATCAACTTTCTTAGCCAGAGGCTTGACTTCGTTCTCAGCAAACTCGCGGTACATTTTCTGCACCATCTGCTGCTGCTTGGACAGAGTAAAATCCATCGCTATATCCTCCTAACAGGTCTTTTTTCATTTACCGGAATAGCCCGGTGCAAACAAATTCCTCCCGACCGCTTTCCCCGCAGCCGGGAGAAATGTTTATCAGAATTTACAGCTGGTCAACAGGGGTCTTGGTGCGGTCTGCGTTGTAAACGTAGAAGCCCTTACCGGTCTTGCAGCCCAGATTGCCGCCACGCACCATCTTGCGGATCAGCGGGCAGGCACGGTACTTGCTGTCGCCGGTCTCGTTGTACAGCACGTCCATAATGGCCAGGCAGATGTCCAGACCGATGAAGTCGCCCAGTTCCAGGGGTCCCATGGGGTGGTTAGCGCCCAGCTTCATGGCGGTGTCGATGCCGGCGATATCGGAAACGCCCTCCATCTTAATGAAGGCAGCCTCGTTAATCATGGGGATCAGGATGCGGTTGACCACAAAGCCGGCAGCCTCGTTGACCTGAACGGGGCTCTTGCCGATGGCAACGGCGATCTCCTTGATCTTCTCAACGGTCTCAGCGGGGGTGTTGCAGCCGGCGATGACCTCGATCAGCTTCATGCGGTCTGCGGGGTTGAAGAAGTGCATACCGACCAGAGGACGGCTGACACCCTTGCCGATCTCGGTGATGGACAGAGAAGAGGTGTTGGAAGCGAAGATGCACTCGGGCTTGCAGATCTTATCCAGCTCACCAAAAGTGGTCTGCTTGACCTTCATATCCTCGAAAGCAGCCTCAACGACGAGGTCGCAGTCAGCGCACAGGTCTTCCTTCAGGCCCGGGGTGATAGCAGCGACGATAGCGTCAGCCTTCTCCTGAGTCATCTTGCCCTTAGCGACCAGCTTCTCATAGCCCTTCTTGATCTTTGCCAGACCATTCTCGGCCCACTCCTGCTTGATGTCACACAGAGCAACCGTATTGCCCTCGACCTGAGCAAATGCCTTTGCGATGCCCTGGCCCATAGTGCCAGCACCGATAACACCGATCTTCATGGGAAATCTCTCCTTTATTATATCTTCTGAATGTAGTGCCTCTCCGTGCCTCCCCTTTCCGGGGAGGCATTGCAGAGGCGTTATGGTTTAGTTTAGTTGTTCGTGAACACTGCCTTGGGCTTCGGCTTTTCACGGCTCAGGAAGCAGGCCATGCCTTCCTTCTGGTCATGAGTCTCGAAGCAGTCGCCGAACAGCTTCTCTTCGACTTCGACAGCCTTCTCGATGGGGAGGCTGATGCCGTCGTTGATAGCCTTCTTGCAGTTGCGCACGGCGATGGGAGCATTCTTGGCGATCTTGTTGGCCAGCTTCAGGACATTCTCCATCAGCTCAGCCTGCGGATACACTGCGTTGACCAGGCCGATGCGGTAGGCCTCGTCAGCCTTGATGTTCAGTGCAGAGTAGACCAGCTGCTTTGCCATGCCCATGCCTACCAGACGAGCCAGACGCTGGGTACCGCCGAAGCCCGGGGTGATGCCCAAACCGACTTCCGGCTGACCAAACACAGCGTTGTCGGAGCAGATGCGGATGTCGCAGCTCATAGCCAGCTCATTGCCGCCGCCCAGTGCAAAGCCGTTGACGGCTGCGATGACGGGGATGGGGAAGCTCTCGATCATCAGGAACACATCATTGCCCAATTTGCCGAAAGCCTCGCCCTCGGCCTTGGTCATGGTGCTCATGGAGCCGATGTCAGCGCCTGCCACGAAGCTCTTGTCGCCTTCGCCAGTCAGGACGATGCAGCGGATGGCGGACTGGTCAACTGCCTCAAAAGCAGCCTTCAGGTCTGCCAGGACTTCGGGGTTCAGGGCGTTCAGTGCCTTCGGGCGGTCGATGGTGATGATCTCGACTGCGCCCTGCACCTCGGTTTTTACAAATGCCATTGTGAAAACCTCCATTCAGGTTATATCTTATTCAAAACAGCCCCCGGACAAGGGGCAAGTCTCCGGTCTCGCCCACTGTCCGGGCTGTATCAATATCCGGAGTGACCCTTCAAAGGGAAATTAGTCCATCTCGACGATGGTTGCGCAGCCCATGCCGCCGCCGATGCACAGGGTAGCCAGACCCTTGTGAGCACCACGATGCTTCATAGCGTACAGCAGGGTGACGAGGATACGAGCACCGGAAGCGCCGACCGGGTGGCCCAGAGCGATTGCGCCGCCGTTGACGTTCAGCTTGTCCTTATCGAAGCCCAGAGCCTCGCCGACTGCGATGGACTGTGCTGCGAATGCCTCGTTGGCCTCGACCAAATCCATATCAGCAACGGTCAGGCCGGTCTTAGCCATGACCTTCTTGGTAGCAGCGATGGGGCCAAGACCCATGACCTCAGGCTCGACGCCTGCCAGAGCACCTGCGACCCAGGTAGCCAGAGGCTTCACGCCCAGCTCCTTGGCCTTCTCTTCGCTCATGATGACCAGAGCAGCTGCGCCATCGTTGATAGCGGAGGAGTTTGCAGCGGTGACGATGCCGTCCTTGGTGAAGGCGGGCTTCAGCTTTGCCAGCACTTCGGGAGCGCTCAGACGGGGACCTTCATCGGTATCGAACACGGTATCGCCCTTCTTGCCCTTGATGACAACAGGAACGATCTCATCCTTGAAAGCACCGTCCTTGATGGCCTTGTCAGCCTTCAGCTGGCTGTGGTAAGCGAAATCATCCAGCATCTCGCGGGTGATGGGGCTGTAGCCGTACTTCTTCTGATAGGTCTCGTTGGTGCAGACGTTCTCAGCGGTCATGCCCATATGCTTGTTGAAACCGGTTGCATCCCACAGTGCATCGTTGACCATGGTATCGACCAGCTCGCTCTTGCCCATGGGGGCGCCCATGCGGTAGCCGTAGCGGCCCTTCATCATTGCGAAGGGAGCCATGTCCATGTTCTCCATGCCGCCTGCGACCACGATGTCAGCATCGCCGGCCTCGATCATCTGAGCAGCCATGTTGACGCAGTTCAGGCCGGAGCCGCAGACCACGTTGACGGTGACAGCAGGAGTCTCGACGGGCAGGCCAGCCTTCAGGGAAGCCTGACGAGCGACGTTCTGGCCCAGACCAGCCTGGATGACGCAGCCCATGTAAACATGATCGACCTGCTCGGGTTTCACGTTAGCACGGTTCAGGGCCTCCTTGATGACGATGGAGCCCAGCTCTGCAGCAGGGACGTTTGCCAGGGTGCCGCCAAACTTACCAATAGCGGTACGGCAAGCAGATGCGATAACGATTTTCTTCATGTTAATAGCCTCCTGAATTTATATGTTTCGGGGTTTCGTAAAACTATTTATCAAAAAGCCCGAGGGCCTTTCTGCATTATAAAAGGTATCAGAGCGTTTTTCCTTCCGCCCGGAGCTGCTCCACTTTGGCGTGGATGGCATTCTCTACGTTGGGCGTCACGAACTTGGAGATGTTGCTGCCGTAGCGGGCAGCCTCCTTGACGATGGTGGAAGAAAGGTAGCTCCACTTGATGCTGGTGGCAAGGAACATCGTCTCGATGCCGGGCATCAGTGCGTGGTTCGTCTGGGCGAGCTGTATCTCGTTTTCGAAATCCGTCACCGCCCGCAGGCCCCGCACCATCACCGAAGCGTGGCGCTTCTTGGCGAAGTCCACGGTCAGGCCGTCGAAGCTCTCCACCGTCACATTCGGGATGTCCTTGCAGCATTCCCGCAGCAGCGCCACCCGTTCTTCTACGGTGAACAGAGGGTTCTTTGCGCTGTTGATGAGCACTGCCACAATGAGCTGATCGTTTATCTTTGCAGCTCGCTTGATGATGTCGAGGTGTCCTCTCGTGACCGGGTCGAAGGACCCGGGGTAAACTGCTGTTGCCATCGGTATGGTCTCCTTTATTTGCGCGCTTTGGAAAAGCGCATTTGGTGTTGCCATGATAGCACTTTTCAGTTCCTGCTTCAAGTACCAGGCCGCATCGCCATCGCAATATCGTTAATTTTTAGTCAATCAACGTTGCACTGGGGCGCATCATCTTGGTACACCCTTAGTAAACCATATCGTCAAAATTTTATCAAGTACTTTTTCGAAAAAAATTGTTTTTGCTATACCAAACAATCGCCACAAATACCTAAGAAATTTAGTCAAATTGTCCTGCGAGACATTTTTTCGCGGAAGAGGGCTTGATTATAATGTTTGTTAATGTTATAACTAAGCTGTGCAGGTGTGCCGCTGCCGGAGGCTTCTGCCCTGCCGACCCCAAGGATACCGCCGGGGTGTGATAAGACAGTGTCCGGACTGGGAAAAAACGGTAAATTTCCGGCTAAGATTTTGTCCCGTAGAATTGTAAATAATAAATTTACAATTCTTTTATGTTCTTAAAGGAGAGGATGGTTTATAATGGATTTCATGGAAATGTATGCCCAGAAAAAGATGACTGCCGAGCAGGCTGCTTCTCTGGTCAAGAGCGGCGACTGGGTGGATTACGGCTGGTGCGTCAACACCCCCGTGGCTGTGGACGCCGCCCTTGCCAAGCGCCTGCCCGAACTGGAGAACGTCAATTTCCGCGGCGGCATCCTGATGTGGGTGCCTGAGATCTTCCAGATCGACGACCCCGCTGCCCACATGACCTGGAACAGCTGGCACATGGGCGGCATTGAGCGCAAAGCCATCGCACAGGGCTTCTCGTTCTACTCCCCCATCCGCTATTCGGAGCTGCCCCGCTACTACCGCGAGAGTCCCGACCCGCTGGACATCGCCGTCTTCCAGGTGACTCCGATGGACGAGCACGGCTACTTCAACTTCGGCCCCAGCGCTTCCCATCTGGGTGCCGTCTGTGAGAAGGCCCGGAAGATCATCGTGGAGGTCAACACCAATATGCCCCGCTGCCTCGGTGGTATGGAGAACTGTGTCCATATCTCCCAGGTCACCGGCATCGTGGAGGGCGACAATCCGCCCATCGGCCAGATGGCCGCTGCCGGCCCCGCTTCCGAGGTCGATTTGAAGGTCGCAAACCTCGTTGTGCCGCAGATCCCCAACGGTGCCTGCCTGCAGCTGGGCATCGGCGGTATGCCCAACGCCATCGGCGGCCTGATCGCCCAGAGCGACCTGAAGGACCTGGGCGTGCATACCGAAATGTATGTGGACGCCTTTGTGGACATTGCCAAGGCCGGCAAGATCACCGGTGCCCGCAAGCAGCTGGACAAGGGCCGTCAGGTCTACGCCTTTGGTGCAGGCACCCAGAAGATGTACGACTACCTGAACGACAACCCGGAGTGCATGTCCGCTCCCGTGGATTACACCAACGACATCCGCAGCATTTCTGCCCTGGATAACTTCATTTCCATCAATAATGCCGTGGATATCGACCTGTTTGGTCAGGTGAACGCCGAGAGTGCCGGTATCAAGCACATTTCCGGTGCAGGCGGCCAGCTGGACTTTGTGCTGGGTGCCTACCTTTCTAAGGGCGGCAAGAGCTTTATCTGCCTGTCCTCCACCTTCTTTAATAAAAAGACCGGCCAGCTGGAAAGCCGCATCCGTCCCACGCTGGAGAATGGCAGCATCGTTACCGACACCCGCGCCAACGTGCACTATCTGTGCACCGAGTATGGTTGCGTGAACCTGAAGGGCCTGACCTCTTGGGAAAAGGCCGAGGCTCTGATCAGCGTGGCACACCCGGACTTCCGCGAGGAGCTGATCCGCGAGGCTGAAAAGCTGCACATCTGGCGCAGAAGCAACAAAATTTAATAAGCGCTGTGGGTATTCCCGCTGCCCGCAGCAGGAATGGAGTTTGTCATGATGGACAAAAAGCCGCACATCAAACCGTATCTCTATGGGATGCTCGCAGGGTTTGGTGCCATTGCACTGAGCATCATCTTCTTTTTCCTCATTTACCGCTTTGACGGCTTCGGCTCGGCTATCTCTACCCTGACCGGCATCCTGATGCCCTTTATCTACGGTGCCGTCATTGCCTACCTGCTCAAGCCGGTGTGCAACAGCATCGAGAGCTTTCTGCGCCGGTTCATCCCGGAAAAGATGAACGGTCTGGTCAACGCGCTGTCCGTGGCGCTTACCATCCTGTTCGGGCTTTTGCTGGTGTATGCACTGGTCATGATGATCGTGCCGCAGCTGATCACCAGCGTGACTACCCTGTACTACACCGCGCAGGCCAACATTACAAAGTTCATGAACTGGGCAAACCATCTGGAGTTTATTGAAAAGAACGAACAGATCACGGAGCTGCTCAATTCGGCTTACGCTGCCCTGAATACCAATCTGGACACATGGAACACATGGCTCAAGAACACCCTGCTGCCCTCCATGCAGAATATCGTAAGTGGTGCAGCCATTGGTGTGCTGAACGTGGTGACGGTGGCCAAAAACCTGATCATCGGCATCATCGTGGCGGTGTATATGCTGGCCAGCCGCAAGCGGTTCGTGCAGCAAGGCAAGCTGGTGCTGCACAGCATCGTCCGCCCCCGCTGGGCGCAGCTGATCACCGAGGAAGTGAAGTACGCAGACAAAATGTTCGGCGGTTTCATCAACGGCAAGATCATGGACTCTGCCATCATCGGCGTGCTGTGCTATATCGGCTGCCTGATTTTCAAGTTCCCCAGTGCGCTGCTGGTATCGGTGATCATTGGTGTGACCAACGTGATTCCCTTCTTCGGCCCCTTCATCGGTGCCATTCCCGCCACGCTGCTCATCCTCATCCAGAGCCCCATCAAGGCGCTGTGGTTCGTGCTGTTCGTGCTGGTTTTGCAGCAGCTGGACGGCAACATCATCGGGCCCAAAATTCTGGGCAACACCACCGGTCTTTCCAGCTTCTGGGTACTGTTCGCCATTCTGCTGTTTGGCGGCCTGTGGGGCTTTGCCGGCATGATCGTGGGCGTGCCGCTGTTCGCCGTGATCTACGACGTGATCAAAAAGCTGGTCATTTACGGTCTGCGCCGCAACGAAGAGCTGGATATGCTCAACACCTATCACGACAACTTCGGCGACCCGGAGGATGATCCTCCCGCACCGGAAGCCCCGGCGCAGGCCCCCTCCGCCGACAAAACGTAAGCATCTTCCCTGCCCCGTACCGGCTCCCCGGTGCGGGGCTTTTTGCTGTCGCCGGGGCGTTACGCAAACGATTTGAAATGGTCTCTGCTGCGCTCTGGCCGTTCCCCATCATTTCTCTCACCGGCAGAACAAAGCCCCTGCATCCGGTCGGGACGCAGGGGCTTTGTTTCGTTTTATGATGTCTGCCGCTGATTACTTTTCAATGGGCTGCGAGGGCTTCCAGTCCTTATAGTTCTCGTAACGGCTCTCGCGGATCTTGGTATGGGACCAGATCTCGTCTGCCGTGGGCTGCCAGTTGGCAGCGTAGCTCTTGCACTTCTCGCACAGATGCTCCACGCTCTCCGGCGACTGCAGGTCGGTGCTGTGGGCACCGGTCTCGTGCACCATCTTCTGCAGCAACTCGGGGTTCTCCAGCATCGGGCAGGGACGCAGGTGATTCTTGTTGAAAGGCTGGCCGTTGTGGTAAGCCATGAACAGCGGGCTGTGCAGGATCTCCAGGATGCTCTGGTCGTGGATGTTGGCGTTGGAATAGTGGATGAACACGCAGGGCTCTGCGTCGCCGGCCGAGTTGATGTGGAAGTAGTTGCGGCCGCCGGCGATGCAGCCGCCCACGAACTCGCCGTCGTTCTGGAAGTCCATGGGGTAGAAGGGGATATCGCACTCGGAAGAGCGCAGATAGCGGATACGGTCGATCATGTACTTGCGCTGCTCCGGGGTGGGCATCAGCTCCGGGGCGGCTTCGTTGCCCACGGGCATATAGTGGAAGTAGAAGCCAAAGTGGGCACCCTTGTCGCACAGGAGCCGCATGAACTGGTCGTTGGTAACAGCCTCAATGTTCTGGCTGGTGTAGCAGATCGAAGTGCCAAAGAGGATGCCGTATTTCTTCAGCAGATCCATGGCATGCATCACAGCGGCGTAGTGGCCCTCACCCCGGCGTGCATCGTTGGTCTCCGGGGTGCCCTCGATGGACAGCATAAAGGCGATGTTGCCCAGACGCTGCACTTCCTGGCAGAAGGGCTCGTCGATGAGGGTGGAGTTGGTGTAGATGGCAAACTGCACGTCGTTGTGCTTTTCAGCCAGCTTCAGCACGTCCTTCTTCCGCACCAGAGGCTCGCCGCCGGTGAGCATATACAGGTACACGCCCAGCTCCTTGCCCTGGGTGACGATCTTGTCCATGTCCTCAAAGCTCAGGTTGTTCTTGTTGCCGTACTCGCCGGCCCAGCAGCCCACGCAGTGCATATTGCAGGCGGAGGTAGGGTCAAACAGGATCAGCCAAGGGATGTTGCACTGGTATTTGACACGGTTTTCCCGGATGGTCTTGGTGCCCCGGAAGAAAGCCTCATAGCCCAGGTTCAGGGCAGTAGTACGGGCCACATGGGGGTCGGTCTGGTCCAGCACACAGTTGATCAGCTTGGACCACTTGCTGTCCGGGTCGCTCAGGGTCTTTTTGGCGCGCTCGTAAGTCTCATCGCTGAAGGAGCTGCCGTAAAACTGCTTTGCCAGATCCACGATCTGACCCATGGTCTTTTCAGGATCCTTATCTGCATGAGAAAGCACCACGTCCACCATCTTGCCAACGGCGGCGCGCTGCATCTTATGGGTCAAATTCTCAAGAGAAGTGTTCATAAGTCGTTTTCCTCCAAACAGATTCTGTTGAAATCATCCTTTATTTTATGGATGTATGGTACCACGTTCAGTCGAAAGGTGCCATAATCAGAAAATACGCCGTGATGGAAAACCCATCACGGCGCACTGTTTGATAAGATTTTGTACGTTTTCGGCCGGTTCCGGGGCTTAATCCTCGTCCCGTGCGGTGCCGCCCCGGTTGCTGGCCAGCCGGCACAGGGCACGCCGCAGGTCACCGTGGATCATGGTGCCCAGCCGCTCGGTCATGGCCGCCGGGTCGGTTTTCATGTCACGGCGGATCCATTCCAGCGTCATGCCCACCAGAGCGTACTTGTAAAAGTCCACCACGAACTGCTTGTCGGCATCCTGGACCGTGATGTCCTTGCACTCGCGGTCGGCATACTCCTTCAGCGTGGGGTCCAGCAATTTATAAAGATACTGTTCCACCTGCTCGCGGCCCACTGAACGGTAAACATTCAGCACAAGGGTCTTGTTCTCCTGCAGCCGCTGCAGAATGTCCAGAAATGCCTCGTTCCAGGTCTCAAAGCTCTGTCGGCCCTCCAGGATCTTGGAGGCGTCCTCCACAAGGATCCAGTCCACCAGATCGTAGATGTCTTTGAAATGATAATAGAAGGTCATACGGTTCACACCGCAGTCCTCGGTAATGTCGTTGATCGTGATCTTGTTGAGGGGCTTCTGGAGCAGCAGCTTTTTGAGCGATGCCTCCAGCGCCCGCTTGGTCGTCTGTGACACAAAAACCATCCTTTCCAGGCAGAAATTTTCCTGCCCTGTGCGGCGAAATCCGTGAGAAGATTTTCCATGTCCTATTTTACCGCAGAATCCTGTCAAAAAGCAAGGACAATTTTTGTACACTTTTTGAATTTATTGTGCATTCACGCAAGTTTGTGTTTTTTCATCGCGTACATTTTTGGGCATCCGGCCATATCAAATCGGAATGCCCCCTCCACCCTTTCGGCATGGCCGCCCGGCTTTGCCGCGGCAAAAAGAGGCGGTTCCTCTTGATTTTATCGTCCCGCGTGCTTACAATGGAGGCAGGCAGAAATCGTCTGCCGTAAGGGAGGGTATGAATTATGATGGAAACGATCGGTTTTCTGGGCTGCGGCAACATGGGCGGCGCAATTGCGCGGGCCGTGTGCAAGGCTGCAGACCCTAAAAAGGTCTATCTGGCAAACCGCACCACGGCCAAGGCACAGGCTCTGGCCAAGGAACTGGGCTGCAAAGTGGCGACCAACGCTGAGGTAGCCGCGGAATGCGACCTGATCTTTCTGGCGGTGAAGCCCCAGATGATGGAGGCCCTGCTGGCACCGCTGAAGTTCTCGCTGGACGAGCGCCCGGGCCGTTTCGTGCTGTGCAGCATGGCCGCCGGACTGTCCATTGCCCGCATTCAGGAGATGGCGGGCGAGGACTTCCCGGTGATCCGCATCATGCCCAACACCCCGGCTTCCGTGGGCGAAGGCATGATCCAGTACTGCTCCAGCAATGTGACTGCCGAGGAAGAAGAAGCTTTCCGGAAGATCATGGCCCCGGCCGGGCGGCTGGATGCCGTGCCGGAAAACCTGATCGACGCAGCCAGCTGCGTGTCCGGCTGCGGCCCGGCCTGGGTGTACCAGTTCATTGAGGCACTGGCAGACGGCGGCGTAGCCTGCGGCCTGCCCCGTGCCAAGGCACAGGAGTATGCCGCTCAGATGGTCCTGGGCAGCGCCAAGCTGGTGCTGGAAAGCGGCCAGCATCCCGGTGCCCTCAAGGACGCCGTGTGCAGCCCCGGCGGCAGCACCATTCAGGGCGTGCGCGTGCTGGAAGAGCACGGCCTGCGGGGCGCGGTGATGGACGCCGTGCTTGCCGCTTACGACAAGACAAAGGAAATGGGAAAGGGTTAATGGACTTATGCGCATCGTTGTGAAGGTAGGCACCTCTACTCTGGCATACGGCACCGGACGGCTGAACATCCGCCATACGGAGCAGCTGGTCAAGGTGCTGAGCGATTTGAAAAATGAGGGCCACGAGGTCATTCTGGTATCGTCCGGTGCCATTGGCATGGGCGTGGGCAAGCTGTCGCTGCCGCAGCGCCCAAAGGACACCGCCAGCAAGCAGGCCTGTGCCGCAGTGGGTCAGTGTGAGCTGATGTATACCTACGACCGGCTCTTCAATGCCTACAATCACACCGTTGCGCAGATCCTGCTCACCGGCGTGGACGTGGAGCATACTGACCGGCGGGTCAACTTTCAGACCACGCTGAACCGGCTGCTGGAGCTGGGGGCCCTGCCCATCATCAACGAAAACGACACTGTGGCCACCGACGAGATCACGTCCATCGGCGACAACGACACCCTGGCCGCCATCGTGGCCTGCTGCTGCAAAGCCGACCTGCTGGTATTGCTGAGCGACATCGACGGCCTGTACACGGCCAACCCTCACACCCATCCGGACGCTGCGCTCATCCCGCTGGTGGAAGAGATCACCCCCGAGGTAATGGCACTGGCCGATGGGGCCGGTTCGGCACTGGGCACCGGCGGCATGGCCACCAAGCTGCGGGCTGCCCGCATGGTCACCGGCAGCGGCGCCGATATGGTCATTGCCAACGGCGCACACCCGGAGGTGCTGTACGACATTGCCGACGGCAAGCCCGCCGGGACCCGTTTCAAAGGACGCAGACAGGAGGATCTGGCATGACGACACAGGAGATTCTGGAAGCCGCCCGCGCAGCAAAAACAGTCGTTGCACTGGCAAGCAGCGAGACCCGCACCCACGCTCTGTGGGCCATGTCCGACTGGCTGTGCCACCCGGAAAACATGGAGGCCATCCTGGCCGCAAACGCCGAGGATATGGCCGCCGCCAAGGGGCACATCAGCGACGTGATGCTGGACCGGCTGGCCCTGACCGAGGAGCGCATCGGAGCCATGGCCCGGGGCATTCTGGAAGTGGCCGCCCTGCCGGACCCGGTGGGCCGGGTGCTGAAACGGGTGGAGCGCCCCAACGGGCTGGTGATCGAAAAGACCGCCGTGCCCATGGGTG
>OLVX01002715.1_pt1 | contig 12432 bp, 10 predicted proteins | sample 1673271 | NCBI WGS metagenome assembly OLVX01 (sample SAMEA3178939, study PRJEB25190) | human gut metagenome | biome: human gut; feature: human-associated habitat; material: faeces | place: Austria | collected 2013 | reverse complement strand
TTGTAAAATCGGTTTCGTGTCCTACCGCGGAGATTACGGGAATTTCGGAAAAACAGGTGCACCGGTGATGCGTCCGCTGTTCTTTGATTTTGCGGAGGATAAAGAGAGCTGGAACGTGGAGGATGCGTATATGTTCGGACCGGATCTTTTAGTGGCACCGGTCATGGAGGCAGGTGCGACAGAGCGCAGGGTATATCTCCCAGCAGGTACAAAATGGACGGATGCCTACACGAAAAAGGTATACGAGGGCGGAAATTATGTGACAGTACCGGCACCGATCGATGTGATTCCGGTATTTATGAGAGAGGGAATCTCTTATCCGATTTATGAATAAAAGTAAGAGTTCAATGAAATAATAAGATAGCCGAGTGAAGCAAGTGTAGATCACGATCATGTGCTGGTTTTGCACATGATATAAAAAATCCCCCACGCAGTGTTTGCAGCCACTGCGTGGGGGATTTTCATATTAAGAAGGGGGTTTTGTCATATTGACGATAGAAACCCAGCTGTTAAATATTTAACAGCAAGTCTATTATGCACCCAAAAGTACTAAAAATCCAGTGAACATATTGTGAATTTTTGTATTTTAATTGTTAATAAATGAAAATGAAACATGAAAGAGGATTGCGGATGACTTGACGTTTCCTTTGCTTTTCCCGTATAATAAAAACGTATGGGCATATGCCCGGCGTATTTTTTTGAAATGGAGAGTAACATGTCAATAGATCAGAGTAAAATCAGAAATTTTTGTATTATAGCACATATCGATCACGGTAAATCGACACTTGCCGATCGTATCATAGAACGTACAGGAACTTTGACCAGCCGTGAGATGCAGGCGCAGGTTCTTGACAATATGGATTTAGAGCGTGAGCGTGGAATTACGATCAAGTCACAGGCAGTCCGTATCATTTATAAGGCAAATGACGGGGAAGAGTATATTTTTAACCTGATCGACACACCTGGGCACGTCGATTTTAACTATGAGGTATCACGAAGCCTTGCAGCCTGCGACGGTGCGATCCTGGTTGTGGATGCAGCACAGGGAGTGGAAGCACAGACACTGGCAAATGTATATCTCGCATTAGATCATGATCTTGATGTCATGCCTGTCATCAACAAGATCGATCTTCCGAGTGCACAGCCGGATGAAGTGGTAAAAGAAATCGAGGATGTGATCGGGATTGAGGCGGAGGATGCACCGCGTATTTCTGCTAAGACCGGCTTAAATATCGATCAGGTATTAGAGCAGATCGTAACAAAGATCCCGGCCCCGACTGGAGATAAAGAAGCACCGCTTCAGGCGCTGATCTTTGATGCACTTTACGACTCTTACAAGGGTGTTATCGTATTCTGCCGTATCAAAGAGGGAACGGTAAAAGTGGGAGATACCATCCGCATGATGGCAACCGGTGCACAGTCCGAGGTCACAGAGGTCGGATATTTTGGTGCCGGACAGTTTATCCCGTGTGATGAGCTTGTAGCGGGAATGGTAGGTTATCTCTGTGCAAGTATCAAAAATGTCCGCGATACCCGTGTCGGTGATACTGTGACAAATGCCGACCGCCCATGCAGTGAGCCGCTTCCGGGTTACAAAAAGGTCAATCCGATGGTGTACTGCGGTATGTATCCGGCTGACAGTGCAAAATATCCGGATCTCCGTGATGCATTGGAAAAATTACAGATCAACGATGCGTCCTTGCAGTATGAGCCGGAGACATCGTTAGCGCTTGGTTTTGGTTTCCGCTGCGGATTTTTAGGCCTGCTTCATTTAGAAATCATTCAGGAGCGTTTAGAGCGTGAGTTTAATTTAGATCTTGTGACAACAGCTCCGGGGGTTATTTACAAAGTGCACAAGACAAACGGAGAGGTCATGGATCTGACAAACCCGTCAAACCTGCCGGATCCGTCTGAGATCGAATACATGGAAGAACCTGTCGTATCGGCAGAAATCATGGTGACGAGTGAGTATGTCGGTGCAATCATGAAACTGTGCCAGGAGCGCCGCGGTGTTTATTTAAGTATGGAATACTTAGAGGAAACGCGTGCACTGATCAAGTATGATCTGCCGTTAAATGAGATCATTTACGATTTCTTTGATGCATTGAAGTCACGTTCGAGGGGTTATGCGTCCTTTGATTATGAATTAAAGGGATATGAGCGCTCCGAGCTGGTAAAACTTGATATCCTGATCAACAAAGAACAGGTCGATGCCCTTTCCTTTATCGTATTCAAAGACAGTGCGTATGAGCGTGGAAGAAAGATGTGTGAGAAGTTAAAGGAAGAGATCCCAAGACATTTATTTGAAATCCCAATCCAGGCGGCTGTCGGCGGTAAAGTCATCGCGAGAGAGACCGTCAAAGCGATGCGCAAGGATGTTCTTGCCAAATGTTACGGTGGTGATATTTCCCGAAAGAAGAAGCTGTTAGAGAAACAGAAAGAAGGAAAGAAACGTATGCGTCAGGTCGGAAATGTCGAGATTCCGCAGGAAGCATTTATGAGTGTTTTAAAACTGGATGAGGATTAAATATGGGAAAAAAGGAACTGGAATTATATATCCATATCCCGTTCTGTGTCCGGAAATGTAATTATTGTGATTTTCTTTCTTTTCCGGCGGATGAAGATACACAGAGACAATATGTGAAGGCACTTTGCAAAGAAATTTTCTATTATGGGGCACATTGTAGGGATTATGTGGTTTCGACAGTCTATATTGGTGGCGGCACGCCATCGTGGCTGTGGGAGTCGGATATGGCAGAGATCATGGATGCCGTGCATAAAAATTTTGCGCTGCTGCCGGATGCGGAAGTCTCTGTTGAGTGCAATCCCGGAACTGTTACAGCGCAGAAATTTGCAGTGTACAGACAGTCCGGGATCAACCGGATCAGTTTGGGATTGCAGTCTGCACAGAATGTTGAACTGAAAATGTTAGGGCGTATCCATACATGGGAACAGTTCCTGAAAACTTATGAACTTGCAAGAGCAGGAGGATTTTCCAATATTAATGTGGATCTGATGAGCTCACTGCCGGGACAGCACATGGAAAGTTATGCAGATTCGCTGCAGAAGGTCTGTCGTCTGAAACCGGAACATATTTCTGCCTATTCGCTGATTATTGAAAAAGGGACTCCATTTTACGATCTTTATAAGTTTGACGCGGTGAAACAGCGTGCGGGAATGGTAACGGATGCATTGCCGACAGAGGATGAAGTCTATGAGATGACAAAATTAACAGAGGAAATGCTTAAGGAAAACGGTTATGTGCATTATGAGGTCTCAAACTTTGCACAGCCGGGATATGCGTGCAGACATAACATAGGTTATTGGACGCGTGTCAATTATCTTGGCATGGGACTCGGTGCGTCATCTTTGATGGAAAATATACGATACACCAACACAAGTGATTTATATACTTATCTGGAACAGGTTGACGTCATCCGGGAAGGCATCTGGGAAAATAAACGGAGTGACGGTACGATAGAACAGCTCCCGGCAACCAATCTTCACGCCTCGGCAGAACTGGTAGGCAAGTATGCGCAGATGGAGGAATTTATGTACCTGGGACTTCGCATGATCGATGGAATTTCAAGAGATGATTTCTTTCAAAGCTTTGGTATGCCGATCGAGGCGGTCTATCAGGAGGTATTAAATCATCTGCAGGAGGAGAAACTTTTAGAGCGCCGTGCAGGAAGGATATATCTGACACCGAAAGGACAGGATGTCAGCAATTATGCACTCGCACAGTTCCTGTTTGATGAAACATCATAAAATATTAAGAAAATGTTTTATGGTCTTTTACAGTGGGATAAGATATAATGTGCGTAGGCAATGAGCAGTGCCAAATAAGAGAAATGCAAAAAATGACTGCTTGCAGGCACTTTTTTGTGTTTTTCTTATTTGATAGGGCGGTGCCAGGTGCCGGTGGCACCTGTTTAGCACGGACCGAAGTGGAACGTAGATGCCTGTCAGTCCAGTGGCACTGCGGACGAAAGTTAAAAGTAAATTAAAATAAATAAGATGGTGAGTGAACGGATTTGAATGCAGAGAAACGAAGAAAAAAACGACTGAGAAATCTGGTGTGCATAGTATATTGTTCGCTGCAGCTTTTGATCGTTCTTGCGTTATTTCAGGGGATGGGGAGTTTGCTGCATAAGCTGGTTCCGGCAGGTATTGACCTTTCACAGATTGAGGGGAAGATCGTGGCTGTTGACGACGAGCAGGAGAATAAGGATAAGTTAGATGAGAATAAACTGATCGTATGCTTAGATGCCGGACATGGTGGAAAGGATAACGGGTCTGATTACAGGCTTCGTTATGAGAAAAATGATAATTTAAAAATCACACAGGCAGTGGCGGCATATCTTGCTGACAAAGAAAATATTCAGGTCATTATGACACGTTCCGATGATACATTTTTATCATTGGAGGAACGGACATCTTTTGCAAATCAGAATAATGCCGATTATTTTGTGTCACTGCATCGCAATACGGGTGAAGGAAATGGTGTGGAGACCTGGATCCGCAGTGACGCGGATGACAAGACACAGGCGCTTGCAAAAAATATTATGGACAACCTGGATGCTGCCGGGATCTCGAGAAACCGTGGTGTAAAAAAAGGAACACAAAAGAGCGAGAGCAAAGATTACTATGTAAATCTGCACACGAACATGCCGGCATGTATTGTCGAACTTGGTTTTATGAACAGTCCGACGGATAATCAGCTGTTTGATGCAAACATTGACAGTTATGCAAAGGCGATCGGGGATGCTGTGTTAAAAACGTATGAGTCTTATGGAAAAGACGGAGCAGATGCTAAAGAATCCGTCGAGGATGTTCCAGGCACGGAAGAGCAGACGAGTACAGAAACGGGCACAGGTACGACAGGACAGGTATTGCAGAACACACCGATTGAAAATGTATCCTCATTGGATGCCACCAGCCATGACTGGGGACTTGGCAGCCATACCGATGATGAAAACCGTCCGTTAGATGCCGTTAATGCACAGGAGACATATGGAAAATACAATGCGTACTTTATTGGTGATGACACGAAGGATATTTATCTGACCTTTGATGAAGGTTATGAATACGGACAGACTGAGAACATTTTAAATACCCTAAAGGAAAAAGGGGTGTCCGCCACATTTTTCGTGACAGAGCCGTATGCGAAAGATAATCCGGATCTGGTAAGACGTATGATCGATGAGGGACATGTGTTAGGAAACCACAGCGTGACACATCCTTCCGCGGGTATGCCTTCCTTATCATTGGATAAACAGGAAAATGAGGTGACAGAGAACCATGCCTATATCAAGGAAAATTTCGGATATGACATGTATCTGTTCCGTTATCCGACCGGAAGATTCAGCGAGCAGTCACTTGCCCTGTTAAATAACTGTAATTACAAGAGTATTTTCTGGAGTTTTGCATATCTGGATTATGATGTCAATAATCAGCCGGATCATGCATCGAGTCTGCAGAAGATGAAAGATAAACTTCATCCGGGTGCAATTTATCTGCTCCATGCGGAGTCAGAGACAAATGCAGCAGTGCTGGGAGATTTTATTGATGCCGTGAGAGCTGCAGGGTATGGGTTTAAGAATTTTTAATAGAATATTTTCAGGAGAAAGCAGGGAACGTCAGAATGATTTGACGCTCCCTGCTTTTTTCAGAAATGTGGGTTGTCAGTTTAGCTAGCATCACTTTACCTTGATAACCATTTATTTTGATAAAGTGATGACACGCAGTATAAAAAATGATACAATATTTTTGTATGCATATATGTACGCTTAGAATTTTCTAAATGAAGAATTCTAGGAGTACATGAAAAAAGGGAAATGAAATAAAAAAGAAGGCGCTGAATTTGAAAGTGACAAAAATGATAAGCAGGAAAATGGCAGGCGGCATATTATTGGGCTTTCTGGCTGTGGCAGGCATTGTGACAGGCAGTCAGGGAAGTGTGACAGTTTATGCGGCAGAGGAATTACAGGGAAGTGGAACAGCAGAAGATCCGTATGTGATCACCGGTTCGGAGGATCTGTGGAAGTTTGCAGAGATCGTAAAAGCATCCTCGGATAGAAATGAATGTGCGAAAGTTGCAGATGGTGTAACAGAGATCGATACAACAGTACGTGGAGAAAAGAAAGACTTAACATGGAATCCGATCGGAGATTCCTCCGGTTCCTATAAAGGAGTCTTCGATGGTAACGGAGCAGAGATCACGATCCATGCGGACAGAAGCATTAACAATAATGCCGGTTTGTTTGGCATACTAGGCAGTGGCGGAGAGATAAGAAATGTCACCACTGCAGGAAGTTCTAAAGGCTGGGATAGTGTAGGAGGTATCTGTGGTCAGGCATGTAGTGATGCAAAAATCGTAAACTGTAACAATAAAGCAGATATAACCGCACAAGGAGGTCAGGCAGGAGGTTTGGCTGGATATGCAAGCAGTGCACAGATCGAATCCGATACCTCGATCAGTAATACAGGTGCAGTTACAGGGACAGCGAATGTAGGTGGACTTGTCGGTCAGGCTAGTGGTGGAATGAAGGTGATCGTCCATGAGGGTATTCTCAATTCTGGAGCTATAACTGCTAAATCAAGTGGATATGTCGGAGGTTTGATCGGATATGCAGATCTTGCGTCCATTCAAGCGGATGCGGATATTATCAATACGGGTAAGATATCTAGTATGGGAAGCAATACTTCTATGGGAGCAGGAGGATTGATCGGATATGGAATTGATATATCTATAATTTCCCGGAATGGAATGTTACAGAATAAAGGAGAAGTGACAGCAGCAATTACAAGTGTTGGTGGTATTGGAGGGCATATGACAAGTTCTGATAACAGTAACTGTCAAATTCAGGCAGCAAAGGGCGTGATCAATACCGGCAGGATCACAGGTAAAAATAGTGTCGGTGGAGTTGTCGGGGAGTATGCATATTCTGCACCGATGACTTCTATGGATGGATTTATTTTAAATAGGGGAGCTGTGGAAGGAAATGGAGATAATGTCGGCGGTGTGATCGGAAGAATGGGCAGCAATTCAGATGGTAGTAAGTATGGAAATATGGGAGATGTCACGAATACAGGTAAGTATACCGGCGGCGTGATCGGATCATGGGACAGCAATACCAGTCTGGAAAATTCGTTCAATATAGGAAATGTGGTAGTAACAGGTGAAGATGCTGCAGACGTTGGTGGTATTGCAGGAAGATTTACGGGTGTCAATATTAAGAATTGCTATCATACAACGGAGTATCCGCTGATCGGTAACGGAGAAGCTGAGAAAGACGAGATCACCGGCAAGATATCGAATTGTTACTGTATGGAGAAGAATACGTTACCATGGGACGGCGAGATTACAAAGACAACGAAAGCATTCACGGATGGAGAGGTTGCATATCTTCTGGATGGAAGTGGAGATAGCAGGAGGGCTGAATTGATCTGGGGACAGAAAATCGGAACAGATCAGACTCCGGTATTGGGCGGTATGACTGTATATCAGGATGGCAGCATATACAGTAATGCAGACGGACATCACTATGGTGCACCACAGTATACATGGAGCGAGAGCGATATGAGCTGTACGGCACGCAGGATATGTGAGGGATGTGAAAATGAAGAAAGCGAAACTGTAACTGCATCTTATACAGAGGAAAAAGCAGGATGTGAAACAAACGGCAAGAAAGAGTACAAAGCAGAATTTAAAAATCCATCATTTGAGGTTCAGACAAAGACGATCATGACGGATTCACTTGGACATGATGTAACAGATGCAGTCTGGTCAAAGGATGAAAAGGCACATTGGAAAGATTGTAAAAATGGATGTGGAAAGAAATTAGAACAGGCAGAGCATACATTTCAGACGATCATCGACCGGCAGGCAACAGAAAGTACCGAAGGCAGCAGCCATGAGGAATGCAGCGTATGCGGCTATCAGAAAGCAGCAGTTGTGATCCCGGTGACCGGGAAGGAAGAAACAACAAATGAACAGCCGTCCAATACAAATACACTTACCGTCGGACAGGTTGTTGTGAATAAGGCAGATGGATCGTTCTATACCATCAAGAAGAATGCCGGTAAAGTCCATGAGGTAGAATACAAGGCACCGAAAAACAAAAAACAGACAAAGATCGCTGTGCCGGATTCTATCAAAATTAATGGTGCGACCTATAAAGTAACATCGATCGCAAAGAGTGCATTTAAGAATAATAAGAAACTAAAGACGGTTACGATCGGTAAGAATGTATCAAAGATCGGAGAAAATGTCTTTTCCGGATGCAAGAAGTTAAAGACAATTACGATAAAATCTACAAAACTGAAAGCAAAGACACTTTCTAAGAGTACATTTAAAGGAATCACAAAAGCAACCACGGTCAAAGTACCGAAGAAGAAATTATCCGCTTATAAGAAATTATTTAAGAGCAGGGGACTTTCTTCCAAAGTAAAAGTAAAGGCATATTAAAGTAAGACAGACAACGTTACAGTATACAGGTTTTCCTGCGGACTGTAGCGTTGTTTTTTTCTGGTGCAATCTATGGCAGGATAGGTATAGAATATTTTCAGAAGAAATGGTAAAATGAAATCGGTCAATCCGTGCAGAGATGCGTGTGGCTCCGGCTGCATTACCTGCGACACTTTTTTCAATAGCGTAGGCTTAGCGGTGTTATCGTGAGGTAGCGGATGACCTTTTTATGTATTGCTCTAGGAAAAGAGGTAGATCAGGCAATCAAAGAGGGGAATAAAGCATTATTGGGTACGCTAAAAGAACTTAGCTTAAAAAAGCGGAACAGATTGCAATTTCTAAATTATGTTTGTATAGGGAGGATGACGATATGGGTAAGATTATCTTGTATCATGGGAGTCCTGACAAAGAAATAAAGCCAGCTTTTGGATTGGGAGAAAACCGGCATGATTACGGAAAAGGCTTTTATTTGACGGAAAATATTGATCTTGCAAAAGAATGGGCGGTTTGCAGACCGGATGAGACAAATGGCTGGGTTCATAAATATGAGTTGGATATGGAAGGACTGAAAGTACTTGATTTCCAGAAATATAGCATTTTATCATGGCTGGCTGAATTAATGAAACACAGGGATGCAGCAGACTCTAAGCGTTACAGAATGTTGTCGCAGAAGTTTATTGCAAAATATGGTATCGAAACAAGCGGATATGATGTGATAAAAGGATGGAGAGCGGATGCATCGTACTTTTATATTGCAAAAGCGTTTGTCAGAGATGAAATTGATGTGGAAATTTTAGAAGAGCTCCTTTTGTTGGGAGGTTTGGGAATACAGTATTGTATTAAATCAGAACTGGCATATTCGAGGCTGTCTGAGAGAAAAGAAGAACTTATTTCCGTGGAATATGACGAGTTTAATGAAAAATACAATGAACGCGATGTGACAGCAAGGAAAAGGATGAAAGAATTGATTGACTCTGATGCAAATAAAGTAACCAATGTGTTTAGTACACTTTTATGAGGAGAGAAAAATGCGGGCATATTCAGAGACATATTTAGATGATGTGGTAGAGAGTCAGGGAAAACTGTTTGATTTTGTAGCGCAGACATTTCCTGAAAATGATACAACGGATTTTATAGAAGCGTATATGAAAAGTAAAACCAGAAAATATATCGATGAGTCGATGGCGTATGTTAATACCATGGATGCTAAAGAATTATGGAGATATTTTTCGGATACAGAAAAGTATAAATTGAAAGCTGGAAAGGCTTTAGAAGGGTTTATGCCGGACTGGATTGGCGAGTTTTATGCGTATTATCAATGGTACTATAATATTCCAAGCTCGGAGGTGATAGAAAAAGTACCGTTAAATTTTTTGATGAAAGCGTATCACGGACTGCATGACTTAGAGCTTGATCTGGCAGTAAAAAAGGTAGGTGCAGCATAAAATGGATATTTTATGTTTTCATAATCCTGATGAGGAAAATGGATACTTGAGTAACTGGTATATGTCACAGTTTGATGTAAATGGAATCGGATTTTCATCTATGGAGCAATATATGATGTATAAAAAGGCAGTTTGTTTCAGAGACGATGTGATTGCTGAAAAGATATTGGAAACAGATGAGGTTGGATCTATAAAAGAACTGGGACGTATGGTGGCAGGCTATAATGAAAATTACTGGAATGGTATAAGGCAGATTGTAGTTTATGAAGGGCTTATAGCAAAATTTTCCCAAAATGATAAATTGAGGGAAGGTTTGTTACATACGAAAGATCAAATCCTTGCAGAATGTGCGGTAAAAGACAGAATTTGGGGGATTGGATTATCTATGAAAGATCCAGATCGGATGGATTTGAGCAAATGGAGAGGTCAAAACTTATTAGGATACACATTGATGATGATAAGAGACAGGTTGTAAATGTTATTACTTATCTGAAATATTCTTATGAAGAAGGATATGTAAAAGTAAAGGCATACTAAAGTAAGACAGACAACGTTACAGTATACAGGTTTTTCTGCGGACTGTAGTGTTGTTTTTTTAATTCATAGGATTCGGGTGTCAAAATTTGGAAGCCACCTTTTGACACCCGAATCTTCATAGGAAAATTACGTCCATGAATTAAAAAATCTTCGCATTCCTGTGATAGCAATCAGACAATTCTAAACAAATTCTAAAAAATTGGCACACTGGTATGACCAGAATTTATTGACACAACCACCCTAAAATGATAGAATTTATCTATAAGTAACAGATAAGGCGAAAAATGTTACAAAAGAAATGGAGATTATCATGGGAAATGTACGGATTCTGGAAGTAAAACAGAGCATTTTCGAGAGCAATGACAAGCAGGCAGCATTGCTTCGCGAAGAACTGAAAAAAGACGGCGTGTTCTTGTTGAACCTGATGTCATCGCCTGGATCAGGCAAGACAACGACGCTGACACGCACGATCGAGGCACTGAAAGATGACTTGAAGATCGGTGTCATGGAGGCAGATATCGACTCTGACGTGGATGCGGAAACAATTTTAAAGACCGGAGCAAAGGCAATCCAGCTTCATACAGGCGGCATGTGTCATCTGGATGCAAAAATGACAGAGCAGGGGATCGAAGGTCTGGGCATTGAAGATGTAGATCTGGCGATTCTCGAAAACGTAGGAAATCTTGTCTGTCCGGCCGAGTTTGACACAGGCGCATCAAAAAATGTAATGATTCTTTCTGTTCCGGAAGGTCATGACAAACCTTTGAAATATCCATTAATGTTTGAAGTATGTGATGCAGTTCTGATCAATAAGATTGATGTACTTCCATACTTTGATTTTGATATGGAACTGGTAAAAAAATACATTCACCAGAGAAATCCAAAAGCGGAGATTTTCCCGGTCAGTGCAAAGACAGGAGAAGGCATAGAAGCATGGACTACATGGCTGAAAAAGCAGGTTACTGACTGGAAATCATAACAAAACAGAAGAGAGAAGGGAAAGGAAAGAGAGATGAAAAAAGAACTCGATAAGGAGCTTTATCCGGATTATGTGTACCCGGAATTTACACCGGATCCGGATAAACCATTTCGCGAGCCAATTGCGAAACTGGGCAAAAAGATCACAGACCGTATTCCGCAGAAGCTGGGTCTTAAAAAGATCACCAGAAATGATCCGGAGTATTGGGGACTGGCCGGAGTGCTTACTGATGAGGAAGCACTCCTGGCATTGAAGCTTGGGGTAAGAAAGCCAAAAACACTGTCGGAGATCGTGAAAATTTCAGGGCTGGAAGAGAAAAAATGTGAGGCGCTTCTGGAAGAAATGTCACGCAAAGGTCTTCTCGAATACAACTGGGAAAATGCGGCACATGAGAAGCAGTATGTCCTGCCGATGTATGTACCGGGATGTGCGGAATTCTTTAATATGAACGCAAAAATACTGGAATCCAACCCGGAAATGGGTACATTTTTTGAACATATGTCCCGTTTGCCACTGGAGAAAATTACTCCATTTGTACCGGAGGGTGGAGCGGGTATTGGCATGCATGTCATTCCGGTAGAAAAAGCAATCGAGATGGAAAATGAATCTGTTGATCTGGAACATATTTCCTACTGGCTTAGTAAATATGAGGGAAAATATGCAGCAAGCCCTTGTTCCTGCCGTCGTTCCCGACTGACACATGACGAAGGCTGCGCCGATGATCCGGAAGGATGGTGCGTTGCAGTTGGTGATATGGCAGATTATGTTGTAGAGACACAGAAAGACGGACGCTATATTTCTAAAGAAGAGGCACTGGATATTTTCAGACAGGCAGAAGAAAATGGTTTTGTACATCAGATTACAAACATTGACGGAAAAAACAAGATTTTTGCTATCTGTAACTGCAATGTAAATGTCTGCTATGCGCTTCGTACGTCACAGCTCTTTAATACACCAAATATGTCTCGTTCTGCATATATCGCAAAAGTAGAGAAACAGAA
>OLVX01002708.1_pt1 | contig 12452 bp, 9 predicted proteins | sample 1673271 | NCBI WGS metagenome assembly OLVX01 (sample SAMEA3178939, study PRJEB25190) | human gut metagenome | biome: human gut; feature: human-associated habitat; material: faeces | place: Austria | collected 2013 | reverse complement strand
ATGAGGAAATCGAGGAGTTCATCGGAATCATCAACCGTATTGCACAGGATCACCCGATTCTGGTTGATAAATATCTGGTCGGTAAAGAAATTGAGGTCGATGCAGTATGTGATGGAACAGACATTCTGATCCCTGGTATTATGGAACATATTGAGCGTGCCGGAATCCATTCTGGTGACAGTATTTCTGTATATCCTGCGCAGAGCATTTCTGAAGTGACAAAGCGTAAAATTGAAGAATATACAAAGCGTCTTGCAAAAGCCCTTCACGTAATTGGTATGATCAACATCCAGTTCATCGTATGTGGCGAAGATGTTTATGTCATCGAAGTAAACCCACGTTCAAGTCGTACCGTTCCTTATATCAGTAAGGTAACAGGTATCCCGATCGTTCCGCTTGCTACAAGAGCGATCATCGGACATAAGATCAGAGAAATGGGTTACACACCGGGACTTCAGAAAGAAGCTGATTATATTGCAATCAAGATGCCGGTATTCTCATTTGAGAAGATCCGTGGTGCAGATATCAGCCTTGGACCGGAAATGAAGTCTACAGGTGAGTGCCTGGGAATTGCAACTACATTTAACGAGGCACTTTACAAAGCGTTCCTTGGAGCTGGAATCAACCTTCCAAAATATAAGAACATGATCATGACTGTTCGTGATGAGGATAAGGGAGAAGCTGTCGAGATCGGACGCAGATTTGAGGCACTTGGCTACCGCATCTTTGCAACACGCGGTACAGCTGATGCATTAAAAGAAGGTGGCGTAAAAGCAATTCCGGTCAATAAGATTGAGCAGGAATCACCGAATCTGATGGATCTGATCCTTGGACACGAGATCGACCTTGTAATTGATACTCCTCCGCAGGGAGCAGATCATGCACGAGATGGATTTGTAATCCGTCGTAATGCAATCGAGACAGGTGTCAATGTACTGACAGCTATGGATACTGCAAGAGCACTTGTGACAAGTCTGGAAAATACAGATATCCGTCAGCTTACACTGATTGATATTGCGAAAGTTGAATAAGATGTTATGAATACGGACAGGCAGGGATTGGATTCTCTGCCTGTTTGTGTTATGGAAAATACAGGGACGAGACGGACGCTACAGTGGCAAAAGAATGTGAATCTGTGTAGAGAATTTCGGATATTGGCTGGAATTGCGGGGAAGGAGTTTTATAGTGTGAAAACTATTGTATGTGTGGATAACCGGATGGGGATATGTTTTAATGGCAGGAGAGTGAGCCGGGACCGGATGGTGTCAGAGGATATTCTTGAGATGACGAGAGGGAATGTGCTCTGGATGGCGCCGGAGGCAGATAAGCTTTTTAAAGAAGTCTTTAAAGCAAAAGAAGAGGTATGCCGGGAAACTGGGACTGGGAAGAAAATACAGGACGCAGGGCGACTGGAGGATGAAAAAATGTGGAAGGTTGACCGGAATTTTCTGGAAAAGGCAGAAGAAGAGGATTTCTGTTTTGTTGAGGGGGAGAATCTGGCTGGATATGAGGGGAAGATTACAGAGATTGTTCTGTATAAATGGAACCGGGATTATCCGGCAGATGTATTTTTTGAGGTAGATTTAAGCAAGTGGAGACTGGAAGAGAGAAAAGATTTTTCCGGTTACTCCCATGAGAAGATTACAAAAGAAATTTACAACAGGCAGGGATTGCTATGAAGAAGAAAATTGGGAAAATGAGAGGTGTGCTGCTTCTGACGTTTGCATTGTTTCTGACAGCGTGTGGCACAGGTGGAGCAGATGCGCAAAGTGCATCATATGGAAACAGTCAGGCAGCAGTAGTTGAAAGGCAGTCGGGTAGCGGAGAAAATGAATCGACAGCAGGTGGCAGCCAGGATCCGGTGAGCGCTACATTGGATAATATTCCGGCATACAGCGGAACACCGTATGTAGTGATTGACGATAATGAACCGGATTTTACCGAAGATGAGCTGACAGATCAGTCTTATGAAAGCTACAGTGATCTGGATGAGCTGGGACGATGCGGCGTTGCCGCGTCCAACATTGGGACAGATCTGATGCCGACCGGGAAAAGAGGAAAGATTGGACAGGTGAAACCGTCCGGGTGGCAGACAATAAAATTTGACAATGTGGATGGAAAATATCTTTACAACCGTTGTCATCTGATAGGCTATCAGCTGACGGCAGAAAATGCAAACGAAAAGAATCTGATTACAGGAACCCGCTATATGAATGTGGATGGGATGCTGCCATTTGAAAATATGGTTGCCGACTACATCAAAGAGACAGATAATCATGTAATGTATCGTGTCACACCGGTATTTGAAGGGGAGAATCTGGTTGCATCCGGAGTTTTAATGGAAGCAGAATCAGTGGAGGATCATGGAGAAGGTGTGAAATTTAATGTGTATGTCTACAATGTACAGCCGGGAATTACGATTGATTATGCAACGGGAAAGGCAGTGCTTTCCGATACGGATGCGTCAGTGGGTACGGGAAAAACCAGTGGAAATACAGAGAAAAAGATGTATGTGTTGAATGAAAATACAAAGAAGTTCCATACGCCGGAGTGCTCAGGAGTAAAAGATATCAAAGAAGGAAATAAAAAAACATTTACAGGTTCAAGAGAAGAACTGATTAAAGAGGGGTATAGCCCGTGTGGGAGATGTAAACCGTAAGAGGAAAATAAAAGAAAAACTGCATATTCTGCGAAAAATATAAAACAAATGGGAGATTTTTAAACAAAATCTCCCGTTTTCTGCTATAATAGAAAACATACTTAATGAATATACATTAGAGGAAATGTGTAAAAGAAAAAGGAGGAACTTTCTCATGAATACTTATCATATGGGAACAAAATGCGTGCAGGGAGGATATACACCTGGAAATGGAGAGCCGAGACAGGTTCCGATCATTCAGTCTACGACATTCAAATACAATACAAGTGAAGATATGGGAAAATTATTTGATCTGGAGGCATCCGGATATTTCTACACCCGTCTGCAGAATCCGACTAACGACCACGTAGCGGCAAAGATCGCGGCGATGGAAGGCGGAACAGCTGCAATGTTGACTTCTTCCGGACAGGCAGCGAATTTCTTTGCTATGTTCAATATCTGTGAAGCAGGAGATCATATTGTGGCTTCCTCTTCGATTTATGGTGGAACCTTCAATCTGATCAGTGTGACAATGAAGAAAATGGGAATTGACGCAACATTTGTTTCTCCGGATGCAACAGAAGAAGAATTAAATGCGGCATTCCAGCCAAATACAAAGCTGATGTTTGGTGAGACGATTGCCAATCCGGCACTTACTGTTCTGGATATTGAGCTTTTTGCAAAGGTTGCGCATGCGCATAGTGTACCGCTGATCGTGGATAATACCTTCCCGACACCGGTCAACTGTCGTCCGATCGAATGGGGAGCAGATATTGTGACACATTCGACTACAAAATATATGGATGGACATGGAGCAGCAGTCGGTGGAGCAATCGTAGACAGTGGTAAATTTGACTGGATGGCTCATGCAGATAAATATCCCGGACTTTGCACACCGGATGAAAGCTATCATGGAATTACCTATGCTGAGAAATTCGGAAAAGAAGGCGCATTTATCACAAAATGTACTTCTCAGTTGATGCGTGATCTCGGATCGATCCAGGCACCACAGAATGCATTTATCCTGAATCTCGGACTGGAATCTCTTCATGTGCGTATGCCAAGACACGTGGAGAACGGACAGGCTGTCGCAGAATTTCTGGAGCAGCACCCAAAGGTTGCTTATGTCAATTATCCGGGACTTCCATCTAACAAATACTATGAAAGAGCAAAGAAATACATGCCAGACGGGGGCTGTGGAGTGGTATCTTTCGGATTGAAAGGTGGAAGAGAAGCTGCTTCCGTATTCATGCAGAATCTGAAGCTTGGAGCGATTGAAACCCATGTGGCAGATGCCAGAACCTGTTGCCTGAACCCGGCAACATCCACACATCGCCAGATGAATGATGAGCAGTTAAAAGAAGCAGGAGTTCCGGCAGAACTGATTCGCATCAGTCTGGGACTTGAAGATAAAGAGGATCTGATCGCAGATATTTCTGCGGCACTTGACGCAATTCAATAATCGTGTCACAATGACAGATAAAGAAATCTGATCAGACAGGAGGAAAAGAGTCATGACAAAGAAATCAGAAAGACAACCAATCAAAGCAGAAAATGTAGCGGGTGGCGCAGGCTATATCCTGAAGGAAGAACTGATCAAAGGTGAACAGCTCGGTGCGTACTGCAAGATGTTCAATGAAGTAACGTTAAAACCTGGATGTGAGATCGGATATCATGAGCATCATGGAGAGACTGAGACTTACTATCTGACAAAAGGGGCAGGCATTTACAATGATAATGGCAAAGAATATCCGGTAGAAGTTGGTGATGTGACTTTCTGTGCAGACGGAAATGGACATGGCATCAAGAATGCGGGGGAAGAAGATCTTGTGTTTGTGGCGCTTATTTTGAAAGAATAGTGTGAAGAGGGACGGATCCCGGCGCAAATGATATTGATCGTCACCTATGAAACTGTCACTGGCAGTTTCATACGGATGCATGGCAACTCCGAAGCTTGTACAAAAAAGGGGATGATGTTCGTGTGAACACGGACACCACCCCTATTTTTGTGCGCTCTTAGCCGCAACGATTCAATATCATTTGCGCCGGGATCCTGTGCTGCTCAAAATTTTTAGAAATAAGAGTTGGCGATTTAGTGAATGGTCTTCTTGTGGGGATAGGAAACATTATGCAAAGAAATCCTGTATTCCTTGAAGCAGTCTCTTATTATCTTCCGGAGCCATAATGCAGAACCGGAAGTATTCCCCGCCCAGTTCTTTGAAGCTGGAGCAGTCTCTCACCATCAGACCCTGCTTGATCAGAAATTCAAACACATCCGCAGAAGTAACTCCCTCTTTTTCAATCTTTACCAGTACAAAATTCGCATAAGCAGGATACACAGTCAGCACATTGATTTTGGAGATTTCAGTGCACATTTTGTCTCGCTCGGAGAGGATCAGATCCCGTGTTTTCCGGATATACTCCTGATCCTGGAGCATTTTCTCACCAGCGTAAGCGCCGAGGCTGTTCAGACTCCATGGGTTCTGCATCAGTAGAAGATCCTGAAGAAACTGGCTGTTACTGGTTGCACCGTAGCCGAGGCGGAGACCAGGTGCGGCATAAAATTTGGATACGCCACGGAGAATCATCAGATTATCAAAACTGCTGATCAGAGACATGGAAGAAATTTCATTAATATCCGGTGCAAATTCAACGTAAGTCTCATCGATCATCAAGAAAGAGCCAGCCTCCCGGCAGCAGTCCAGAATGATCTGGATCTCAGGCATTTTGAGAGCGGACGAAGTCGGATTGTTCGGGTTACATAATATCACCAGATCATAGCCCTTCCTGATTTCTTCGCAGAAGGCATGGATATCAAGATGGAACTGATCTGACTCTTTTAACAGGTAAGTATGGATGGAACTTCCCACCAGATCCAGTTCACGTCCATACTCGGAATAAGTTGGTCCAAGAACCAGTGTTTTTTGTGGTTTCCGTGTCTGGATCAGGAGAGAGATCAGCTCGGTAGAACCATTTCCGACGATTACATGTTCCGGTAAAATCTGGCAGTAATCGGCAATCACTTTCTTCAAAGTAGTGTAATTTCGGTCCGGATAACTACTGAGAAGATCCAGATGTGCAGCAAGATCTTTTTTCAGGTTTTTGGATAATCCAAGTGGGTTGACATTGGCTCCAAAGCAGACGATCTCGTCCACCGGTACATGATAAAATGCGGCGACAGCAGCGGTGTCACTTCCATGAAACTGCGGTTTTGCTTCCATAAATAGTATTCTCCTTTGTGTATAACAAAAATCTGTGAATTAAAAAAATCGGGTATTCCGCATTGCCTGATATGCAGAATAATGTTATAATTTATTATAATGTCTTTTTGAAAAAATGCAATGCAGAAGTAGGTGGCAAGCTTGAAGAATAAAATAAAAAAATTTTCCAAAGGAGATTTTCGAACTGTTCATCCGGAGATTGTACTGCCGGTAACGAATCTTGAGATGACGATCGGGGAAGGAGAGTCCTGCCAGGGAAGTTTCATTTTGAAGAACAGGAAAGAAGGAGATATCAGAGGACTTGTATATTCTTCTTCTTTTCGTATACATTTAGAAGAACAGGGATTTGAGGGCAACCCGGTGGAGCTCCGTTTTACTTATGATGGAAGCGGACTTGCTCCCGGGCATGTTGAACAGGGAAAGTTTACGATTGTATGTAATGGTGGAGAATTTGAGGTAAACTTTACTGCGATCATTGAAAAACCATCAGTCGAGACTTCCTGTGGAAGAGTACAGAATATCCGTGATTTTAAAAGGCTGGCGATGGAGAACTTTATCGAGGCACACCGTCTTTTCAGATCACGCGATTTTTATGACGTGATAAAGTATGAAGAGCCAAGGATAAAGGCACTTTATGATAATATTAGGAAATGGTCTCTCGGTGAGCAGGCGATGGAAGAATTTCTGGTCGGAATCAAACAGAAAGAATGTATTTTCCTGACAATGGGACGGAATCAGAGAACTTTCCGCAATTTAAAAGAAGCAACCCGTGAGATTATTCATTTTACAAAGAATACTTGGGGATTTATGCCGGTGAAGGTGCATGTGAGCGGTGATTTTATCCAGATTGGAAGGGATAACTTTACAACGGACGATTTTGTGGGAAATCTGTTTGATTTCAGTTATATCATTCATCCGGAAAAGGCTCATGCGGGAAATAATTATGGACAGATTGTTTTTGAAAGTCCGTATGAATCGCTGACCTATGAGGTAATGTTGGCCAATCACAAGGATCATGCAGAGAACAGACGTGTGGCAGATAAGACGATTGCATCAATCATAAAGGATTTCCTTGCGTGTAATGCGGAAGGAAAGGATCTGACAGCCTGGGCGGACGCAACAAGAGAAAAACTGAAGGGACTGGATATATATTCAGAAGACGGAGATGTTTATCCACTGTTTGATGCACATCTTAACCTGCTCTGTAAGGAGCCGGACAAGGCCAGTGGTATTCTGGATGATTACAATTACAGCCGTTTCTCAGTGAATAAGGATTCGGTCATTTCATCGTATTATCTGTATCTGACTGCGCTTTTGAGAAAATCAGGCAGCCAGGTTAACAAAGCAATTGAAGAACTGAATAAGGCATATATGAAAGAACCAACTTCATGGGAGCTTGTGTGTATGCTGATTGACATTGATCCGGAATATAAAAACTACAGCAAAAAATTACAGGTTCTGGAACGCCACTGCAGCAACGGTGCGAACCAGGTAATTCTGTACTGGCAGGCATACCGGTGTTTTCTGGAGAAGCCAACCTGTCTGAAAAAGCTCTCGGCATTTGAAGTACAGATTCTCAATTTTGCGCAGAAGCACGGAGTTCTGACAAAGGAAATTGCGCTTTATATGGCGAACCTTGCATCCCAACAGCGGACTTATGATAAGAATCTGGATGTTGTGATGCAGAAGGTTTATCGGATTTTCCCGGATCCACAGATTCTGACAGCAATTTGTACCCATCTGATCCGTGGCAATCGGACAACACCGGAATGCTTCAAGTGGTATGCCTTGGCAGTAAAAGAAGATCTGAAGATTGCGCAGCTTTTTGAATATTATATGATGACTGTGGATGACAAATATCTGGACAGACAGTTTCCAAAATCCGTATTACTTTACTTCCGGCATGGAAATACACTGGAATATAAAAAAGCAGCGGTGTTGTATGCAAATCTGATTAACTGTGAGGAAGAAAGCAGTGAGCTTTACAGTGCTTACAGAGAGCAGATGGAGCGGTTTGCCTGGATGCAGCTTGAGAATCGAAGGATCAATGATATTCTGCATATTATTTACAAACGCTGCTGTACTGAGCGGGATATGACACCGGAAAGAATCCGGGCAGTTTATGATATCTGCCATGCTTATGAGATTAAGACAACGGTAAAGAACATGGCGTTTGTCATGGTGATCGAGCCTGACGGAACGATCAGTCAGAAAGTACAGTACAGTGCGGATGGAGTGATTGTATATTTATACAATAAAGACGCACGGATTGTCTGGGAATCAAAAGACGGCCGCCATTACATTGATTCCATTCCATATGAGACTATGAGGATGTTCTATGAGAACCGGTATATGGAAATCTGCAAAAAATATCAGGAAGAGCATGAGGAAGAGGAACGGAAGAAAGAGAAAAAAGAACTGACCTGGGATATGCTTAGAGAGCACGGGCTGGAGATGGCAGATGAAAAAGAAGTGTTTAAAATGTGCAGTATGCGCCTGCGTGAAGAAGGTACGGAGGAGGATGATTTTCTTCTGGCATTATGCTTTGAACTGTTTCTGAAAGATCAGTATGATAAGCAGACGCTGTCTTATCTTGCTGAGTATTATTGTGGATCGACCCGTAATATGAAGAAACTCTGGCATGTGGCAAGAGATTATGATATTACAACCTACAAGCTTTCAGAAAGAATCATTACGCAGATGCTTTTCTCGGAAACTATGTTTGGTGAGGAAGAAATTTTTGCGGATTATTATGAAGGAAGAACGTATTTCCGTTTAAAGAGAGCATATCTTGCTTATGTTTCAAGAGAATATGTGGTGAACGGACGCCAGGTAAAAGGATGTATTTTTGTAATCATCGCAAATGAATACCGCAAAGAGGAAGATCTTCCGGATATCTGTAAGATCGCCCTGCTAAAATATTATTCCAGCAGGGAAGTGCATCAGGAACTGGAACCGATGCTACGGGAATTCCTGCGCGAAATGTGTGAAAAACAGCTGGTATTCCCATATTACCTGAAATATCCGGAAGAATGGTTAAGAGAAGTACAGCTTTATAATAAGGTTATGGCAGCATATCGTTGTAAGCCGGGAGGAAAGGTAAGGCTGTACTATAAGATGAAGCAAAAAGAAAGAGAAGAACTTGGATACAGAGCAGAAGCCATGATGCCTGTATATGAGAATCTTTATGTAAAGCAGTTTGTGCTTTATGATGATGAGTCTGTAAGCTATTATTTCCAGGAGTCCGGAAATGGAGAAATGATCACTACAGATAAGAAGACACTGGAAACTGATAAAGAACGCATTTACGCGGGAAAATATCAGCAGTTGAATGAAATGACAGGTATGGACTCTGAGGCAGAACGCAAAAAAGCTATGCTGGAATTCGAGGAAGAAGAACAGATGGCGAATCAGATATTTAAGATATATTAATGAAGAAAGGAGGAGATGATAATGAAAAAAGGAAGTATTCTGGGAGTTGATCTGAATGAAAAAAGCTGTCAGATCAGCTACTATGATGAGAATAAAGAAGAGCCGGAAACGATGGAGGCAGCAGTAGACAATTATCAGATTCCTCTGATACTGGGATATTATAAAGACCGATGGGTTTACGGACAGGAAGCAAAACGGTTAAAAGAAGCAGGAGAAGGAGACATTGTCACACATCTGTTCCGGAAGGCCGTGAAAAGAAAAAAAGTACGTGTAGGAGAAAAGATACATGACGGAGTATGGCTCCTTGCCAAATTTGTCAGTCTGATGCTGAAAAAGTTTGAAAAGATTGATTATATTACATTTTCTGTTCCATATACGAATGTGGATATGTCAAAGATGTTAAAGGGGATCGGTAAACATATAGGTGTGCCCGGAGAGTGTGTGTTCGTACAGGATTATAAGGAAAGCTTTTGCCAGTATATGTTCTATCAGCCAAAAGAACTGTGGCAGTATGAATCGGCGTTATTCTACTGCGATGCACAGGAGATACGTGCATATATGCTCAGACGTCTGAATACAGTGAGCACAAAAAGCAGAGACATGTTCGTAACAGTAGAAGAAGTTGCCAATGCACATATGAGGGAACTTGAGGCTATTTATCCTGTGCTGAATGTGGACAAGGCGAAGGATGCCGATGAAAGCTTTAAATCATTTATTCAGAATGTGTTTGATAAAAAAGTAGTATCGTCGGTTTATCTGACAGGGGAGGGGTTTGAAAATAACTGGTATCCGAATTCTCTGAAGGTGTTATGTAACGGAAGAAGGGCCTTTCTCGGAAATAATCTTTACAGTAAAGGTGCCTGCTATTCGTCCATGCGTTATGCAGACCCTTATGACGATGGACCGATTTATCTTGATGGGACGAAGATGACAGAACAGATTTGTCTGCGCATGCGTATTGCGGGGCAGGAAGGCTGGTATCCGATCGTTGCATGGGGAACACATTGGTATGAAGCTGATGGACAGTGGGAAGTAATACTGGAAGATACATCTGATATTGAGATTCATATAGAGTCACTGGATGGAGAAGATCTTAAAGTGGAAACTGTTTCTTTGGAAGGACTTCCGGAACGTACGGATTATTCGTTGAGGCTTCAGATAGAAGTGATGTTTCTGGATGAGCGTACGTGCAGACTTCGTTTCAAAGATGTGGGATTTGGCGAGTTCTATCCGGCATCAGACTTCTTTGTAGAAAAGGAATTACATTTAGGAGGTATCAATGGGCAGTTTAATTCTTTGTCATAAAAAACGGGCCAAAAGACCTTTCGAAATATCCAGGGTGCACATGCGGATTTATACAATCGAAGAATTGTGCTATTACATCTGCAATAATCTGTATCTGATTGATTATACAATTGTGAACGAACGATTATGCAGATGGATCGGTGATGAACTGGAACTTCCGGAATTGTCATCCGAACTTCGAAGACTTCTCCGGGAAAATGGTTCCATGGAAGAATTTGTACTTACGATTCTGAAAGAATCTAATATATATGCGACAGCTGAGATCCACAAAATGCAAAGTGTTCTGGAGCAGCTGCAGTCACAGAGAGATGTAGAAAAAGAAAAATATAAGGCGGACAGCTTACAGAACAGTAAAGAATATGAATCGGCGATTCTTGTATATCAGTCTATTATTAACAGAGATTGGGATGAATCGGTAGATAAGAAGTTTTATGGGCGTGTATATGCGAGTATGGGGGCAGCATACGGGCATCAGTTTTTGTATAAAGAGGCTGCAAAAGCTTATCAGGAAGCGTATAAGATATGTGAACAGCCGGATATGTTAAAAGCATATCTCTATAGCTGCTACAGAGCGCTTCCTCATGAAGAATATATTAAGTTGTTGTCGGGAAATCCGGTGCTTTTAAGTCTCGATACTGTGATACAGAATGAAATAGACCAGACTAAAAAAGAAATTGGTCTGGATATTCCGGAAGAAAAGCTGGAAGAATGGAAAAAGGAATACCGCAGGATTGACAAACACCGCAGAATATGATAATATATCCAAAGATTTTAGTGTGATAAAGTAATCAACTGCTAAACTAGTAAAAGAGTGTAGTGGCTGTTTGGCACACGTAAAAGGAATACAGGAGGATATATGTAATGAAAAAGAGATTAGTACTGCTCCTTGTTACGGCAATGGCAGCTACAACGGTATTGGCAGGATGTGGAAGTAAAGATTCCGGTTCATCTGATAATGGGAAGAAATCGTCAAAAGAAGCAAAGATAGAGAATGATGATGATACATTGATCGTTGGATTTGATGCTTCTTTCCCGCCATATGGATATAAAGACGACAGCGGAGAATATGTTGGATTCGACCTCGATCTTGCACAGGAGGTATGTGACAGAAACAACTGGAAACTGGTAAAACAGCCAATTGACTGGGATTCCAAGGACGCGGAACTGAATTCTGGGACGATAGACTGTATCTGGAATGGATTTACTATGAACGGTCGTGAAGATGATTACACGTGGTCAGATCCATATATTGATAACAAGCAGGTTGTAGTAGTCAGAAGTGATTCCGGTATTGATGATTTTGCCGGGCTGAAGGGAAAGCATGTGGAAGTACAGACGGATTCTTCCGCACTTGCGGCACTGGAAGGGGATCAGAAAGATCTGGCGGCAACATTTGCAGATCTGAATCAGGTTGCTGAATATAATACAGCATTCATGGATCTGGAATCTGGTGCATGCGATGCAATTGCAATGGATATCGGAGTTGCGAACTATCAGGTGAATTCAAGAAAAAATCCGGATGATTATAAGATCCTGGATAAAGAAATTTCATCTGAACAGTATGCGGTTGGATTCAAAAAAGGAAATACAGAGCTGAAAGATAAAGTCCAGAAGACACTGGATGAAATGGCAGAAGACGGAACAGTGGATAAGATTGCAGAAAAATATGCAGATTACGGAGTTCCGGGAGCTCTTTGTATAGGAAAGAACGGTAAGTAAAATGAAGGGGCCAACCCCGGAGGGGATTGGCTCTTTTTTACTCGCTTGAAAGAACTGGAGGATGTAACAGATGGAGATAGGAACACTGATAAGAGAGCTTGGTGGAGGAATGTGGATCTCGGCAGAGATATTTATCC
>OLVX01002700.1_pt1 | contig 12495 bp, 8 predicted proteins | sample 1673271 | NCBI WGS metagenome assembly OLVX01 (sample SAMEA3178939, study PRJEB25190) | human gut metagenome | biome: human gut; feature: human-associated habitat; material: faeces | place: Austria | collected 2013 | reverse complement strand
CTCTTCTTTGTACTGTGCGAGTTTTTCCCATGCGAGGATATCGTTTGCCTCTGCGCGGGAGAGAAGAATGTTGCCGTGGCCGTCGTCTTTGCGGATCACGGTTGCGGTGATTTCGTCACCGACCTGAACAGCGTCTTTTAAGGAGAAGCCAGGCTCGTTGCTGAAGTCCTCGGCGCGGATGACACCCTCTGCGTAGTATTTCAGATCGAGAATCACCTCTTTTTCATCTACGGAGATGACGGTTCCGGTGAGCATGTCGCCTTCCTCAATTTTTTTGAAAGAAGCTTCCAGCTCTGCGGAGAAGTCATCCATGGTTAATTTTTCTTCTGACATAATGAAACACCCCTTTTTCGTAAGAATAACAGGAAAACGAGAGGAAAATTGTGGATTTATGAAAAAATCGGGTTCAATTTTGCACGTTTTTCTATCTGCGTTTATCTTAACATAAAAGATTTTCTTTGACCAGATGAAAAAAGGATGGTAATATGTGTGTAGTCGTTACCAAAATTACTGAGACGCGCACTTGCTGCGCGGCTGCAGGAGAAAGTGATTCAGGTGGCCGCCCGGAACTTCGCGGAGCGAATTTGCATGTGCAGGGCGGCGGTTACTGGTCACGAAGTGAGCAGTAACTGTAGTCGTTACAAAAAAAGAAGTAAAACTACCGGGACGAACTTACTGTATACCACAAACATACAGAAGGGAGGAGTACTATTATGAAATCAAATTCAAGAGTTTATGTAATTGGACATAAAAATCCGGATACGGATTCGATCTGTTCGGCGATTGCCTATGCGGATATCAAAAACAGAACGGATAAAACAAAAACCTACGTGGCACGCCGTGCCGGTCAGATCAACGAGGAGACCGAGTATGTGCTGAAACGCTTTGGGGTGCGTGCGCCGGGCTACCTGCCGAATGCGGGAACGCAGGTAAAGGAAATTGAGATTCACGAGGTACCGAGCGTGCCGGGTACGATTTCCGTGAAAAAAGCGTATTCCATGATGAAAAACAACAATGTAGTCACACTGCCGATTACTTCGCCGGACAATGATCTGCAGGGCGTGATTACGGTCAGTGATATCGCAGAATCCTATATGGATTCTTATGACAGCCATGTCATGTCACTGGCAAGGACGCAATACCGCAGTATCGCGGATACGTTGGACGGATCTGTCATTGTCGGAAATGAGCATGGATATTTTATCCGCGGAAAAGTCGTTGTCGGCGCATTCCATCCGGATACGATGGAGAACTACATCGAAAAAGATGACCTTGTCATTCTCGGAAACCGTGCGGAGGACCAGCTCTGTGCAATCGAGATGGATGCAAGCTGCATTATCGTCGGACTTGGCGCAAAGGTGACGAAAACGATTCAGAAATTTGCAGAGGAAAAATGCTGTGTGATCATCAGCAGTCCGCATGACACGTATACGATTGCGCGTCTGATCAACCAGAGTATTCCGGTCAAATATCTGATGCGCAGAAGCAATCTGATCACGTTCAACACCGAAGATTTCCTCGATGATATCAAAGAAGTTATGAAAAATCAGAGACACCGCGATTTCCCGATTCTGAACAAGAAAGGAAAATATGTGGGAACGATTTCCCGCCGGAATCTGATCGGAAATGCAGGAAAGAAACTGATTCTCGTCGATCACAATGAGGAATCACAGGCGGTCGATAACGTCAAAGAGGCGGAGATTCTCGAGATCATCGACCATCATCGTCTGGGATCACTTGAGACGATGGCACCGGTTATGTTCCGCAATGAGCCGGTGGGCTGCACGGGAACGATTATGTATGAAATTTATAAGGAAAAAGAGCTGGAGATCGCGCCGAACATCGCAGGACTGCTCTGCGCAGCCATCATTTCCGATACGCTGATGTTCCGTTCACCGACATGTACTCCGTTAGATAAATCAGTTGCGGAGGCTCTTGCAGTGATCGCGGAAGTGGATATTGAGACTTATGCGAAAAATATGTTCCAGGCGGGCAGTAATTTCAGTGGGAAAACGACAGAAGAGATTTTTTATCAGGATTTCAAAATTTTCCATACCGATGACTGTGATTTTGGCGTAGCGCAGATCAGTGCCATGAGCCGGGAAGAGTTAGACAAAGTAGCAGAGCAGATACGTCCGTTTATGGTGCAGGTGCTTGCAGAAAAGAAGATCGATATGGTCTATGTTATGCTGACAGATATCTTAGAGGAATCTTCAAAGATTATTTTTGACGGGGAAAATGCAGGCAAAATTTTAGGAGCTGCGTTCCGCAAAGAAGAACGCAGTGAGGGCATTTTATTAGAGGGAATCGTTTCAAGAAAGAAACAGTTCATACCGACGCTCATGAATGAGATGGCAGAGCGCCAGTAAGATGCAAACGCTGTTGTTCATACAATAAGTGTGAGAAAAAGTTAGATGCTAGGATTTCAGGTTTTGGAGAGACTCGCGTGGGGCCTCTCCAAAACTTTTTTTGTATGCGCGCGAAAAGGTCGAATAATTCTTAAAACCGCATGCATAGCAGACCTCGGTGATCGGTGCCCCTTCCGTAATCAGATCCTTTGCAAGAAGCAGTCTTTTGGTCGAGAGATAATTGCCGATCGTGTAGCCGGTCTGCTCTTTGAATGTGTGCATCAGATAAGAGCGGCTTAGGAAAAAATGCGCAGACAAAGTATCAATGGAGATGTCTTCCGTCAGATGTTCGCCAAGATAATTTAACACAGCGATAATTTTTTCGTCGGAGGCAGAATCATTGATAAATTCAATGCCATCATGCATGGCGGCACGGTTTAACTGTATCATAAATTCCAAAAATAAAATTTCCTGATGCAGGGAAGCTGCAAAATCTTTATCGTTTTTAGCATGGTCAAGTGACTGTATCGCTGTCTTTAACTTTGCAGCACGCGAGCCGTGAAAACGCAGAACGTGGGACTGCTCAGCAGCAGCCTGTTTCAGACAATGTGAAAGATCACAGTCCGGCTCCTTGTATTTTTTCAAAAAGTCCGGCGAAACATAGATGATAATACGCTCATAAGGAGACTCCGACTGGATGATCGGCCGGTGCACCTCCCCCGCGTGAACCAGCACGATATCATTCGGGGCAAGCTGGTAAGAACGTCCCTCAATACAATAAGTGATATCACCATTCAACAGGATCAGGATCTTGTGAAAATCGTGATAGTGATAGGAAAACTCCTTTTTATTCTGATCTTTCAAGTGAAATAATTTAAAACTCGATGTCAGATAACCGACTTTTTTATATTCCGGCATATAGGCACTCCTTCCGAATTAGATGAATAAAATGCTGTCAGGAAAAACAAACTGCCATTCAGGGAACTTTAATCCACCTTTTCCCCTGACATCAATCCAACCCTAACATAAAAAAGCACAATTTGCAATATACACAGCACTGGACGAGTATATATTTTAAAAAGTGTTTTATATAATAGAAACATATGAAAGAGACCAGTTACAGGAAATAAATGTTTTATAAACTTGAAATAATAAGATAGAAAAGAAGGAGAACGGCATGAAGAATTTCAGCAATTACAACGATTACAGCACAAAAGAAGAGTTACATTTTGAATCAAAAGCAGTACACGGAGCACTTGGTACGGAGCCGCTTACCGGAGCCGTCAGCATGCCGATCTTTCAGACGGCAACTTTCCGTCATCCGGAACTTGGGAAATCCACAGGATTTGCGTACAGTCGTCTTGAGAATCCGACCAGACAGGAATTAGAGCGTACCATGGCAATCTTAGAGGGTGGGATCAAAGGATTTGCATTTTCCAGCGGACAGGCAGCTAATATGGCAGTATTTTCCCTGTTAAATCCGGGAGATCATGTGATCTTATCTGACGATATTTATGGTGGAACATTCCGTATCATCGGTGATGTTTTTGGAAAATACGGAATCGAGCATACTTATGTGGATATGTCGGAACTTGATGAGGTAAAGGCAGCAATCCGCCCGAATACAAAGATGTTCTTCATTGAGACACCAACCAACCCGATGATGAAGGTGGCAGATATCCATGCACTTTCTGAGATCGCAAAGGATATCGGAGCACTTACGGTTGTAGATAATACGTTTTTGACACCGTATTTCCAGAAACCGTTACAGCTTGGAGCAGATATCGTAACACACAGTTCCACGAAATATTTAGGAGGACACAATGATACGATTTCCGGTATCGTAGTTGTAAAGGATAACGAGGAGATCGCAGAAAAGATCCATGTTCACATTAAATCCCATGGCAGTCAGCTTGCACCGCTTGACAGCTGGCTGATCTTAAGAGGAATCAAGACTCTGGCAGTCCGTATGGACAGACATAATGAAAATGCAAAGAAAGTTGCGGAGTGGCTCAGAACACAGCCGAAAGTACAGAAAGTATATTATGTGGGATTTGAGGATCACAAGGATTATGCAGTGACCAAAAAACAGACGACGGGTTTTGGCGGAATGATCTCATTTACCGTTGACAGCTTTGAAACAGTAAAGAAAATCTTAAAGGGTGTTGATATGATCATGTTTGCAGAGAGCCTTGGCGGAACAGAGACACTGATCACTTATCCGACCACGCAGACACATGAAGATACACCACTTGATATCAAGGAAAAACTTGGCATCACAGATTGTTTCCTTCGTATGTCAGTCGGAATCGAGAATGCAGATGATATCATCGCAGATCTTGACCGTGCAATGAATGCGTAAAAACGCAGCGCAGAAATGAGGATTACCATGAAATTTACAAAAATGCAGGCATTTGGAAATGATTATGTATATATTGATGCCATTCATCAGAATATTACAAATTTACCGGAGCTGGCACGTTTTGTCAGTGACAGACATTTTGCAATCGGATCGGACGGTATGGTTTTAATCTGTCCGTCTGATAAGGGAGATTTCCGGATGCGGATGTTTAACCCGGACGGTTCAGAAGGCGAAATGTGTGGCAACGCACTTCGTTCTGTCGGGAAATATGTCTATGACCATAAACTGACGGATAAGACAGAACTTGTGATCGAAACACTTGGTGGAATGCAGCATTTGAACCTGACTGTGACGGATGGATTAGTATCTAATATCCGGGCGGATATCGGGGAGCCGAGACTGAATACGAAAGTAATTCCTGTAAATACAAATTTAGATCAGTTCGTGGAACAGCCGGTGGAGGTTTTAGATAAAACATTCCATATTACAGCAGTATCTTGGGGTAATCCACACTGTGCAATGTTTGTGGATTCTGTTGCAGACCTTGATGTGGAGCGTTACGGAAAGACGATCGAACATATGACATCCCTGTTTCCAAACAAGACGAACGTCACATTTGCTGAGTTTGTAAAACGTGATTATATCAAGATCCGTGAGTGGGAGCGTGGAACCGGCGAGACGATCGGATGTGGGACAGGCTGTTCGACAGCGGTTGTCGCAGGTGTTTTAACTGGAAGAACAGACCGCAAAGTTACTGTGGAGCAGATCGGCGGACCGCTTTTGATCGAGTGGGATGAAAAAACGAACCATCTGTTTATGACGGGACCATCACACACCGTATTTGAAGCGGAGATTGATGCGTCACATGTTTTAGAAAAATAAAAGAAATTGTTACTGTTCACGCGGGGACTTGGCATCTGCTGTCAGGTTGTGCGCCAGAGACTGAATTTTGTGAACAGCAGCAGAAATTTGATATCGGGGCTGCCGTGCAGAATGTACGGCGGCTTTTCATGGTTTGAAGTTGTACATTAAGAATAAGGACGATTTATCATAATGATTGCCGGAAATGAAAATTAAAAAATGATATCTTTGCAGTTTTAAATTGTCCGGAACCGGAGGAAAAATGAAATTAAGTAAGATTTGTGAAAAGATAAAATATGAATGTTTACAGGGAAGCATGGATGCAGAGGTCAGGGACATCATCTATGATTCGAGAAAGATTGCAAAAGAAACCATGTTTGTCTGCATGGTGGGAGCAGTGACGGATGGTCATAAATATATTCCGGATGCGGTGGAAAAGGGGGCAAGCGTCATTGTTGTGGAGCGCGATGAAGAAGCTGCTCAGATCCCGGATACGATCACGGTGTTAAAAGTGGAGTCTGCCCGCTATGCACTGGCACTGATGTCAGCAGCGCTGTTTGACTATCCGGCAGAAAAACTGATTACGATCGGACTGACCGGTACAAAAGGAAAGACAACCACAACATACATGATCAAAAATGTGTTGGAAGCGGCCGGCAAAAAAGTTGGACTTATCGGAACGATCGGTGTAATGATCGGAGATGAAAAGATTCCGTCTAAAAACACAACGCCGGAATCCTACGAACTGCACCGCATGTTTGCATCTATGGTGGAGGCAGGCTGCGAGTATGCGGTGATGGAGGTATCATCCCAGGGACTTAAGATGGACCGTACAGCGGGAATCATGTTTGATTATGGTGTGTTTACCAACCTTTCCCCGGATCATATCGGACCAAATGAACATGCATCTTTTGAGGAATATTTAGAATGTAAGAGCATGCTATTCCGCCAGTGCAAGATTGGTATTTTAAATGCGGATGATGAGCACAGCGAGGCAGTTGCAGCAAACCATACCTGTGAGATCCACAGTTTTGGCGTAGAGGATAATAATGAAAAAACATTTCTTGGGAAGCCGCTTGATCTGGTTGCAGCGGATCTTGGATTTATCAAGGAGAATGGAAAACTCGGTATGTATTTTCATGTAAAAGGCTGCATGGACTGTGAGGCAAGAGTGCACATTCCGGGTAGATTTTCGGTATACAATTCACTGGTGACCATGTTGGTATGTCATCTGGCAGGAATTTCGGATCAGGCGATCTTAGATGGTTTAAACAAGGTACAGGTTAAAGGCCGTGTGGAAATGCTTCCGGTATCAAAAGATTATTACCTGATTATTGACTATGCACACAACGAAGTCAGCACCAGAAGCGTGCTTACAACATTGATGGAATATCATCCGAAACGCCTGATCTGTGTGTATGGCGGCGGTGGAAACCGTTCAAAACTGCGCCGTTATGATATGGGAGAGGTGACCGGTGAGATGGCGGATCTCTGTGTACTGACCTGCGATAATCCGAGAGACGAAGAAATCCGTGATATCAATAACGATATTAAAGTCGGACTGGCAAAGAGCAATGGAAAGTATATCGAGATCGACGACAGAAAAGAAGCAATCGCTTACTGCATGGTAAATGCCCAGCCGGGAGATATGATCGTACTGCTCGGAAAAGGGCATGAGGATTATCAGGAAATCCGTGGCGTGAAGTATCATTTTGATGAACGTGAGGCAGTGGCTGAGATCTTAGAGGAGATCAAAGAAGGAAAACGTGTACGCATGGTGTAATTGCTGATAACAGGAAGTGTGTGGAACATGCAATCGATGGATTGGAACAACGGGTTTGCCCGAAAAGCGGGAAAATATTTTATTGTAATACCACACGAAGTGAACGAAATTGGAGGAAATATTTTGAATACAATTACTGTAGAAGAACTGGCACAGAACGGAACAGAGGGACTGCAGCTTATAGATGTCCGTCCGGAAAATGATTTCTCGCACGGAGCGATCGAGGGCGCTGTTAATCTTCCATTAGAAAAGATTGAAGCGGGTGAGACAGCTATTTTAAAAAAAGATCAGCCTGTTTATCTGTACTGCCATGTGGGTGAAAACAGCCGTGATGCAGCTGAAATATTAGAGGACGATGGGTTTACGACTGTCAATTTAGAGGGTGGTTACCGCGCATGGTTAAGATATCAGCTCACGCGCGTGACAATGGAGGACGATTCAAGAAAAGAGCGCACGGAGCAGATTGAAAAAAGCCTGATCAAAAAATTCAGAAAACCAATCTGGAGCCGTTTCACCAAAGCACTGCATGATTATGAAATGATAAAGGACGGCGATAAGATTGCAGTGTGTATTTCCGGTGGAAAAGATTCCATGCTTTTGGCAAAACTGTTTCAGGAATTATACCGACACGGAAAACGCAATTTTGGACTTGTTTTTTTGTGCATGAATCCGGGTTACAACGAGGAAAACTGGCGTATTATTCAGGAAAATGCAAAACTTCTTGATATTCCGCTCACGACATTTGAAACACAGATCTTTGATTCTGTTGCGGAGGTGGATAAGAATCCGTGTTACCTGTGTGCAAGAATGAGAAGAGGATATCTGTACTCCAAGGCAAAAGAGTTAGGCTGTAACAAGATCGCGCTGGGACATCATTTTGACGATGTGATCGAGACGATCCTGATGGGAATGTTGTACAGCGGCAAAGTGGAGACTATGATGCCAAAACTTCACAGCCAGAACTTTGAGGGCATGGAACTGATCCGTCCGCTGTATCTTGTCAAAGAAGAGGATATCAAGGCATGGCGTGATTACAACCGCCTGCAGTTTATCCAGTGTGCATGCCGTTTTACTGAAAACTGTACAAGCTGTGGCGGGGCAAAAGGTTCGAAACGTGAGGAGATGAAAGATCTTGTGACGGAACTTCGCAAAAAGAGTGAGTTCATCGACAGTAATATTTTCAATAGTGTCAGCAATGTGAATTTAAAGATCATCATTGGTTATAAGAAAGATGGAGAGTATCACAATTTCCTGGATAATTATGATGCTGAGTAAAAGCGGATTTTTCGGGTAAAAGTGGGCGAATAAATATGGTAGAAAATCGAGGCGAAAATCCTTACTTTTAAAGTAGGGATTCGTTTGGTGTTGAGAAAGGAATCCTGCGTTGCGGGGTTCCTTTTTTGCGTGGGGGATTTGTAGTGAAGCGGTGCGTGGGGGTGTGGTGGCTGTCAGGGCGCCGGCAGGGGACTTGCCGCCCCCTGACAGACGCTACACTGTGGCGCACCGGTGCACTGCAAATCTTCTGGGAAGATTTTGGTGCAGGTCCCCTCAATGCCGCGGGCGGGCTGTGCAAAAAGCGTCAGAGCTTTGCACAGCCCACCCACGGCCCTCAGGCTTGCCATCTTTCCCCCAAAAAAGAACGCACAAAAAAGTTCACCTTCGCACACAAACGGATCCACTTACACCGAAAACCACCCACGAAAGGAGTTCACCTATACAATGAAAGTCCACAAAACAATCACCTACGAATACAAAAACGCCCCAATCCCCGGCGGCGGCTACGTCACCGGTTTATTGTACCACCCAAAACAGCCCGGCATCCTCTATGCCAGAACAGACATCGGAGGCGTTTACCGGTATGAATACGAAAAAAAGTGCTGGAAAAGCCTCATCGACAGTGTGAGCATGGCGGACATCTCCGAAACATTTCCAATCGCATGCGCACTTGACGAAAAGATACCGGAACGATTGTACGTCATGAGCGGCATTAACGGACAGGGCTATGGAAAATTTTCAATTTCAGAGAATTATGGAGAGACATTTATTCACAAAAAAATCCCGGTGACCGTTCATGGCAATCTTTGCGGAAGAGGAACCGGATACCGTCTGGTGGTAGATAAAAAAGATGAAAACACACTTTATTTTGCAAGCCAGTTAGATGGTCTCTGGAAAACCACGGACAGAGGAGATACCTGGGAACGGCTTCCTTTAGAGGAAAATTACATGACCTGTGTCTGGGTATCGGATGATTCGAAAACAATTGTTGCAGGAACCGCAGGATATACGACAAGGGAGAGTGATACGCTTCGCGGTCACAGCCTGTATGTTTCCTATGATGCAGGGCAGACGTTTGAAAAACTGATGCAGCCGGAAAATGTCATGATTCATGACAGTAAAATGAACGGTCTTGTGGCATCGCGCTATGACTATGATGGAACATACCTTTATGTGACGATGAATGTCACAGGAAGATGGAATTATGTGGTCGACCTTGGATATAGCTGTGATTCCGGGGATGTGATCGGTGGAAAGGTTTTGCGGTATTATTTTTCAGATGGAAAAATTGCAGGGTATGATGACATTACACCGGATGCGGATGGCACGCTGACAGCAGAATTTTTAAATTATGGTTTTGGCGGTATTTCTTCCTGTAAAACAATGCCGGGACTTCTGGTGTGTTCAACGCTCTGCAGGGAAAAAGAGAGCGATGAAATCGTATATCTTTCGAAAGATTATGGCAGCAGCTGGAGCGTGAGTCTCTGCGGACTGGAAAAGGGGGATTTATATTTTAATACTTCCTACATGAAACCGGAGTATAACGGAAACCATTGTCTGCTGCACTGGCTGAGTGATATTAAGATCAATCCGTTTGATCCGGATGAGGTATGGTTTAATTCGGGAACCGGCGTTTTTATGACGGATGCGCTGCTCAGTGAGCATCCGCGCTATCATGATGCGTGTACCGGAATCGAGGAGACCGTTCATCTGAATGTATATGCGCCGGTTGATGGAGAGGTACAGCTTGTGGATATCGTTGGAGACCTCGGCGGATTTGCATTCCGGAATCTTGATGAACCCTGTAAAAATTCTTTTGATGACAGCGAGGGCAACCGTTACATTACCTGTATCAACGCAGATATTTCCGATGCGGACAGTAATCTTGGCATTGTGACGGCGCGGGGAAACTGGAAAGGAAAAACCAAAGGCGGTCTGGTGCGCACGTGCGATAATTTTAAAACATTTGACCGGATCGGCATGCCGTTTGGTATCAATGCAGAGATCGACAAGAAACTGCATGAGATCGAAAACCCGAATGTCAATGCCGGATGGGTGGCAGTGTCACCGGATGGCGTCAATATTGTATGGTCGGTTGCGGATGGGATAAGGCTTCCGGTGGAACTGGTGCTTGTCAGCAATGATGGAGGACACAGTTTTCAAAAAGCAGGAGTGTTTGATCTGGAGGGGCAGCCTGTTGAGACGGGATATCTGAAAGTATTTTCCGACCGCAGCAGGAAAGATCTGTTTTATGGTTTTGGCGGTGCGTCCGAAATCTATGTGAGCAGGGATGGAGGAAGAAACTTTTATCAGAAACAGCCGAAAGAGGCATTTCCGGTCTGTGATTTTGGCTATATTGATACTGCAAATAAGACGGAAGTGCGCGGTGAGGGCGGAAAGACTGGCATATTTTACCTGGCATTGGGCGATGCAGGACTTTATAAACTCTGTTATGACACGAAAACAGAAGAAATCCATGTGAAACGCCTGACGGACACGGGGGATGCCTGCTACCGGATGGGACTTGGTGTGATCGGAGAGGACAGGGATTATCTGACAGAGGAAAAAGCAATTTATTTCTGCGGACGCCTTGAAGGGGAATATGGTTTTTACCGCACGTTTGATGAGGGAAAATCGTATGAGCGGCTGAATCAGGATAACCAGATGTACGGCGAGATCAACAGTATCGATGGGGATAAAAGAAAGTTTGGCAGATTTTTTCTGGCGACCGGGTCACGCGGTGTTTTGTATGGGGAGATGAAACGTCAGAGTCGGAAAATATAATATAGCAGAAAGATAAATTTTGGGAGAGAAGAATTCATTTACCGGATTTATCAGGTGTAAAGACGAACGTAAGAATATATCTATATATTAAGAAAGGAAAAGTTAGATGAGAGTTTACGAAGAAAACAACAGATTTGTAATTGCAGATGGAACATTGACATTATGGTTAGAACCATGGGGAGAAAATTCCTTCCGTGTGCGCATGACCAAAGAGGCACAGATGGATGCACATGACTGGGCGCTGACCGAGGAGGTAAAAATGTGTCCGCTTCAGGTGGAGTGTAAAGAAGTTGATACGACGGATCCATGGTACAAAGGCGAGGAGTTTGCAAAATATCATCAGACCGGAAAAGTTTACACCGTTAAAAATGGAAAAATCACGGCCGTGATCTCCCCGGAGGGATGGATCAGCTATTATAATCAGAAGGGAGAACTTCTGACCGAAGAGTACTGGAGAAACAGAAACCGGATCAACCGCTACTGTGTGCCGCTGCGCATTGATGCGAGAGAGTTAAAACCGATCCCGGGCAGTACGGATTACGAACTGACTATGCGTTTTGAGGCGTTTGATGATGAAAAAATATTTGGTATGGGACAGTACCAGGAGAAAAATCTGAATAAAAAAGGTGCAATGTTAGAACTGGCGCACAGAAACAGTCAGGCGAGCGTGCCGTTTATGGTCTCAAGCAGAGGCTATGGATTTTTCTGGAACAACCCGGCAATCGGAACAGCAGTTTTTGGTGCAAACAAGACAGAGTGGTACGCAAAGAGCACAAAAAAACTGGACTACTTTATTACGGCAGGAGATACACCGTTTGAAATCGAGGAACAGTATTCTGCGGCAACCGGAAGGACTCCGATGATGCCGGAATATGGTATGGGATACTGGCAGTGCAAACTGCGCTACCGCAACCAGGATGAAATCCTTGCAGTTGCCAGAGAACACAAAAAGCGCGGACTTCCGATGGATGCGATCGTGATCGACTTTTTCCACTGGACAATGCAGGGCGAGTTTAAATTTGAGCCGAGAGACTGGCCGGACCCGAAAGCGATGGTGGATGAGTTAAAGAGCATGGGAATCG
>OLVX01002697.1_pt1 | contig 12526 bp, 7 predicted proteins | sample 1673271 | NCBI WGS metagenome assembly OLVX01 (sample SAMEA3178939, study PRJEB25190) | human gut metagenome | biome: human gut; feature: human-associated habitat; material: faeces | place: Austria | collected 2013 | reverse complement strand
CCGCCGCCCGGAGCGCCTCGATGAGCTTGTCCTGCTGGGGGAGCCGCTTTCCGTTGGCGATGACGGCGCAATCAGCGAAATCGCAGTAGTTTTGAAATAGCTATCTCCCTGTCACAGAAACTGGATCTAGATAGAATAGTTCATTGCTAGTATTAAATGATTTTACTACAGCAATAATATGTACATTTAGACCGACACTTACTGTGTCCAAATTCGTGTTCAAGTCAGAATAACATACATTTTCAAATTTGAAGGCTGGACCGATTTGATGATCTGGATCATAGTCGCCCGCACTCACAAGGTAATCAAATCTGGTATTATACTTTCCATGCTTCATACAGTTGTCTATTCTTCCATCAAATTCGATGATTCTGTTTCGATATTTTGTCGCAAAAGCAGAGTAGCTTTCATCAATTTCTGCTTTATTTGTAAGCATTTCTGCCAACTCGGGGCAGTTTTCAACGGTCAGATTCGAGCTGTTACTTAAATCTGAGTTATCTGATTGTGCAGGCTTGTTTTGAGTTGGCGCATTAGAATCGCTATCTTTGGGCGTCTTGTTGGGATCGCTATCTTCAGGCATATGATATGTAATAATTGTTTCGGCATCAGCAGGGAATACGTTTCCGCGAGTAAAGTCAGTTTTTCCTGCGATACTTACATTTTCAACTTCACCATCATGTGTCCAACCCAAGACAATATCATACAGAATTTCGTACTTTATGTTGGTGAAACCCAGTGTTTTAAGTGCAGCTGCAACATCCTCATAGTTTTTATGCCTATACTCGGAAGCCGACACAACAAGTTTCACTTCGCCGTCAGCTAATTCAGCCAAGCGATCCACATACATCGTTTCAATGGCTACCTTATCGCTGTAACATGAGATTTTATAAGAAGCCTCGACATCACAATCTACTGTCAGTGCAACCTCGCCCTTTACAGAAGAGGATTCGGCGCTTTCAAAGGTAAGGGTGTATTTGCCTGGATCAAGGGAAAACTCAAAATCCTGATCTTCTCCATGCGTCAACGTTCCTTTTTCAACTCCATCCAGCAGCAGATTCACATCATACTTGCTGAAAATCAGATTAGGGACAAAATCAACATGGACCTTGACGGTACACTTTGCATAACCGTGATAGCGAATAAGAACTTCAACGTCGGATTTAAACTCTTGATCTTTTGCAAAGTCTGTATTTCCGTCTATAGAAATGGAATCTATTGTATTGACGCGATCTGCATCAGTAACTTGTAGATTTTCAACTTTCTCAGTTTTAATATTCGTAAATCCAGCGGAACTAAATGCAGATTGAATCGTCGAGTAATCCTGTCCTATGCACTCAGCCGCTTCATAAGGCGCAGTTACGGATACAGTAGCTACGGAAGAGATGGAGTTGGCAGTAGGTCTATCTTTAACTTTTGAGTCCCATGAATAGCTCATGACATTCAAGACCGTAAACAAAGCAGCAATTCCTAACAGCAACCATTTGAGCCAAGGCTGTTTCTGCTTAAGCTTGATTACGCCTCTGTGCATAAGAACGGCAACGACAGACAACACAATTTGGAGAACCGCAATCATGAGCGCAGCAGTTTTTCCGGATAATAGTGCTGCAACGAAAAGCAGGATAAAGATGGAAATTGCCACAGTCGCAATCTTGCTGTATGTGCTCAGCTTACCCCGTTGGCTGGAAGTTTTTTCTTTCCTTTTGTTATCTGAGGATTTTGCTGCCTCTTTCTGGCTTTGGGCATTTCGTGCCGGTTCGTCCGATGGCATTGGCGGAACATTTTCTTTCGGCGCATCTCCCGGTTTCAGTGGTGTCTCAATCTTATTTCCACAGTATGAGCAAAATTTACTATCCTCTGAGAGTTCCGCTCCGCATCTTGAACATTTCATCTCTCACATCTCCTTTAATTTTCCGATGAAGGGATCGGCGGTATAACAGGGAACAAAGATTTCAGATCATCAACCTCTCTTGCTTTTTTCCACTGTGCCATTCCGTTTTTCCAAACGAAGCTATCTGCGGTAAGTTGTCCTCTTACAGCCATCTGTGCAAGTGTTGCGGTATCAAACGGTCCGATCGATTGCCCATTGACAGCAACATGATATTCTACCGTAGGAATTGGAGGAGGTGTTATCCCGGACTGCGCAGGTTGGTGAATACCATCCATCATGTTATTCATAGCACCAGCAATATTCTGTCCAACAGCCCCGCCGACAGCCATACTTGCCATCATCGCAGCCATGTTGAAGCCATCACCGCCGCCTAAATTTACATTCCCAGCGCCATTTGCGCTCATTTGACCAAGCGCAGCAGCTCCGGCAACGCCAACCTCCGCCTGCTTCTCAACCTGAAGTGCGCCGATATTTGCAGTCTGTGTTGCTTTGTGCTGAGCGTACTGCCCTTCTTCACGCTGAATACGCAGTCGTTCAACATAATCCGTTGTTTCCGCCTGAATCTTTTTTGTAGTAATATCCTTTGTAACTTCTATAAGCTGACGGTAGCCGTCACTTGCCTTGTCGATCTCAATCGCAGCTATATCAACTCCGGAGACAAGGACACCAAAGTGCTCCTTCAGCCGTTCACTGATATCATACTCAATCGTATCATTGATTTGTGCGGTTTTGGTTTCAAGCTGAATAACGGGAATGCTGTGTGCCGCCGGAGCATTGGCAACCCTGTCTTTGACATAACGGCAAATAGCATCGCGAATCTGTTTCTGGAAATCCTCAAGGCTGAAATTACTGAGCCGATGCAGTTTGATAAATTCTTTGTAATCCGAGATGCTGAAACTGACAGTGCCTCTCACAGCAACCGGAACACCAAAATCTGTGAACCTTGGATCATATACATCAAAAAACGGCACACCGAACTTAACCTGAACAATCTTAGCAAGGTTGATGAAATAAACTTCTGCCTGAAACGGTGTTCCGCTCTCGTATGCCAGCCCGATGATGCTTGCAAGAACAGGAAGGTTCGCTGTTTTTAAGACCTGGTTAAATGGACCTTCGATGAAGTCCTGCATCGTGCCATTCTTTTGTCTGTAAACAAAGACGGCTACCTCTCCATCCTTTACCCGCAAAGATGAACCCCAGCGAATGGCATTTTCTCTATTCCCCTCGCCAATCTTTACACCAGCAGGATGCCATTTCCAAATGAGATAAGATGGCTCATCACAGCGTATTTCATCCATAAATCCGCCCTTACGGTTGTTTCGCTTAAATAATTCCATAATAGAAAACCTCCTATTCGCCGTTCATAATACGGTTGAACTCGTCAGTGTTTTCCTTGGCAGCATCTAAACCTGGCTGAATGCCCTCCTTGAAGCCTTCGACAAAACCACCATTGCTTTCTGTGTCATTCGGTTCGTTATTTGCTTTATCAATATCGGGAGTTGGGGTGTATTCTAAGTCGATGCCATTTTTTGCTGCTTCTTCAAGTACTTTATCAACCCAATACTTTCGTTGAATATCCCATTTCCTCTCCATCTCCACATCGTGACGCTGATAGTCGATAGAATCGGCATTATTCAGGGCAAGTTTATATTCTTTTTTCCCTAAGGCATCTTGTACCTCAACTACAATAGCCTCCAGCCGGTCGATTTCTTTAGCTTCCTCCTTGGGAGATAATAAAATCGCGGAAATCAGAATAGCTGGTATCCAACCAATCAGTAAAACAATCAGTAGAACCCATTTTAAGATTTTCTTTTTCTTCTGCTTTCTTACTTCCGCATAACAGGAATCATACAATTCCTGTATCTTGGAAAAATCTGGGTCAGATTTATATGTAGTTTTTGCTTTTGCATATACTTGCTTGATTTTGGCGTTCCAGGCCTCGGTCATCGCTTTTACTCTATCAGCTGGTTCATCCAAAGAGCCATACGATGATACATCAATATTAGATGTTGCGAGAATCATGAATTCAAGAATATCTTCCTTTGTGTTTGGAACAGAGAAGTTTCTAATAAGACTTATTTTTTGTTCATCTATTATTTCTGAGATTCTTTTGTTTGATCCTGCCACAGCAAATAATCTGCGGGGCTTTTTATATTCTCGTTTTGACTCGATGGCTTCCAGTTTTAATTCAAATTCCCTCACAGCACTGGATGCTTTTGTGTCACGCAATTCATATCCGCAGGTAGGGCAACTCACCTCAAATGCATTTAGGACTTCGCCACAGTTCGGGCACTTATGTATATACCCTTCATAGACTGTCTTTCTCTCTGTGGGATTTTTAGTATAGGATCGTTCCTTTGACACCCTTTGTGCTACCTGCGTATCACCACAAACTTCCTCACCACAATTTTTGCAAAATCGCGCGCCCTCATCCAATTTAGTACCGCAATAAGGGCAGAATTTCTTTTTCATTTTCTCTATCCTTCCAACTTCTGTTTATTGTTCAAATCCCTGATCGGATTCTGCTCGTACCGCATCGCATATATCTCCGATATTGCAATCCAGATAATCGCATATGCGAAGCAGGACAGACAATGCGACTTCCTCGTTGCGGCGTAGCTTTGTCATTGTGCCAGTTGCTATATTTAAATCTTTTCTGAGAGTAGCTGGTGAAATTTCTTTCTCAATAAGTAATATCCACAACCTTTTGTAACTAATCCTCACGTTGAACCTCCTAGTTTCAACCAATTCACAGTGTACTGCGCAGCAAAGAACTTGTCAATAAAATCTGCCGAAATTATAGCTAAAATTCGCAAGAAATTGCGAATTTTAGCTATAAAGAAATCTAAAACTGTGCTCTAATAGAGACAATTTTTGTTTTGATAAAACTATTAAAGTTTGGAGAGCCAACACACCGTCTCCACATGCCCGGTCCTCGGAAACAGGTCTGCGGCCTCGGCCTGCTGCAAGTGATAGCCCTTCTCCCGCAGTCGCGCCACGTCCCGCGCCAGCGTGGCGGGGTCGCAGGAGACGTAGACCAGGCGGGTGGGGGACATTTGGGCGATGGCGTCGATGACCTCCGGGGAGATGCCCTTGCGGGGCGGGTCCACGCAGATGACGTCCGGCCGCAGGCCCCGGCGGGCCAGCTCTTGGGCGGCTTCTCCCGCGTCGGCGCAGAGAAACTCCGTGTTGGTCACGCCGTTGCGGGCGGCGTTGGCCTTGGCGTCCTCGATGGCGGCGGGAATGACCTCGGCGCCGATGGCTTTCCCGGCCCGGCGGGCCAGGACCAGGGTGATGGTCCCGATGCCGCAGTAGAGGTCCAGGACCGTCTCCGTCCCGGTGAGCTGGGCGAAGTCTAAAGCGCGGCCATAGAGGACCTCGGCCTGGTCCCGGTTGACCTGGTAAAAGGAGGGGACGGAGAGGCGGAAGTGCAGGTCACAGAGGGTGTCCTCCAGGAAATCCTGCCCCCAGAGGGTGTGGTACTCCTTGCCCAGAATGACGTTGGTCTTGGCCTGGTTCACAGACAGGACCACGCCCACCAGCCCCGGCTCCGCCGCCCGGAGCGCCTCGATGAGCTTGTCCTGCTGGGGGAGCCGCTTCCCGTTGGCGATGACGGCGCAGAGGGACTGGCCCTTCTGATTGACGCGCACATAGAAATGCCGGATGAGGCCCTCGTGGGCCTTTTCGTCATAAGCGGGGACATGACAGTCTGCCATCCAGGCCCGAAAGGCGCTGCGCAGATGGGTGGCGGGCAGGGGCTGGAGGAGGCAGTCGGGGCAGTCGATCACGTCATGGCTCCGGGCGCGGAAAAAGCCCACGCGGGGGCCGTCCGCCACGGGGAACTGGATCTTGTTCCGATACCGGTCCGGCTGGGCTGCGCCGTGGATCACGGAGACCGCGCCGTCCCAGCCACCGATGCGCTGGAGGGCGTCCTGGACTTTCTGGCGCTTGAAGTTCAGCTCCTCTGCATAGGTCATGTGCCGCAGCTGACAGCCGCCGCACTTGGGGTACTGGGGACAGTCCGGGGCCTGCCGGCCGGGGGACGGCTCCGTCACCTCCGCCACCCGCCCCCAGGCGGCGGACTTGCCGACCTTTAAGAGCTGCACCTGGCAGAGCTCACCAGCCAAGGCGCCCTTGACAAAAACGGCCTGCCCGTCCAACCGGGCCACGCCCTCCCCGGCGCTGCCGTAGCCCTCGATGCGGAGGGGATATACTTCGTTTTTCTTCGCTGCCATGGCTGCTGCTCCTTTTTGTGAGATCTTGAACATCTGTTGGTATCCCCTAGTATACCACAAGGGGCCTTGGAGGGACAAGCGGGAATCTCGAAGCGGCTCGTTTGCAGGAAGTTTTACGCCGTCTTGCATTTCAGGGAAAACAGGAGTAAGATAAAGCCAAAAAAACACCGGGCGGTGCCCGGAAGATCAGGGAGGTCTTTGCCCATGCAAGATGGTTTCATCAAAGTCGCCGCCGGAACCCCGGAGATCCGGGTGGCCGACTGCGCCTACAACGCCCAGGCCTGCCTTTCCCTGCTGCATCAGGCGGCGGCGGAAGGGGTCAAGGTTTTGTGCCTGCCGGAGCTGTGCCTGACCGGCTATACCTGCGGGGATCTCTTTTTGCAGGATGCGCTGCTGCAAGGCGCGGAAGACGCCCTGCGCTCTCTCCTGGAGGGCAGCAAGGACCTGGACCTGCTTGGCGGTGGTGGGGGTGCCGGTGCGGTACAACCAAAAGCTCTTCAACTGCGCGGCGGTGTTCTGCCGGGGGGCGCTGCTGGGCCTGGTCCCGAAGATCCATTTACCCAATTACACGGAGTTTTACGAAGGGCGCTGGTTCACCTCCGGCCGGGAACTGCGGGGGACGGACTTCTGCATCCCCTTTGCGGGGCAGGAGAGCGTGGAGTTTTCTGCGGGCCTGCTCTTTCGCTGCGTCAACGAGCCGTTGTTGACGATCGGGGTCGAGATTTGCGAGGACCTGTGGGTGGCAGATCCCCCCTCCACCCGCCTGGCCCAAGGGGGTGCGACGCTGCTTTTGAACCCCTCCGCCAGCGATGAGACGGTGTGCAAGGACGACTACCGCCGGACGTTATTGGAGGCCACCTCCGGGCGGCTGGTCTGCGGCTATGTCTACGCCGATGCGGGATGGGGGGAGTCCTCCACCGACCTCATCTATGCCGGGCACAGCCTCATCGCGGAAAACGGGACGATCCTAGCCGAGCGGCGCTTTGCAACCGGCCTGACCATCACCGAGATCGACCTGCAAAAGCTGGCCCACGAGCGGCAGCGCATGACGACCTACCCGGCGGACGCCCCCGACCTGTATCCAAATTACTTTGAATTGGAGCGCACGGAGACCCGGCTCACCCGCCCCATCGCCCCCAATCCCTTCGTTCCCGCCGACCACGGGGACCGGGCGGCCCGGTGCCGGGAGATCCTGACCTTGGCGGCGCTGGGTCTGAAAAAACGGCTGGCCCACACCAGGGCCAAAACCGCAGTGGTGGGTCTGTCCGGCGGCTTGGACTCGACCCTGGCGCTGCTCATCACGGCGCGGGCCATGGAGCTGCTGGGCCGTCCCCAGTCCGATATTCTGGCTGTCACCATGCCCTGCTTCGGCACCACCCAGCGGACGAAGTCCAACGCCCAGGTCCTGGCGGAGGAGATCGGGGCCAGCTTCCGGGAGATCGACATCGGCCCCGCCGTGAAGCTCCATTTTCAAGACATCGGCCAGGCCATGGAGGATCTCTCCGTCACCTTCGAGAACGGGCAGGCGCGGGAGCGCACGCAGGTCCTGATGGACCTGGCCAACAAGACCGGCGGCCTGGTCATCGGCACCGGGGACCTGAGCGAGCTGGCCCTGGGCTGGGCGACGTATAACGGGGACCACATGTCCATGTACGCCGTGAACGCAGGCATCCCCAAGACGCTGGTGCGCCATCTGGTGGCCTATGTGGCCGACGAGCAGCGGGGGAGCGCCCCGCGCCTGTCCGCCGTGCTGGAGGATATTTTGGCGACCCCCGTCTCCCCGGAGCTGCTGCCGCCCAAGGAGGGAGAGATCGCCCAAAAAACGGAGGACTTAGTCGGGCCGTATGAGCTGCACGACTTTTTCCTCTATTACGCCGTCCGCTGGGGGTTCCGGCCCCGGAAAGTGTTCCGGCTGGCGGAGTATGCCCTGGGGGAGAAGTATGACCGGGCAACGCGCCTGCGCTGGTTGCAGAATTTTTACCGCCGCTTCTTCGCCCAGCAGTTCAAGCGCTCCTGTCTGCCGGACGGACCGAAGGTCGGTTCCGTGACCCTCTCGCCCAGAGGGGACTGGCGGATGCCCTCGGACGCTGCCGCAACGCTGTGGCTGGAAGAGGTGGAGCGCTTGACCATTTGACAGAAAAAGGAGAGGGCCGCATGGCCCTCTCCCTCAGTTTGTAGGAGCAAGGTTTTGTGGTTGTCTTACTTCACCACGCCGTCACAGAAGCGGTGCAGGATCGCGGAGACCTGGGCGCGGGTGGCGTTGCCCTGGGGCGCCAGGGTGGTGTTGGTCACGCCGTTGATGAGCTTGGCGGCGTTGGCCCAAGCCAGGGCGTCCTTGGCGTAGGCGCTGATCTGACTGTTGTCAGAATACCCGGACAGATCGGCCTTCTTCGTTACGTCATAGCCCTTGTACTGCGCGTAGCGATACAGGATCGCCGCCATCTGCTCGCGGGTGATGGAGTCGTTGGGCGCAAAGGTCGTGGCGGAGGTGCCCTTCACGATCTGGTTGGCCGCGGCCCAATTTACGGCGTCCGTGTACCACTGACCGGCGGGCACGTCCACAAAGGCGCTGGTGCCGGTGACGGCAGGGGAACCCTCCAGACGGTACAGGATGGTCACGATCATGGCGCGGGTGGTGGTGGCGTTGGGGGCGAACACATCCGCCGCCGTGCCGGCCATCATGCCCTTTTCATACACGTATTTCACATCGTTGTAGAACCAGTCGCTACTCTTGACATCTTTGAATGGCATATCAGGAACGATATCAACCATTTTCCCATTGAGAATGAGGTCGTCCTCAGACACAGTTTTTCCAGAAACAAACTGTCCTTCGGTATTTCTGGTCACAGGGATATCATAGAATCCACCGGAACGTTGGAGCGTTCCGTCGTTGACCTCGGCTACATAAGCATTCATGGTCCCGGAACCACTGCCTTGCAAGGTCACTTTATAAGATGCTGGTACCACAGCAACCTTGATATAGTCGCCTGCCGTTTCCTTGCTCTCAACCGTGTAGAAATACTGCTCATATCCTTCCGCGATTGTGCTCCCTCGGTTGGACAAAAATGCAATTTGTTTCCCGGTGTCTGTTTTTACCGTCACATCCACAGGGCAAGCTACGGTATAAACCTTTAAGTTCGCACTCTTGTAAGTGACCCTGTTGGTATTCGGGTCATATTCCAGTCCGGGGGTGTGGCAATGGATTTCTTTGCAGGCGGCTTTTTGCGCTATCGCGGCGGAAATTGCTGTAGAATACCACGAGACGGTTTCACTCTTGTTCAAGTTCAAAATGCTCTTATTGGCTGCGGTCAAGCACGCCCTTGCATAGCTCTCACCATAATCAGAAGCAACGGACAGAATCGACTTATAGATATTGATCGACTCGTCAAAATCAACTGCTCTGTTGAATTGGTAGTCTTCTAAGCTAACCGACTTTTGCAGCGGGGAAAGCACCTGCTGTGTGTTCCAATCTGCCGGTGTTCCGGCGATCTTTTCGATCGTTGGATGTAAAATATACGAAAGGGCGCACAGCCGCAAGAGGGTCGAGCCTAAATATGCTTGGTCATCAACATTCGTCAAAACATCAACAGCAAACTTTCCAGTAGACAAAGCTGTCTTAATCACCTCATATTCCCGAACGATTGGCAAACCAGAAAACACCGAAATCGCTGCCTGAATGCTGTTATCCAGCAATGCCTCTGCACTGCCATCGATAAACCCTTCCAATGCATTCTCTGCGATTGCTTCTGCACCTTCGTTTTTGTAGTCCGTGATATTTGTATAGAACTTTTCCAGTGCTCGTGCAATCTCAGCCAATTGGATCGGCGCGTGCGGGTCAGAGGAGGTAAGGGTAGGGCCGGTATACTTATCTAACCCCAGCGCCCGAAGAAGCGGTTTCTCCTGGATGGTCGGTTTGGAAACAGGGTTAAACAGCGTATTGTTTTTGGAGGACACAGGCAACGACCGTCTCATTTCCAGTATAATCGTTCCGAATGCGTCAGATGTTTTCGCATAGGCTTCCCCTGCGGCTAAATACATGAAGTATTCGCTCATCGTATCGCAAACTTGTTTGGCTTCATCAATGGCAAAGCCAGTCAAAAAGTCTCCTCCTGTGCCCTTCACTTTTTCTAGAAATCTGGACGCAAGATCCACGTCATCATATCCGTCCAGGATATCAAACAATCTTCCGCATTTCTGGTTAAACTCCTGAGAACCAGGGTCCGCAGCAGAAATAGAGGCTAAGACACTGCGAATTTTCTCCCTTGTATCAGAGCTAATACTATCTGCGAATGTCTTGCCATCTATTAAGAGGTCGCCCAATGTTGAAATCTCTTCTGCAAGATATTCCTCATAGCTCTTGGCGACTGCGTTCTTACTCTCTGTGTTGAACAAGATTTGGGCAAGCAGAAGCTCATACTCTTCCGTCGTATCCAAATTCTTAAATTTGAGGGAAACCATATCCGATACATCCGACAAGAATTTGTAAGAAGAAACGGCTTTGTTGTCATTCACATCATCTAAAATAGAACGTAACAGCGGCCCATATCCAGGAACAATTTCCTTCTTGAATGCGTCACTGCTGGCGTATTCCATGTGCTCCTTGATATATTGCTGCTTCAACTCAGCAGACTGAACTTCTTCTTGTTGATCCAAGAAATCAAGCATTTCTTGATATGATTTCCACTCGCAATCATTATAATCATATGCTCTGCTTTCTGGAAATACCTCGTTTAATTTTTTATTGTAAATAGATTTATTGGGTACTTCCTCGCCATTCCAAAAGTATCTATAAATAGGAAAGCCATCTTTATCATATTGGACATTAGAGTTATCTTCCGCACCGAAATTGCCCTGGGAAATTTTGATAAATTGACCGTTCTTAAGACGGTAGACTATATCCTGGTATACATCCATGTGCCCACCAGAGTCTAACATAATTCCTTCTCTTGGAAGATAAGACAGAGAACCATGCCCATCAAGGAATTGACTGTAAATACTTCCGTTAGTAAATGTGTAGATTTCACCTCCAGCTGCTGCAGAAGGACGAACAATCCATAATTCTGGGATATCATCTTTGTCTACATTGAGTAGGCAACAGCTATACCCTTCATAAGGCCAATCGTCTCTACCATATTCCTGTTTCTGTTTATTGAAGTCATCTTGGATACATTTTCGATAAGCCTGCGCCCAAGCAGGAGTGGTCTTTGACTCTGCCGCCAGTGCGGACATAGGGAGAAGCGAGAGTGCCATGGCAACGCACAGCAGCATAGATAGAACCCGTCTTTTCATATCATGTTCCTCCTAATTACTCCAACTGAAATCAGTTGTTGAACTTGCTCAAAACATAGCATAGTATTTTCCGGGTGCATAGTCTTTTTATAAAATCAACTCGTTTTTGCGCAAAATCAACTGATTCCTGACATCGTGTTTCCCAACGGTTCGTCCGGGGAAAGGTTGTCTCTCCCCGAACGAGGTCGGGGAAAAACAAAAATGCCGTGCAGGTTCCAATGACCCTACACGACAAGCTAGGAGGCAAATGCCCATGCGTACAAACGTCTGGGGTGCGCCACAGGGTACAGCAAAACACAGGTTTCCCTAGGATTTCCAATTGCAAACGCTTGCAATGGTCCTGAAAAAACTGTATAATGGTGCCTATGCGGTGCGGCCTCAGGCCGTTGTGTAGGTGCGTATCTCACCTGTGCAGGCTGGCGGAGCTCCTACCTTCCGTCAGCTGCCGCATATTTTGTTTTCCGAGTCTATTATACCAAATGGTCAGAAAATAGCAAGGGGAATTTCTTCGGTTGGAAAATTTCGGGATAGAAAGCGGATTGACAAGGCCGACAGCATGCCGTACAATAGGGGTGGACGAAATGATGCGAGGTTCATCCACAACAAGTCACCTCTTTTCTCACTGCGAAGGAGTTGTAAAAAGAGAGAGCATCCGGACAACGGATGCTCTCTTTTTTGCACGTTATATCAAAATTAGCCGCATGGGTTTCCGTCACTCGTCCAATTTGAGGACGGCCATGAAGGCCTCGGTGGGGAGCTGGACGGTGCCCAGGGTGCGCATCTTCTTCTTGCCTTCCTTCTGCTTTTCCAGCAGCTTCTTCTTCCGGCTGATGTCGCCGCCGTAGCACTTGGCCAGCACGTCTTTCCGCATGGCCTTGACGGTCTCGCGGGCGATGATCTTGCCGCCGATGGCCGCCTGGACCGGGACCTCAAAGAGCTGGCGGGGGATGTTCTCCTTCAGCTTTTCGCAGATCTTCCGGGCGCGGCCGTAGGCCTTGTCCCGGTGGACGATGAAAGACAAGGCATCCACCTGCTCGCTGTTGAGCAGCAGATCGACCTTGACCAGGTCGGAAGCGCGGTAGTCCAGGAACTCATAGTCCAGGGAAGCGTAGCC
>OLVX01002695.1_pt1 | contig 12536 bp, 11 predicted proteins | sample 1673271 | NCBI WGS metagenome assembly OLVX01 (sample SAMEA3178939, study PRJEB25190) | human gut metagenome | biome: human gut; feature: human-associated habitat; material: faeces | place: Austria | collected 2013 | reverse complement strand
CCCGCAAGGACGAGCCGGCCGGCGCCGGCGCGCTCACCGTCGACGACGAGCGCGACATGGTCCTCATCGGCTACCTCGCTTTCCTCGATCCGCCCAAGCAAAGCTCCGCGGCGGCCGTCCGCGCGCTCACGGCGCACGGCGTGTCCACGAAGGTCCTGACCGGCGACTCGGCGCGCGTCGCCGCCCACGTCTGCCGCGCCATCGGCATCCCCGCGGACCGCGTGCTCACGGGTACCGAGGTCGAGGCGATGGACGACGAGCAGCTCTCCGCCGCTGTCCAGGAGGCGAGCATCTTCGCCAAGCTCTCCCCCGCCCAGAAGGCCCGCGTCGTGCGCACCCTGCGCAACCTCGGGCATGCCGTGGCATACATGGGCGACGGGGTGAACGACGCCGCCGCCATGCGCGAGAGCGATTGCGGCATCTCCGTCGACTCCGCCGTCGACGTGGCGCGCGAGGCGGCGGACATCATCCTGCTCGAGAAGGACCTTATGGTGCTCGAGCACGGCATCGAGTGCGGACGGCGCACCTACGCGAACATGATCAAGTACGTGAAGATGACCGTGAGCTCCAACTTCGGCAACATCTTCTCGGTCCTGGTGGCGGCTCTTTTCCTGCCGTTCCTCCCCATGACCGCGGTTCAGCTGCTCCTGCTCAACCTCATCTACGACCTCACGTGCACCGCCGTGCCGTGGGACAACGTCGACGAGCAGGCCATCGCCCGCCCGCGCCGCTGGGACACCGGATCGGTACGCCGCTTCATGGTCGCCTTCGGCCCCTTGAGCTCCATCTTCGACATCCTCACGTTCGCCGGGCTCTTCTTCGTCGTGTGCCCCGCCGTCGCGGGCGGCGCCTGGGGCACCCTCGACGCAGCCGACCAGGCGCTGTTCATCGGCACCTTCCAGGCGGGCTGGTTCGTCGAGAGCATGTGGACCCAGACCCTCGTCGTGCACCTCATCCGCACCGAGAAGGCCCCGTTCGTGGGCAGCCGCGCCGCCCTGCCGCTGTGCATGCTGGGCGCCGTCGGCATCGCCGTCGCGTGCGCCCTGCCCTTCTCGCCCATCGGCGCCGCGCTCGATTTCCGCGCGCTCCCCGCCATGTACTGGGGGCTTCTTGCCGCCATGGTGATCGGCTACGTCGTGGTCGTCTGCCTCGCGAAGGCGCGCTTCCTGCGCCGCAACGACGCCCTTCTTTAGAAAATTCGAGACACTCACCCAAAACGCCCCCGCAGCTCACACGGCTGCGGGGGCGCTCGTACTGAATCAACTCGGCTCTAACCTACAGCGCGGCGACGACCTTGTTGCCCATCTCGGCGGTGCCGAGGATGTGGTCGGCGGGGGTGTTCTCGTCGGCGATGTCGCGGGTGCGCCACCCCTCGTTGAGGACGCGCTCCACGGCGGCCTCGATCCAGGCGGCCTCCTTTGTCATGTCGAGCGCGTAGGTGAGCAGCATGCCGGCAGACAGGATCTGCGCGAGCGGGTTTGCGATGCCCTGGCCCGCGATGTCGGGCGCGGAGCCGGCGGACGGCTCGAACAGGCTCACGCCGTCGCCGAGCGAGGCGGAGGCCAGCATGCCGAGCGAGCCTGTGATCTGGGCGGCTTCGTCCGAGAGGATGTCGCCGAACATGTTCTCTGTCACGACGACGTCGAAGTCGGCGGGGCGGTTGATGAGCTGCATCGCGGTGTTGTCCACGAGCAGGTCCTCGAGCTCCACGTCCGGGTACTCCTCGTCGTGGACGCGGTGGACGATCTCGCGCCACATGCGGGAGGTCTCGAGCACGTTGCGCTTGTCGACGCTCGTCACCTTGTTCTTGCGCTTGCGCGCGGCCTCGAACGCCTGGCGCGCGATGCGCTCGACCTCGTACTCGCGGTACTCCATCATGTCGTAGGCGCGCTGGCCGCGGCCGCCGTTCGCGCCCGCGCCCTCCTCGTCGTAGAAGCGCTCGCGACGACCGAAGTAGATGCCGCCCGTGAGCTCGCGGACGAGCACCATGTCGACGCCGCGGATGACCTCCGGGCGAAGCGTGGAGGCGCCGGCCAGGGCGTCGTAGATCTTGACGGGGCGCAGGTTGGTGTAGAGGCCCAGTCCCTTGCGGATGCGCAAGAGGCCCTGCTCGGGACGTGGGGCGTCGGGGTCGGTGGAATCCCACTTGGGCCCGCCCACGCTGGCAAGAAGGACCGCGTCGGCGGCCTTTGCCGCCGCAAGGGTCTCGTCGGGCAGCGGGTCTCCGCAGGCGTCGATGGCGGCGCGGTCCAGCCCGCGGCGCCGCCGATGAGGTGGTCCTGGAAGATGAACTCGACGCCGGTCTTCGCGCCCACGGCGGCCAGGACCTTCTTGCCCTCGGTGATGACCTCGGGGCCGATGCCGTCGCCCGGCAGGCAACAGATCTTGTACGTCTTTGCGGCCATGGCTACTCGCCCTTCTTTGCGGCAAGCACGCGCTTGGTGCGCGCCACGAGGCCGCCGTCGTTGATGATCTCCTGGATGAAGGCCGGGAACGGCTGCGCGTGGAAGACGGCGCCGGTGGTCTCGTCCGTGATGGTGCCGATGTCCGCGTCGACGGAGACGACGTCGCCCTCGGAGATGGCGTCGACCGCCTCGGGGCACTCGAGGATGGGCAGGCCCATGTTGATGGAGTTGCGGTAGAAGATGCGCGCGAAGCTCTTTGCGATGACGCAGCTGACGCCCGCGGCCTTGATGGCCACCGGGGCGTGCTCACGGCTTGAGCCGCAGCCGAAGTTCTCGTCGGCGACGATGATGTCGCCCGGCTTCACGCGGCCGGTAAAGGTGGTGTCGAGGTCCTCCAGGCAGTGCTTGGCGAGCTCGGCGGGGTCGGAGGTGTTGAGGTAGCGGGCCGGGATGATGACGTCGGTGTCGATGTCGCGGCCGTAGCGGAAAACGGTTCCCTTGAACTGCATGCGGATTCCTTTCTTGTCCCGGTCGGCTAGTCGAGGTCGGAGGGCAGCGCGATGTGGCCGGCGACGGCCGATGCCGCGCAGACTGCCGGCGAGGCCAGGTAGACCTCGGAGGTCGGGTCGCCCATGCGGCCGACGAAGTTGCGGTTGGTGGAGCTCACGCACTTCTCGCCCGCGGCGAGGATGCCCATGTAGCCGCCCAGGCACGGGCCGCAGGTGGGCGTCGAGACGACGCAGTGGGCGTTGATGAAGACGTCCATGAGGCCCTCGTGCACGCACTGCAGCCACACGCCCTGCGTCGCCGGGATGACGATGCAGCGGACGCTCGGGTCGACGACGCGGCCGCGCAGGACCTCGGCGGCGGCGCGCATGTCCTCGATGCGGCCGTTGGTGCACGAGCCGATGACCGCCTGGTCGATCTTGACCTCGCGGCTCTCGGCCACGGGGTGGGTGTTGCTCGGCAGGTGCGGCCACGAGACACACGGCACGATGTCGGCGGCGTCGATGTGGATGACCTGCTTATACGCAGCGCCGGCGTCCGGGTGGAACTCGCGGATCGGGCGCTTGGCGCGGCGCTCGACGTATTCGCGGCACTTCTCGTCGACCTCAAAGAGGCCCGCCTTGCCGCCGGCCTCGATGGCCATGTTCGCGATGGTCAGGCGACCCTCAACGGAGAGCGCCTCGATGGTCGAGCCGGCGAACTCCATGGCGCAGTAGAGCGCGCCGTCGACGCCGATCTGGCCGATGATGTGCAGGATGACGTCCTTGGCGGACGCTCCCTCGGGCAGCTCGCCGTCGATGACGAAGCGGATGGTCTCGGGCACCTTGAACCAGGCGCGGCCGGTGGCCATGCCCACGCCGGCGTCCGTGGAGCCGACGCCCGTGGAGAAGGCGCCGATGCCGCCGTAGGTGCAGGTGTGGGAGTCGGCGCCGATCATGAGGTCGCCGGGGACGACGACGCCCTGCTCGGGAAGAAGGGCGTGCTCGATGCCCATGCAGCCCTGCTCGAAGTAGTTGGTGATGCCGTGCTCATGGGCGAAGTCGCGCGTGACCTTGGTCTGCTCCGCGCTCTTGATGTCCTTGTTCGGGCTGTAGTGGTCCGGCACGAGGCAGATGCGGTCGCGGTCGAAGACGCCGGCGCCGATCTCGCGCACGGTCTTGATGGCGATGGGGGCCGTGATGTCGTTGGCCAGCACCAGGTCCAGGTCGCACTCGACGAGCTGGCCGGGGACGACCTCCTCAAGCCCGGCGTGGGCTGCCAGGATCTTCTCGGCCATGGTCATGGGACGTGCCATGTAAGCTCCTCTCCAAAAAAGGGCTGCGGTGCTCAAAGCCCCTCGTAAACTCAGTGTTCAAATAATACAAGCCTGGTTTGTCGCGACGGGCGCCCGCCTACAATTGGTAACACTCGTCGGCATAAGCCGAGCACCCGAACCAAGCAGGGAAACCATATGACGCTCCAACAGCTTCGCTACCTCATCGCGGTCGCCGAGTGCGGCTCGATCAACGCCGCCGCAGGCAACCTCTACACCTCCCAGTCCAACGTCTCGGCCGCCGTGAGCGAGCTCGAGCGCGAGCTCTTCACCCGCAGCAACCGCGGCGTGACGCTCACCAACGACGGCACCGAGCTTTTGGGCTATGCCCGCCAGGTCGTCGAGCAGGCGGACCTGCTGGCCACGCGCTTCAGGGAGAAGGCCGCCCCGGGCGCGCGCCTTGCCGTCTCGACCCAGCACTACGCCTTCAGCCTCGCCGCCTTCGTCAACGTCGTCGAGCACTTCCAGGGAAGCGAGTTCGAGTTCGTCCTGCGCGAGACCACGACGGCGCAGATCATCGAGGACGTGAGCGAGTTCAGAAGCGAGGTCGGCATCCTCTACCTCGACGACTTCAACGAGCGCGTCCTGCGACGGGCGATGGCGGCGGCCCGCGTGGCGTTCACGCCGCTTTTCTCGGCCGACGTCCACGTGTTCGTGGGCACGGGCCACCCGCTCGCCGGCAAGCCGTCCGTTCGCCTGGACGACCTCGCCCCCTACGCGCGCTACAGCTTCGAGCAGGGCACCGTCAACTCGTTCCACTACAGCGAGGAGCCGCTGGCCTACATCCCCTGCTCAAAGAACATCCGCTACACGGACCGAGCGACGCTGTCGAACCTGCTGACCAGCTACAACGGCTACACCCTCTCGACGGGCGTGCTCACGAGCGAGATGCAGTCGGGCATCGTGAGCATCCCGCTTGAGGACGCCCCCGTCATGCACGTGGGCTACATCATGCACGAGGAGCGCCGCGCCACCAGGCTCGTGGAGCGCTACATCGCCGAGCTTAAGCGCGTGATCGCCGAGAACCCGAGCGTCGCGCGGGACTAGCCGGCGCGAAGCGGGAAAGAAGGGCGCGGGCGCGCAGCCGGGGCCTCCTCGCGATCAGGGCGCGGGGAGGCCCTTCTTTGCGCGGCGCGACGGCCGTCGCCGCGCGCAGGCGCTACTTGCCCTGCTTGGAGCGGGACGTCTGGATCATGCGGTTGATCGCGTTGACGTAGGCCTTCGCGGAGGAAACGATGATGTCGTTGTCCGCGCCGCGGCCGGTGTAGACCTTGCCGTCCTCGGCCGTGATGCGCACCGTGACCTCGCCGATGGCGTCGATGCCGCGGGTGATGGCCTTGACGGAGAACTCGGACAGGTCGCCGTGGACCGCCACGACCTGGTCGACGGCCTTGTACGCCGCGTCGACGGGGCCGGTGCCCGTGGCGCAGACCACGTGCGAGACGCCGAGCTCGTCGGTGATGGTCGCCGTCGCGGTGGGCACGAGCGGGTCGCCGCAGGAGACCTGCAGGGCTTCGAGCGAGTAGATGGCCTGCACCTCGCGCTGGCGCTCCTGGACCATGGACTCGAGGTCCTCGTCGTAGACCTCCTTCTTTTGGTCCGCGATCTCGAGGAAGCGGTTGTACACGTCGTCGAACTCCTCGTCCTTGAACGTGTAGCCCAGCTCGCCGAGGCGGTGGCGCAGCGCGGCGTGGCCGGAGCGGGCGGAAAGGATGATCTCCGAGCCGGCGGCGCCCACGTCTGCCGGGTCGATGATCTCGTAGGTGTTGCGGGCCTTGAGGACGCCGTCCTGGTGGATGCCGGAGCTGTGCGCGAAGGCGTTGGCGCCGACGATGGCCTTGTTTGCCTGGACGTTCATGCCCGTGATGCGGCTGACCAGGTGAGAGGCGCGCGTGAGCTCGGGGGTCACGACGTCGGTGTGGGCGCCGAGCTCCTCGCCGTGCATCTTGATGGCCATGACGACCTCCTCGAGCGCGGTGTTGCCGGCGCGCTCGCCCAGGCCGTTGATGGTGCACTCGATCTGGCGGGCGCCGTTCTTCACGCCCTCGAGGGCAAGGGCGGTGGCCATGCCCAGGTCGTTGTGGGTGTGGACCGAGATGATGACGTTCTCGATGCCGATGACGTTGTCCGACAGGCTCTTGATGCGGGCACGCTGTAGCCGGTGGTGTCGGGGATGTTGACCACGGTGGCGCCGGCGTCGACGGCGGCCTGGATCACGCGGATGAGGAAGTCCTGGTCGGAGCGGCCGGCGTCCTCGGCGTAGAACTCGACGTCCTCGACGTACTTCTTTGCGTAGGACACGCAGTGGCGGGCGCGCTCGATGCACTCCTCCTCGGTGATGTGGAGCTTGTCGCGCAGGTGCGAGGGGCTAACGCCCAGGCCGGTGTGGATGCGCGGGCGCTTGGCGGTTTTCAGGGCCTCGGCGGCGCGGTCGATGTCCTTGTCGACGGCGCGGGTGAGGCCGCAGACGGTGCAGGCGTCGCCGGCAATGCGGCCGATCTCCTGTACGGAGCGGAAGTCGCCCGGGGAGCTGATGGGGAAGCCGGCCTCGATGACGTCGACGCCCATGCGGATGAGCTGCTGGGCGACGATGAGCTTCTCCTCGGTGTTCATGGAGGCGCCGGGAGACTGCTCGCCGTCGCGCAGGGTGGTGTCAAAGATGTGGATCTTCCTGGTCATGGTGTGCATCCAATCGTCTTGGGCCCGAAGGCGGGCGTCGTCTGGAAGGGAGTTCCGAGATTTATGGCGTAAGGCTGCAAAAAAGAAAGCCCCGGCCCCGATGGGGGTCCGGCGGCTTCAGGTCACGCGCGCAGGTGTCAAGATGCCCTAACGCGCGGACGATAGTAGAAGTAGGTTGAGGTCGGTGGCAAGAAGCTCAGCGCCGCCGAGAAGGACGCGCGAAATCTCGCGCTCGCTCACTCGAACGTATGCAGCCTCGTGCCGTGACATACCGGACCTCCCCGATAATCGCGCGCCCCGTGCGGACGCGGTTCCTAGCACTATGCCATAACCCTGCTGCGCGGAAGCGAGAATTTAACAAGTGGTTCTTCTTTCTTGGACCAGCGGCGGTTTCGATGCGGTCAATTCGCCGCGGCGCAGAAGCCGGCCCGCGGCACGCCGGCGCATACTTTAGCCGTAGCGTCCACGCCGAAAGGAGCCCCGTGTACAAGCTCATCGCATCCGACCTCGACGAGACCCTGCTCGACGACGACCACCACGTGCCCGCGCGCGTCCGTAAGGCCGTGGCCGCCGCGCGCGAGCTCGGGGTCCGCTTCGTCCCCGCCACCGGCAGGCCCGCCGGCTCCGTCGGCGTGACCTTGGAGGAGCTCGGGCTTGCCGGCAGCGCCGACGACTACGTGCTGTCGTTCAACGGCGGCTGCCTCACGCGCAACTCCTCGCCTGCGCCCATCACGAGCTGCTCGCTTCCCTGGGAGCGCGCCTGCCAGATCTACGCCGCCGGCGTGCGCTACGGCGTGACCATGCACGTGAACACCCTTGACCCCGTCTACCTCTACAACTACATCCCCGAGGAGCGCGCCTACATCGAGGGCCGCATGAACATCGTCGAGACCTGCGAGCCCACGCTCGATTTCCTCGCCGGGCAGACCATCGTCAAGGTCATTTACATGAGCCTCGACATGCCCTACCTGCGGCGCATTGAGCGAGAGATGGCCGAGGCGGGCCTTTCCGACGGGCTCGACGTCTACTACTCGGGCAACCGTTACCTCGAGTTCAACGCGCCGGGCGTGAACAAGGGCGCGGGGCTTCTTGCCCTCGCCGAGCGCCTGGGGATCGCGCCCGAGGAGACCATCGCCGTCGGCGACAACTCCAACGACATCAGCATGATCCGCGCCGCGGGGCTCGGCTGCGCCGTGGCCAACGCCACCGACGAGGCCAAGGCCGCCGCCGGCTATGTTTGCGCCGCCGACAACAACGCCGGCGCCGTCGCCGAGGTCATCGAGAAGTTCGTGCTGGGGCGGTAAGTCGCAGGGCTTTCGAGTGGCGGGGGGGTGCACGCTTCTTGCCCCCCGCTCTCGCCCGGCAAAACTGCGCACATAGTCATTCTTTTTCAAGCCAAGGGCGAGAAAAGCCCAGTTGGCGAGCTTTTCTTGCCAAAATGGAAACACTATGTGCGCAGTTTTGAGCCGCCGGGCAGCGCCTACCCGAACAGTTTCCGGTACAGCTCGCCTGCCGACCTCGGCTCGCCCGAGTACCTCAGGAGCTTCCCGTCCTTCAGGAACAGCACGGTGTCGCACAGCTCGTCGACGTTCCCCAGGATGTGCGACGAGAGGACCACGCAGCCGCCCCTGGCGGCCGCCTTGCGGATAAGCTCGCCCTGCACGGCGACGTTCGTGGGGTCGAGCGCGTTCATCGGCTCGTCCAGCAGGAGGTAGCGCGCCCCCGTGGCGTAGGCGACGGCAAGCGTGAGCTGCTGCTTCATGCCCTGCGAGAAGGAGCGGACCCGCTTGCGCCCGAAGCCGTCCACCCGGCACGCGGCGGCCACGCGGGAAAGGTCGGCGTCCGATGCCCAAAGGTCGCGTGCCATCTTGAGGTGGTCGGCGGCCGTGAGGCCGGGATACAGCAGCGTTCCCTCCCCAGGCGCGTAGAAGACGCGGCGGCGCGCCTCGATACCCGCGCACTCGCCCGCATCCACCAAGACCGTGCCCTCCGCGCAGCCGTTCCCCGTGCCCGCCATGGCGCGCAGCAGCGTCGACTTGCCGTAGCCGTTGGGCGCCACAAGGCCGTAGATGCGCCCGGGCTTGAAGCCGGCGCTCACGTGGTCGATCACGAGCTTCTTTCCATAGCGGACGCTCAGGTCGTCAACGCGCAGCATGGCGCACCTCCAGAATCGTTGGCAAGAAGGACCCCGCAAGGATCACGAGAACCGAGGACGCGCAAGCAAGCGCCGCCGAGGAGCCCGCGCGCGGGGCGGCGGGGCGAACGAGGAATCCCCCGGCGCCGAGCGTGAGGAACGGGTAGTCTCCCCCGCCGAGGCCTGCGCCGGACGCCACGCGCAGCAACGCCGTCGGCAGAGCGCCGCCGCCCCGATCGCGAGCGCGACGGCACCGCAGGCGATGAAGGACGCGGCCGTCTGCGTTCGCGCGGGCACCGGCGCCTGCTGCACCAGGCTGCCGTTCGTTCGCATCCGAACGAGCGCCGCGGAAAGCGCGAGAGCGGGCATCGCCCACGCAATCGCCGGCACGACAACGGAAACATATCCCAGGTACGCGAGCAGCGGCATCTGGCGCGCGGAACCGTAAAGCACGGGCTCGGGAAGCTCGGAAACCGTCTCGAGAAAAGCGGCCTCTCCCTCGACGCGGCCCGCATCCACATCGAGCTCAGAGGCCAGCGGGCTCCCGTCACAGGCGAGGACGCCCAACTCGCGCTTATAGTCCGCGAGCGCCTTGATGCCGGCGCGGCCCGCGGTGTCGTTGAGATACGCGGAAAGAAGCTCGCGCAGGCGCGCGCAGGCCTCCCGCTCGGCGCTCCCCTGCTCATAGCTGCCCTCCGCGGCCATAATCTGCGTCCGTGCGTTCTTGAGGCGCGCGGGCGAGTACGGCTCGAGGTCGGGGCCGAGCCCCAGGAGGTGCGGCCCCGCGAGAACGAGCGCGGCGGCGGCCGCGAGAGCATACGGGAGCGGCCTTGCGAGCAGGGGCTTTGCGAAGCTGAAGATGCAGACAGCGAAGGAGGCCCGATCAGGGCGGGAATCCTTTACGGCGGCTCGGCCCTGCCCGCTTGAGGCACGGCCTTTGGGACTGCTACCCGGGGCCGAGAGCGCAGGCCGCTTTTTTCCAGCATAGCCCCACACCACAACGGCAACCGCCAAAAGCGCGATCGCCCACCCGAAGGCAAGACAGCCGTTCGCGAAGCTCAGGCCCTCAAGCGGCAGAAGGCTCGGGAAATACGTCGTTGACCCCACGGTTCCGTGCACGTCCAGGTACGTCGACGGCAAGAAGCGCGCAACGTCGCCGAGCGAGCGGCGCAGCTCGGGCGCGAGCGCAGACCAACCGATAACGAGCACGACCGCGCCCATAAACCCGCCCGGCGCCACGTTGTCGAAGAGGGCGATGCTCGCCTGCGCAAGATGCGACCACATGAGGATTTGCAGCAGCCATAGAACAGCGCCCTCCACCACGGCCACACCTGCGGAGCTCACCCAATACTCGCTCCCCGACCCCGCAAGCACGGGAAACGATGGATTGCCGATCCCGTTGGCCACGGCATGGGAAATAACGGACGGAGCCCAGACCAGCGCGAGGATGGCCGCGATCACGACAGTGCTCGCAAGGCTTCCGAGGAACACACGGGCGGCGTCTGCGCCCCAGCCCACCGGCGCTTGCGAGGCGAGCCTCCCCCGCCGCTGCATCCGAGCCGCCAGCAAAGCCAAAGCCAGGCAGAACCCCGCCTGAATCACGCCGCCCCAGCGCCTGGCGTAGATCCAGTCGCCCTCACTCATGAGCCCCGCGCGCGACAAACTCCAAGTCGCGGGCCATTCAAGGCCCTTGTCCGCATAGGCTAGGTACTCAATCGCGGGCAGCTCGGAGACACGCTTGTACACGGCATCGGCGGCATCGGCCGCCATCGCGTGATAGAGCTCCGCGCGGGGCTTCATGCCCTGTGCGGGGTCCTCGAGCTCCTGCGCTCGCAGCTCGAAGAACGCGGCGTAGTCGCCGGCATCCCACGCCTCAATCGACTGGCCACAGAGCCCGGCGGACAACTCGGGGTCGGCTTCAATGAGCGCGCGGTTGATCTCGATTTCCTGCCCAAAATCCAAGCCTACGCTCCCGTTTGCGAACGTCGAGAAGTTCACAAGGACCGCGAACACAACGATCAGCGCCATCGCGAGCAAACTCCTGGAGAGCCACCGAACCGAAGCGCTCAGAAACCGCGTGACCATCTTCGCCCCCAATCCGAACAGTGCAGCGAAAAGATGTGTTAATTTATGTTTTACTTTATCTAGTTAATTTATAGAATGATTTTACAAAGCAAACAGTACGAGCGCTTTGCTTTTAGCGGTGAGCGGTTAAACAATGACATTAAGTTTGCTAAGAAACGGCAGGAGCCTCATGGATATCGAGCTCGAAAAGGCGTATAGACGGGCACGCACGTCGAGCCTCGTGGCGGCGCTCCTCATGCTTGCAATAGCAGCGCTCTGCGCGGCGATGCTTGCCCTCTACCTTTACGCACAAAGTCGCGTCGGATCGTACGAGCACCTTCAGCACGGCTGGATCGAGAACAAAATCGCCTCATTGACTATGCCTGTCCTCGCGTCGCTGCTGTTCGCCAGCTTCTTTTTGCATATTCACAGGTCAGAGAAACCATTTGAATCCTCACAGTCTTTGAAGCTCGGCATAGCCGGAGTCCTTCTTGGCATTAAATACGCACTTGACTGCATGCGCCCAGGAATCCCGCCGATCCCCGTGCCCCACATCAACGGAATTCTGTATATCGAGCAACAGGGCACCACCGACCCCACAGTTCTGGTGCTCATCGCGTTCACGATCGCGCTCGCAATCGTCCTGCGCTACGCAAACGCCCTCCAGGAAGACTCAAACTCGATTCTTTAGTACAATCGCGCATTGTTTTGCCCATGTCCAAGCAATGCGCCACACAGAAACGGGAGGTGAAGAGGTGCCCATAGTCATGAGGCTCGACCGCGTCATGGCCGAGAAGAAAATCTCGTCGACCGAGCTCGCCGAGCGCATCGGCACCTCAACCGTCAACCTTTCGAACATCAAGAACGGAAAGATTCGAGGCGTACGCTTCTCGACGCTCGAGGCCATGTGCCAAGTCCTCAATTGTAAGCCAGGCGACCTCATCGACTACGTGACGCCCGAGGAAGAGCAAGCCGAGCGGGCCTTGGGCCAGATTCGTGAGCGCAACTACGAATGAAGCCCGGCCAACTAGCCGAGCTTCCGGTCGCGCCCCAGACGGGTGAATTTACTTGAGCACCTCGCGGCCGTAGAGGCGGAACTGCTCGATCATCTCGCCGGTCATGCTCACGCGGTCCCCCGTGCGCTCCAGGGGAATCTCGTCGCGATCGAACCAGCGCGCCTCCTTGAGCTCCTCGTGGTCCACGCGGATGACGTCGTCGCCGTCCACCTCGGCCCAGAAACCCACGAGCAGCGTGTCCGAGAAGCTCCACGGCTGGCTCTTGTAGAACCGCAGGTTATTAACGCTGAGGCCAACCTCCTCCATGACCTCGCGGCGGACGGTGTCCTCGAACGATTCGCCGATCTCGCAGAAGCCTGCGATCAGGGCGTAGCGGCGGATGAGGGGGCGGTTGGCGTATTTTGTCATGAGCAGGCGGC
>OLVX01002694.1_pt1 | contig 12536 bp, 18 predicted proteins | sample 1673271 | NCBI WGS metagenome assembly OLVX01 (sample SAMEA3178939, study PRJEB25190) | human gut metagenome | biome: human gut; feature: human-associated habitat; material: faeces | place: Austria | collected 2013 | reverse complement strand
TTGCCAAAAGTAATAAAAAAACACAATTACTATCCACATATTATACTATATATATTTTTATTACACTTTTATAATATTTAATGGAACATTTGGAACACTAGGGTAAACCGTAGTAATAGCAATGATTTCAACTGTGCCACTGAGTGTGCCAAATGTGCCAATGTGCCAATTATTTAATCTACATATATAAGTGGAGGTACTAAATATCCTCTTGGTTGTTTTCCGTTTATTCTTTTTCTTGTGCTAATTGCTCCCATAGCTTCAAGAGCTTCTTTAAGTCCTCCAGTAGTTTTTAAACCTAATTTTCTAGCTATTTCGGAAGGTTGCATAAATATCCATGTTTCAGATGGACTGTCCCATAAGAACCCACTTTCTACAAGTATTTGAGTACTTCCTTTTACTCTAAAGTCTTGGTTACTCTCTGAAAGCTCTTTTAATTCTTCTTTATTTAAGTTTAAATTGTTTAAATTAAATGGTAATAAAGACATTGTTTCACCCCATATTTGGTTCACATCTAGAGATCTTAATTTATCTACATCTATATCTTTAACAGGTATTACCCAATATCTTCTATCCCCAGTTTCATCCTTAAGGAAGTTTGCCTTATTAACTGTCCCATAGAATGAAGTTGTTCTATTGTATCTAGTTGGACTTATAGCATAAGGCACTCTATATTCATCGACTGATTCTGTTATAAAAGCCTTTAATTTAGCTTGGTCTGCTTTCATAGTTGCATCAAGTTCCCCTAATTCAACTACCCAATATTTAATACATTTTCTTATACTATCTCTATCAGATGGATCTAGGTCTAGTCCTGTCTTCAAAAATTCTCTTGGCACTAAATGTTTAATCCATGAAGTTTTTCCGCATCCTTGTGGCCCTTGTATTACTAAACAACCTTCTGTATTTGAATATCCATCATTAAAAGCTATATTTACTGTATTTAATAGCCATTTGGTAACTAATTTATCTCTCAAATCTTTTGAAAAATCATCTGGAACTATTAGAGTTTCGCATAGTTTCTTTATATGACCAGGTTCTTCATCATATAAAAATTCACACTTTTCTAAGTAATTTATAACTGGATTATATTCATTGTGTTCAGCTATTTTATTTATAGCTTTTGCTAAATAATCTATAGTTACTTTTAATCCGTGCTTATGACAAGCGCTGTGCATCTCCATTATTTGATTGTTATAATCTTTGGACCCTGTTCCTAATATTTCTATCTCTTTTGTAATCATGTTATAAACAGGTTTTATATCTAATTTATGTAGTAATACTTCTACATTCTCCCATATTTTTAATGGATTGTTTTTAGCATCTAAATATGGAAAATCTAAATAGTAGTTATTTTGTTGTTGTCTATCTGCTTCACAAGAGTTCTTGAAAGCCTCATCTAAATTGCCTTCTTTTATAGCTTCTTCACTCTTTTTATTGTAGAAGTCAACTACCTTACTTTTAACTGCTCTACTTGTCTTTTGCGCTGGTCCTATATCAAAATTAATTGAGTTTTTCTCACATAAAGTCTTAATTGCTTCTACTGTTGCTTTTCCTTCCTTGCTTTTAACTAGATTTATAACATCCCCAGTCTCTCCACAACTGAAGCATTTGTAATTATAAGATCCTGTTTTGCTTTTATATATTGACAATGCATCACTACTTTTGCAATGTACGCAACTGTACTTGTTCTTTTGTTTAGCTTTATGAGATCCATGTTCATATAGTTCTTGGATTAATATATCCTCATTTTGAGTTAAATCTTGAATAACATCTGTTATATTAGATGTGTTTTTTTTCTGCATATTAAGTCACCTTCTTAAGTTATATTTAGAAGGAAAAACTCGCACAAGAATTGCTATCAGATATGTTTTATTCTATTTCATCAGCATCAGAAGCTGCTTTTTTCATATTGTAATATCTGTCTTTCTGATACTTTAATTTTTTCTCTCTATTTCTTTCGTACCAATCCTTCGCTCTTTGACGATTATATTCTTTGTATTCTTCGAAAGTTTGTATTTCACTGTATTTCATATATTATACACTCCTTTTAAATTTTAAAATATTGATTAAACAATCCAAAATAGTATATAATAATATTAGATATAGTTATATAGATTAAGGATTGTTTTCTCGAGATAGCAATTCTTGCGTGGAAAGAGTAGTGTTGCCGCACCGCTCTTTTTTTTCGCTTCTATTATAGAAATATTATATCATACTGCCTCATAAAAACTAATAGTTGTCAATTTAATTTAAAAAATATAAGTTTTTTATGAAACATTCTGTCATTTCTTGATTGAAAATTTGTAATATAAAAATATGCAAATTATCTCTATACTACATATAGTATGTTATCCTAAAAAAATTCCCTTTAACCATGTTAAAGGATTTTATTTTTTATTTTCTTCATACTTTTTAATCATGTAATAGAAAGTAGACTTAGGCCACTCATACATTGCTTGCATTCGCTTAGCTTTTAAAGTCCCTTTTTTATACAATTCGTAGTTTTGTTCCCAGTCTTTAGGATATTCATTTTTAACAGGTCTGCCAGTTAATTTTCCAGTCTTTTTAGACTTTCTTTTCCCTGTCTTGGGGTCTATAGGCATGCAGTCTATACCTTCTCTTTGTCTTTGTTTTGTTTTTATACGTTCTTCTTCTGCAATTGCTCCTAATACCTCTATAAGTATGTTATTAACCATATCAAATACCCACTCTTGGCCCTCTGGTAGGTCCATTAGCGTAGTTGGTATATTTAATATTTTTACTCTAATTTTATTAGCTTTGAAATAGTTAAGCTCTTCTTTTATCTGTTCTTTATTTCTTCCTAGCCTATCAAGTTCTTTTACAACAAGAGTGTCTCCAGGTCTTAGAATTTCATTTTTTAAAAGTAAATAATTTTCTCTATTAAAATCTTTACCACTAGCTTTATCTATTTTGATGTACTTTTCATCTACACCATAGTCAATAAGTGCTTCTATCTGTCTAGCCTCATTTTGCTTTTTATCAGAAATTCTTGCATATCCATACATCATTTTAAAATCACATCCTATATATTTCTTCTATATAGAATAATTATAAAACAATCGTCTAAAAAAAGTCTATAATATTTATTGGACGATTTATGAGCATTTTCTATCATTGAAGCTAAGTAATTTCAATAATATACAAATTGGCTAATAAGTTACACCTTCTTGGACTGAATATGTTATAATATATATAGAAAATATATTTGGATACTCCTTTTCAGGTATGTTTTTCTGCGATATGTTTGTATTATTTTCTTTTTTTGAAAAATTTCTTTTCATCAAGAGAACTGCTTCGATATATTCGAAGTGGTTCTTTTGTTTTATCTATATCAAAGCTAATCTCTCTGTATTAGAATAATCATCTATGTGATGTATTCGTCTGTACTCATTTCGGAATAATAGAGATTTTCTTATAAGAGTCATTCTAGCTTCTCTAAGAGTACTATAGATATTATTAGTACCTGTTACTTTTTCAATATAATCATAGTTCATATCTTCAAACCATTTCAGTATACAGATATTAGATTTATTTGCATCTAGATATTTTTCTATTTCAGTCTTATAGGTTTGTATCATTAATTTATCTTCTATTTCTTCTTGTAGGTCTAGATCATCTGCTATTAAGTCCATAAGCTCTATTGTACTGCCTTCACTTGATTCAATCGTACTATATATAGATACAGTCTTGTATCTCTTATTTTTCTTATTAGTTAGATAGATTTCTTTTCTTATTCTGTATTCGATTGTGTCATATACATATGTACTTAGCTTAGTTTTTCTTGTATTGTCATAAGTTTCATAAGCATGTATCAATGCAAGCAGTGCAATCTGCATTAAGTCATCATATTCAATTACTCCAATTCTACTCCAGCGATTGACTAGTTTGATAATCATTGGCTTGAATTGTTCATATAGCTTTATGTATTCATCATTACTCATATATATATAACCTCCTATAGGTCGTCTATAAATACTCTTGTTCCATCTCCAGTTCCTACTATAAGTATTTTAGATGCCTCTGGATCTACTATTTCGATTAATGTTTCCGTTTTTAAATTCTTATAGATTAAATTACCATCTTTATATCCATTTTTCATCACATCCTCAGCAGCTTCTTTAGATAAGTATTTGCACATATCTTGTATCTCTTTCAAAGATATATATGGATGTTCTTCTACACTTAAATTCTTAATTTCTTTTCTCAATCTATTTAAATTCCTTTTCATTTTTTATATCCTCCAACATCTCTCTTAACTCTTCTATTTGTTTTTCTTGTTCATCTATTCGGATTGCTTGTAGTATTGCATTAGCTGTGTATACTATTGCTCTAGCCCTATCGGGTTCAATCTTATCATTCAACAACATATTATTAACTGCTGATAAGCTTCTTCTAACTTCTCTTGCATTACTCCAACTCAATTTTCTATTAGTTGCCATGTCTACACCTCCTAACCTTAGCAATTATAAGCTATTCAAGCCTTTCCTATCTATACTAAAAGCCGTCTATAATAGCTTGCATATATGCTAAAATAAACGGCTCCATATTGCTAACTTAATATTTCTAAAGTTCTTTTTAGTGATTCTATATTTTTATTAATTATATCCATACACTCTCCTAAGTTTTCAACTGTATCAACTTCCTTTAGTTGGTCTAATATGGATACATAAGCTGTTCTGTTAGGCATTATTCTAATCCTAATCTGGTCTGCTAGTTCATATACATCATCTTGATAGTAACAGCTTTCAATGAGATTAAGCTTATCACATACTTTATCCGTTAAGTCTATTGCTTCATTAAGTTTTTTCTCAAAAGCTCTTTTCATAATAGCCCCCTTATCCTAATACAATTCTCTGTTCATTCAGTTTTCTGACTATTCCTGATGTCACTTTTTCTATGTCCGCTTCTTCTCTTATTATAGGTCCATTCATCGTTATATTGATTTGAGGAGTATTACCTTTATCTTTTTGGTATTGTCTTCTTTCTCTAGCCGTTAGCAACATTTCTCCTTGGTGAGCGTTAATAAGGAAATTGTCCCTTGGAATTACTCTTTGTCCCATGGCTCTATCCTTAATCTGTGTATAAGCTCCATAGGTAGGGTCCGTTTTCACAGAATTAGATGCATTTAATGCTTTCTGAACATCTTTTCTACCAAACGCTTGAGCTATATTTCTGAATGCTTGAGCCACACTATTAAGTGCTCCAGATAATTTTTCTGCGACCCACAACACTGCATCTAAAGCATCTACAAAGCTACTCAAAATAGGTTCAAGTATTTTCCATGCTGCTTGTAATAATGGTCCTGCTACACTCCAAACGTTCTTCCATATATTTCCTACTTTTTGAACAATTCCTTTTATTTCATCCATATGATCAAATAACCAGTTTAAAATTTGACTTATAACTGGCCATACTGCTTCAATTGCTACTTGAATTCCATCCCATACAATTTTCCATATGTCTCCTAATGTTTGTATTGCATCTTGTATTTGTACTGAATGTTCTCCTATCCAGTTGAATATATTTTTTATTGTTGGTGAAACTGCATCTATTACTGTTTTAATAGCATTCCATACTGTTGTTGCTACTGTTTGGAATGCTTGTAATAAATTACTAGCTGTTTGGGATCTACTAAATTCTTGAAAGCCCTTAGCTACACTTTGGGCGAATGCATCTAGTTTTGGTTTTACACTATCTAAGAAAGTTATAAAATTAGTCATTCCACTTGATATAAAGCCTTCAAATGGTGCTGCCATATCTTTTAGATTAACTGCTATTTTTCCTTTGATTGTGCTTAACAGTCCTCCTAATGTCTTAGATTGTTCTTCTACTAATCCACCATATTTATCTAATACCTGCTTTTGTGCATCTTCAAAGTTTGTAAAGTTTTCACCTAAGATATTATTTAATGCTTCCATATTGCCGTTCTTAGCTGAGAAATAAGCTTCTATTACTTCTTGCATCGTTCTATTGTTACCTACAAAGGCTTTTGTATTAGTTATCATGTCTAGTATTTGTTTTGCTTGTCCTGTATCTCCCTTAGCCATCATCATAGCTTTTGTTCCTGCTGTTGTCATTTCAGCTGTTGTAAACGGAGTAGCATTTGCGTAATCTTCTAAATATTTATAATATTCTTCTCCTACTTTTTTATAGTCTTTTAATCCTGAATTTTTAAGGACTCTGTCAATAGTGATTTTATTATTTTGTTCTTCTATTAGTCCTTGAACTGCTACTTTAACACCTACAGTAACTCCTGCTGCTAATCCAACTAACATTCCTTTTATTTTAGATAATACTGAAGTAGCCATGTCTTTGACCTTTACTAAGGCACTCCATGCTTTTCCTGTAATACTCTTAAGTATTCCTTTAACTTTGCCTACTATTGGACTTATTTTATCCTGTGCTTTTAACATTGCTGACCATGCTTTGCTAGTAACACTTTTAAGAACTCCTTTGATTTTATTGACAGTAGGACTAACTTTATCTTTTACAGCTAACATTATTTTTGTATTCATTATCTTATCAATTAATTTCTTTGCCTTTTGCAAAGCTGGAGATGCTTTATCTTTTACAGCTAATAGAATTGGTTTAACTGTGTTGATTATTTTTTGTAGTTTGCTCAATTCTTTTGATACTGGCTCGGTTGCTTTCTTTGTATTATCTAGTGCCTTTTGAACATCCTTTAAAGGTTTACTTATCTCGTCTCTAAGTTTAATTATTGCCTCTAGTTCTTGCCTATTATCTGACATATTCTCACCTCCTTTCTATGGGTATTGTCTATTTGAATATTTTTTCATGCTTTCTGTAGTAGGTACTTACATGATCTAAGAAAGCTGTTATATCACTATTAGCTATTTTTAGAGTTAATTCTTTTTCTTGTATCTCTTCTATTTTTTTCTTGTAGAAATCTTGCTTATCTATTGGAAGATACATAATATGTTGCATGTATTCGCTAACTTTTAGCGATATGTCATTTTTCTTAGCTTCTATTTCAGTTGCTAATTTCTTTAATTCAGCTATTTTCTTATCTACTTCATCTAGGTCTTTCAATACTCCAGTACTATTTATTTCTGATTTTAATTCTTTTTCTATGTCTTCAATATCGTAATCTATATAGAAAGTTGCTTCTAGTAATCTAATCTGATTATTCACTTCATTTATTTTCTTAACTATATTTTCTTTTTCTTTTTTCTTTTCTTCATAAGATTCAACTTTTTCTGGATCATCTACAAATTTAAAAAACTCTTTTTCAGCTTCTTTTAATTCTTCATCTATCTGTTCTTTTCTGACTTCTAATAGCTCTATCTCAGAAAATCTATTTGCTAACATTGTATCTCTCTTTTCCAGAGCTTGTTTCACTGTATCTATATAATTCATATCTATTCTCCTTTTATATCTAAAATTTCTTTGACTTCTTCCCCGATAGTTTTTTCTTTGGCGTCATCTTCTAATTCAATCTTGAATATGTTCTCAACTGTATCTCTCATTTCTTTTTCATCCACGATACCACCTCCGATAGTTTGAATTCTTACTTATATTATATCATTAATGTAACAAAATGAGCAAAGAGTTACATTCAAAAAAGTAAAAAAATATAGTAATTTCAATAGTTGAAGAGTTTTTCTATTAAATGAATAGTTTAAAGTTTAACAAAAATGATTTTCTAAAAAAAAATAATTCAGCAAAAGCTGAATATAATTAGAAATATTTGACTATAATTTAAGTGATTTTAGTTTTCAAAGAATTTATTTCTTTTTATTTTAAATAGGTGCTACAGTGTCAAACTGTAGCTTTTTTCATGCTATTAAGTATAGTCTGAATTATTTCTTCCATAGTAAAATCTGATGGAGGGAATTCTCCCCTTTCATCAAAAAAATAATTGTTTAATTGCTCTAAGGTAGAATTTCTTAATAGAGTTTCCATAGTATAACCTCCTTATATTTTTAAATCTGATAAATCCCATTTGCAAGTTCTTATATTTAAAGTCTTATGTTCTGTATTAATTCTCTTATCTGTTATACATAATATCCTTGGCATGACTGGGAATACTTCTTTCCATGTCCTAGAATAGTATAGATTTTCATATTTAGATATATCTAATTTCTTAGTTCTCTCACACTCTACGAAGTATATTTTTACCTTTCCTCTATCCTTAATTACAATTAATCCGTCTGCTATAACATCGCCAATAGAAAAAGGGCATTTATATTTTAAGAGTTCTATATTCTGTTGTTCAATTTTGGCTAGCAACTGGCTAAACTTAATCTTATGTGGGACGTTAGAAGGCTTCTTAGTGAAGTATACATTTTGACTTATTACATTTTCTCTATAGCACTTGATATACTTCGCATCCACTAATTGCTTAAGCCTCTTTTGTGCATTTCTAACAGTTGTATTTGGGAAAAATAATGTGCTTAGTGTTCTTGTATCAGCAACGCCTACTTCTTTTAGGAATTCCTTGATTTTCTCATCTCGTTCAGTAATACAAATCAATGTCAATTCCCCCTTATAAATTATCGATAAATGATAAGTCTATAATATTATTGTCATTGCTTATCGTTCTCGCCCTCTCATGTCCATTCTTAGAGGTTTTATTATCATCATTGATAGTTTGCTCATTGATAGGTTTGATATATGGTTCTATAAGTTTCTTAACTTCTGTGTCTGTTATAAAATAGGCTTGAAATTCTTCCAATTTACTTCCACGCTTAATAATTCCGTGTCCATGGCCTTTTAAATTTTCAGCTCCTTCTCTATCAAGAGCTACAATACTATTCTTACTATCTTCACATTTAAATACAATTCTATTATTGATATTTGCTTTTACAACGTTGTCTATTACATCATTAGAAGGTCTCTGAGTAGTTAGGAATATATATAGCCCACTAGCCCTTGAGATTGCTATAAGTTGCTTTAGAAGTCTCATAGCATTTTTCTTTTTATCTTCTAGTAGCATTACTATTTCTTCAACAAATAAGACTTGGTACTTTAGTTTCTTTACATTTGGAAGTTTATTATATTTAAATATATCTGTGACTTCATACTTCATGAATAACTCATATCTTCGGTTAGTCTCCTCTAATAGATCTGCGATTAATTCTGTTGTATCTTCTACAGTGTAAACAAATTTCTTACAATGCTTCACTCTTCTAAATAAATTCAATTCTACTCTCTTTAGGTCAGCTAGATATATTTCTAATTCTTTTGGACTGTAATTGCTTATAAGAGTTGTTAATATTACTTTAGTCATGACACTTTTACCACTTCCAGTAGTGCCAACAACATAGCTCATAGGATTATCTTTTAAACTAAGTGTTATGGTTTTATTTTTAAAAGTTTGCCCTATCGGAATATAAATTCCTTCTTTTGGATTTCTCTTTGATAATTTATAATTAATCATCTCTGGTAGATGTGGAAATACTTCATCTAATTCCTCTTGAGATATGGTCCCTATCCTTTGTTCTGGAAAGATACTATACCAAATATGGTCGAATATCATTTGCAGTAGATTATCTTTATTTTCATTATCTTTTTTAGTCATATAATCACCTCTATCGTAGATATATATAGATAGTTACTGTAGTTCCTAAGTTCGTGCGAACTGTGTATCTTTGAGTAGATACAACGGAGGGAGGAACACTATCTAGAATTCGTACTGGAAGGAATAGTTCGGAAATACCAACGAACTACTTTTGAATTTAATTATATATATGCACTATAGCTTGTATATGTTTCCTATTTTTTAAATAAAAAAAGAACTGGATCTCTCCAGCCCTATTTGAGAATTTTTTCTTTTAAGTTGTTAATTGCAGCCATTATTTCAGTTGTATCTTTATCCAAATTCTTATCTGGGTGATACTTCATAGATAGCAACTTGAATGCCTCTTTCAGTAGTTTCATTTCTTTACTATTGTAACTATTATTTTTTCCACTACTATTCATTAAATTTTCTAGTAATCCACGATTATAGCCTTCTTGATATTTTTCTGTTAGTTCTTTATTGTACAGTGAGCTAAATTTGTTTTTAAAATACTCATATTCCATAAGCTCTTTTTCTTTTTTAAGCTCTTTTTCTTCTTCAAATTTGCGATGTGCTTTAATTGATTGTTCTTTATATGTAGGGTAATATTCCTTCTTTGCAATGATAAGTTTTTCCACTACATCATCAAAATCTAATTCAACATCTTTATTTCTAAGATAAACTTTATTAATTATTCTCATTAAATCGACTGGTACATCCTCTATTAGTCCGTTTATTTCTTCACCTATTTCATATAATGAGTGCCACGCCAGGCTACATAGCTTTATATCTTTTGACACTACTTTCCCATTAACTCTTTCTCTGCTACATGCATAAATAGTATAAGACCATTTACCTTTTCGAATCTTACAAAACATACTTACCCCCCTTTTGTAGTGTCTTTTATAGAACTTTTAAAATTCATTTTTAACACTACATCATATTTAAAAAGTGAGTGAATATAATTCACCCACAATTACTAAATCTATTTCATAAACTCCTTATTTTATTGCTTCTAATTTATTTTCTTTTACCAATTGGCATCCTTCGTAGATTAATTCTTCATGCTTAATGCTGAAATCTTGTAGTGTACTTGCTGCTAATTCTATTGCTGCTGCAAAGTCTTTTGGATCACTAGAGCTGTAATTTATAGCGTCTGCTACAGCATATAGTATTGACACAACTCCTTCTAACTTATTACTTTCGTTTTCCATAGCACTAAAAATTTTAAAAACATCATTTTTCATTTGTTACTCCCCCTTTATTTTGCTTACATGAGCAACTATGTGGTATAATTAAATTGGATATATGTAACTATACCTTTTAGTTACTAGAAGCACTTTTATTATTTTAAATAGTAAAGGTGCTTTTCTTATGTCTATTTACAATATTCGTTTAATGCAACTTTGATTAATTCAGTTACAGTTAAACCTCTTTTAGCTGCTTCTTTTTTTATTTCTTCTCTCTCTTCAGTTGTTACTCTTATTTGAATTATTGTATCTTTGGTTTTTGGAATGTTTAAATTCATTTTAAGCACCTCTTGTTATTACTATTTGTTATTACAATATAATAGTAGTCCAATTTAGTTAGAAAAGCAACCATTTTTAAGGAATTTTCTTTATAAAAAATAGTCTAAAAATAAATATGAAATATTTTTATACAAATAGTCCAAAATGGTCTAAATTTGGCGTATTTTATAACTATATAAATTATTTTTTCCAACATTGAAACAATATGGTAAAATTTGGGATAAGTGTAGTTATTCCAAATATCAGCTTTTTTAGGTCCAGTTGCTTCCATTCACTAAAAAACTTTTTAAACTCTATACAGTCTAAAAAGGTCTCTATATACAAAAAGTTTAAAAATACATATAAACATATTGATTTTACTGATATAAAAACATAAAATTTATAAAAGACAAACTATCTAAAAAGATATACCTTTCTTGTACTCAATGAAAATAAAAAACTGAGAGGATAATTCCTCCCAGTCCTTAATCTATTTTTCTTTCAAATCTTCTCTTAAGCAATAATATAGAATGCTATGTATATAGCTTCCTGATAATTTCTTTTCAATTGGCATTATACTTAAGTTAGGGTATTTAGCCTCTAAGCTCATAATCATGCCTTTAGCGGCCCTTGGATTAACTTTAGATCTGTAATTGCCAGTTAGCAAATTTATGTAAAATTTTTCATCTTCAATCAGCAATATGAATTTCTTATTGGCTCTCTTAGCTCTAATAAGTTCTCTAATAAATCTATTATTGCCGTTTTCATCTTTAGTAGATGTATCCAGCAAATTAGATATGATTTCACCTATAGAGTTTTTACGTTCAATTACAACGTTTGGTACATAGCCTCTTGGACCTTCTACAATATAATCCCCTATAGGTAAAGCTCTACGTTCATAAGAGATATTATTCTTTTCAAAAGCTTTCAGTATATGATCTATTTGTTTTTCTCTAGTATCAATAATTATTTTATATTTTATCTTATTTTGCATTGTACTAATTCTCCTTCTCTGTTTAATCAAGAAAAGCAGATTGATTCCACACTATGCTTTTGTTGAACTACAAATGGAGTTCTTTTATTTTCTCTAAAATTTTAATCTGATTAAGCTCCAGCTGTTCAACCTTTTTATTAAATTCAAAATCACTTATTTTATTTTTCCCCTGTCTAGTTATGAACTTCATGTCGCTACAAGATCTTACGGATATCTTGACTATTTCTTCTAATGATTTTCCCCATAATCCTAGATCTTTCATTTTATCAAGAATTTCTTTCGGATATCCCTCGTACATGATATGTTCCCCCCTTAAATTCTTTAAACTTTTAGAGTTGTGCCATTCTGTTCCGGCACATGTTCCAATTGTGTGTCACACTTCAACACTAGCTATACCAACAGGTGTAATAGGTTTGTGCCAATGTGCCAACAGATTTGCCAAAAGTAATAAAAAAACACAATTACTATCCACATATTATACTATATATAT
>OLVX01002693.1_pt1 | contig 12540 bp, 8 predicted proteins | sample 1673271 | NCBI WGS metagenome assembly OLVX01 (sample SAMEA3178939, study PRJEB25190) | human gut metagenome | biome: human gut; feature: human-associated habitat; material: faeces | place: Austria | collected 2013 | reverse complement strand
ATAATTGACAGCTTGACCGGAAAGGAAAAACGATGATTTACAAATGTTTAATGGCGTATCTTATGATCAATCTTGCCGTGCTGCTTCTCTATGGACTGGACAAATGGAAAGCGAAGAATGACGAGTGGCGAACTAGCGAGAAGACGCTTCTTGGGTTTGCATGCATCGGTGGTTCTGTGGGAGCATGGATCGGAATGCATGTATTCCACCATAAGACGAGGAAGAATGAATTCCGATACGGGATTCCGGCGATTTTTGCAGTACAGGTAATCCTTACACTGATTCGATATTCGGGAATCTTGAGGTGATGAAATATACCATTACAAATGGAAAAAGTTATGGTATATTTTTTCGAAAAGATTCGCTTGTTATTAGGCGCTTACAGTGGTATGATAAGCCTGATATGTAAATATCATAGTAAATTTTATAAAAAAGAAGGGAACAAAAAACGTGACCTACAAAGAAGCAAGGGTATATTTGGACGAGATGTCGAAATACGGAAGTGTACTTGGCTTAGATACGATTCGAGGTCTGTTGCGTGAACTTGGGAACCCCCAGGATGATCTGAAGTTCATACATATTGCAGGAACGAATGGGAAAGGATCTGTGCTTGCATACACTTCAATGATATTAAGCAAGGCAGGATACAAAACCGGGCGATATGTTTCACCGACAGTCATTTCTTATCTGGAGAAGATACAGATAGATGGGAAATGGATCTCTGAATCAGAATTTGCAGAGATCATGGAAGAGATAAAAGAAGCAATTGACCGGCTTGTATGTAAAGGAGAACCTGTTCCGACAGTGTTTGAAGTAGAGACGGCGATGGCTTTTTTGTATTTTAAGAAACAAAAATGTGATCTGGTTGTATTGGAAACCGGTCTCGGCGGAGAGACAGATGCGACGAATGTAATTAAGAATACAGTTTGCGCAGTATTTGCAACGATCAGTGTTGATCATCTGGGGGTGATCGGAGATACCCTGGAAGAGATCGCACAGACGAAATCCGGGATCATCAAACCGGGATGTACGGTAGTGTCAGCAAGACAGCAGGAGAATGTCAGACTGATCCTGCGAAAGAAAGCAGAGAGTCTGAACTGTATATACACAGAAGCAGAGCCGGAACAGATGAGTATCGAAAAAGAAGATTATAAAGGACTTACATTTTCATATAAGAAATATACGAATATGCAGAACCACATTGCAGGAGAGTGCCAGAGAGAAAATCTTTCTGTGGCACTGGAAGTAATTGAAAGCCTCAGGAAGATGGGATATCAGATTGAGGAAGGAGCAGTGAGGGACGGTCTTGATGCAACGAGATGGGCGGGACGTTTTACTTGTCTTTCTGAAGATCCGGTTGTGATCGTAGATGGTGCGCATAATGAAGATGCTGCGAAGAAGCTTAAGACATCCATTGAACGGTATTTTACGGGAGAGGAACTTATCCTGATCATGGGTGTATTTAAAGATAAAGAATATGAGAAGATCGTACAGATTCTGTGTCCGTCAGCAAAGCGGGTGTATACGGTAGATCTGCCGAATAAGGAACGTACACTGCCGGCAGAGAAGCTTGCAGAATGTGTAAGAGACTGTATGACAGAACAGTTGAGCGTGTACGCAGAAAAGAGTATTGGAGATGCTGTTGCAAAAGCGTACACTTATGCAACAGAAGACAGTGGGAAACGCGCGGTGATCGCATGTGGTTCATTGTCATATCTAAGTGAAGTAATCCGGTGTATGGAAAGATGCGTACAGAATCCGCAGAGAAAGGAAAGAATATGATAGATCATGAGAAGATAGAACAGGCAGTGCGGCTGCTTCTGGAAGGAATGGGAGAAGATGTGAACCGGGAAGGACTGATTGATACACCGGACCGGATCGCAAGAATGTATGAAGAGATATATGGAGGTATGGATGAGGATGCAGGAAAACATCTTTCTAAGACATTTACCGTTGACAGTCATGAGATGGTAATAGAGAAAGATATTACATTCTATTCGACATGTGAGCATCACCTCCTGCCATTTTATGGGAAAGCACATATTGCTTATATTCCGGATGGGAAAGTTGTAGGATTAAGCAAACTTGCCCGTACCGTGGAGGTATTCGCAAGAAGACTACAGCTTCAGGAACAGCTTACCGGACAGATTGCTGATGCTTTGATGGAGCATATGCAGCCGAAAGGGGCTATCGTTATGATCGAAGCAGAGCATATGTGTATGACAATGCGTGGGATCAAGAAGCCGGGAAGCCAGACTGTGACAATTGCAAGACGCGGTGTATTTGAGACAGATCCGGTACTGGAAGAGAGATTTTTCCGGATGCTTGGACGATAAAAAGAAAGAGATACAGATGTAGATGAAAAGAGTAACAGAAAGACAAAAAGGGATGCCCCGTCTGAATGCGGTGGTGAATCATGAAGTGTATCAGACATACTATAAGCGTATCTGTGAATGTGAGACGGATAGGGTATTCTGTTGTCATCAGATGAACCATCTTCTGGATGTGGCAAGAATTGCTTACATTAAGAATCTGGAAGAAGGACTTGGATTCGATAAGGAACTGATCTACGTAGCGGCGGTGCTGCATGATATTGGCAAATCTTTTCAGTACAGACAGCAGATTCCGCATGAGATCGCAGGAGAGAGAATAGCAAGGCGGATATTGGATTCTCTTCCGACTGGTTTTACATTTACGGATGAAGAAAAAGCACTGATCTGTCTGGCAGTCAGGGGACACCGCAGACGGCATGAGCATATGAAGCCGATAGAGGAACTGTTCTATGAAAGTGATAAACGTTCCAGAATGTGTCTTTCCTGCATGGCAGAGAAGAAGTGTAACTGGAATGAAGAAGAGAAAAATATGGAGATAATAATATGATCATAGGTGGAAAGAATTTTGATACAGCAAATCATACATACATTATGGGAATCCTGAATGTGACGCCGGATTCCTTTTCCGATGGAGGAAAGTTTAACGGAATGGATGCGGCAATTGCACATGCACACCAGATGGTTGAAGAAGGTGTAGATATCATTGACGTAGGCGGGGAATCTACGCGTCCGGGACATATCCAGATCACGGATGAAGAAGAGATTGCAAGAGTGACGCCAATTATTGAAGTGCTTAAGAAAGAATTTGATGTACCGGTGTCGATCGATACCTACAAAAGCCATGTCGCAGAGGCTGCACTTCAGGCAGGTGCAGATCTTGTCAATGATATTTGGGGATTAAAATATGACAAGAAGATGGCAAGTGTGATCGCAAAGTATCAGGCTGCATGCTGTCTGATGCATAATCGGGAAAAGGCGGAATATCAGGACTTTCTGAAAGATTTCATAGATGATATGAAAGAATGTGTAAGACTTGCAAAAGCAGCAGGCATTGAGGATGACAAGATCATCCTTGACCCCGGTGTCGGATTTGGAAAGACTTATGAGATGAACCTGGAGATTATCGATAAGATGGAGATATTAAATGAACTTGGATATCCGGTATTGCTCGGAACATCACGAAAATCCGTAATCGGACTGACGCTGGATCTTCCGGTGACGCAGCGGGAAGAAGGTACGATGGTTACGACCGTATATGGGGTACAGAAGGGATGTGCATTCGTACGCGTCCATGATGTAGAGAAAAATAAGAGAGCCATTCAGATGACGAAAGCAATCATGCGGGGACACGAAGTATAGAAAGAGTGAGGAATGAGATGAAACCGGACAAGATAAAGATAGAAGATCTGGAAGTATTTGCCAATCATGGTGTGTTTCCGGAGGAAAATGTACTGGGGCAGAAATTTGTGGTGTCTGCGGTTATGTATACGGATACCAGACGGGCAGGACTGACAGATGAGCTGACTGCATCTATCCATTATGGAGAAGCAAGTGCATTTATCACAGAGTATTTGAAAAGTCATACGTTTAAGCTTCTGGAGAAGGTTGCGGAAGGACTGGCAGAGGAGATGCTGGTGCGTATAGCAGGTCTGCAGAAGGTGCAGATTGAGATCAAGAAACCGTGGGCACCGGTCGGACTGCCGCTTAAGACGGTCAGTGTAGAGATTGAGCGTGAATGGCATACGGCATATATTGCGCTCGGATCGAATATGGGGGATAGCAGAAGCATTTTGGAAGCCGCGGTACAGGCGCTGGATGAGATGAAGAATACAAAGGTGGAGAAGGTATCGACATTTATCACGACACCTCCGTACGGAGTGACGGATCAGCCGGATTTCTTAAACGGTTGTCTGAAGCTTTCGACATTATTATATCCGGAAGAGTTATTAAAAGAGCTGAACCGAATTGAAAAAGAGGCAGGAAGAGAACGAATCATACATTGGGGACCGAGAACACTGGATCTGGATATTATATTCTATGACGATCTGGTTGCAGAGACGGATGCTTTATGCATTCCACATGTGGAGATGCATAAGAGAGCGTTTGTACTGGAGCCTTTGCATGAGATTGCACCTTATAAACGTCATCCGGTGTATGGGAAGACGGTCAGAGAGATGCTGGAAGACCTTCGGAAATAGAATGACAGAGCATGAACAGGACAGTAAATTTACAAAAAATAAACGACAAGATGGGGAAAACAAGATGGATATTCAGGAGTGGATTATATTTGCAATCGAACTGATCGGAACAGTAGCGTTCTCAGCATCGGGGGCAATGGTTGGAATTGAGTGCAGCATGGATATATTCGGAGTGATCGTGCTTGGTGTGTCAACGGCAGTTGGCGGAGGTATGGTTCGTGATGTTATACTTGGGAAGGTGCCATCGGCACTTCTGCATCCGGTATATGTGATCTATGCCGTACTTGCTGCGGTGCTTGTGTTTTGTATTATATATTTCCGCAGGAAATATCTGCAGGATGGTTTTGGTGAGGTCTATGATAAACTTATGTTAGCAATGGATTCTGTAGGACTCGGAATCTTTTCGGCGATGGGAGTGACAAAAGGCATCAGCTGCGGCTATATCGACAATACATTTCTGCTGGTTTTCCTTGGTACAATGACGGGAGTCGGAGGAGGACTCTTGCGTGATACGATGGCAGGAGTTGCGCCGTATATATTTGTGAAACATATTTATGCATGCGCATCCATTGCGGGGGCGTGGATATGTGTGATCATATACAGAAGTTACGGAGAACTTCCGGCGATGGTGGTGTCATCACTAATCGTTATGCTGATACGTTTTCTCGCGGCTCATTACAGATGGAATCTTCCAAGGATCGGAGAGTAGAAATCCGGGAAGGCAAGGAGCATTTTGCAAGATGAGATGAAAAAATATGCAAAAGTATGAAAATTTATACTTGACATTTGAAATGACAGGTTTATAATAAGGACTTGTAAAAACACATATAGTTCACCGAAATTCGTTGATGAGAACAATGCCGTATCTATCGTTATTTCACAGAGAGCCTGCGGTTGGTGGAAGCAGGTAATAAACAGATAAGGATATCCTCTCTAAGAAGCGGGTTGAAAGCAATATCAAAGTAAACCTCGCCGGTATCCCCCGTTACAGGGAGCATGTATGATGGTACGTGAATGAGAGCTGTAGAAAGATTCTACAGAATTAGGGTGGTAACGCGGATAGATTTCGTCCCTTTTCAGAGTATATTCTGGAAAGGGATTTTTTTTGGTGGACAGTGATTGCTTAAAGGAGGAGAAGAGTAATGAAAGCATTACAAAAAGTAAGCAAATTTTTATCAGACTACACGTCAATTGTTGTAATCGCAATCGCAGTGGTTACATTTTTCCTTCCGTCTATGATGGGCTGGGTAAATCTGGCACTGTTCACAGACATGGTATCGAACAAGTTCACATGTCAGTCTATTATCATTGGTATTATCATGTTCAGTATGGGACTGACACTTACAACGGAAGATTTTAGGATTCTTGCACAGCGTCCGTTTGACATTTGTGTTGGTGCGGTTGCGCAGTATCTGATCATGCCATTCCTTGCATTTGCGCTTTCAAAGGTATTGAATCTGCCGGATGGAATCGCACTTGGGCTGATTCTTGTAGGCTGCTGTCCGGGAGGTGTATCTTCCAACATCATGTCTTATCTGTGCGGCGGGGATGTAGCCTTTTCCGTAGGAATGACAACAGTATCCACACTGGTCTCACCGGTTATGACACCACTCATGGTATCTTTACTGGCAAGCGGTACACAGATTACGATCAAGGGACTTCCGATGTTCGTATCAATCATTGAGACTGTTATCCTTCCGGTTGGTGTTGGATTTTTATTAAATTATCTGTTGGGAAAGAATAAAACATTCCGGGAACTTCAGAAAGTTATGCCGGGTGTTGCCGTTCTCGGACTTGCCTGTGTTGTTGGTGGGGTTATCTCCTCTCAGGGTTCAAAATTCTTCCAGTCCGGCGTTGTAATCTTTGTTGCAGTACTGCTTCACAACGGACTTGGATATCTGCTTGGATATGGAGCAGGAAAACTGGTTGGTATGAATACGTCAAAGAAGAGAACCATTTCTATCGAAGTAGGTATGCAGAATGCCGGACTTGCAACGAATCTTGCAACTACAACTGCCCAGTTTGCATCTACACCGGAATCTGCAATTATCTGTGCGGTATCCTGTACATGGCATTCCATCTCAGGAACTCTGTTAGCCGGATTATTTGCAATGCATGACAAACGAAAAGAAAAAGTTGCCGGAAATGCAGAGGCAGCAGCACATTAAGCTGCTCTCGGAATGTGTGAAGCAATAAATTATAGAATAGAAACAAAAAAGAAACAAAAAAGAAACAACACGGGATGTGCTGTTTCTTTTTTTTGTGTGCGCCAATATGGATAAAGATTATCAACGAAATAAAAAAATAATTTAAATAAAATATTGACTACTGGTCATTCTTGGCTATAATAATAAATGCATAAAGAAAATAAAAGGAGATGGAAATAATGGTCAAAGTTGGCAAATGGATTGCCAAGCACAGAATACTGATGTTGATAATTGGAGTTTTATTAATTATTCCGTCAGTAATCGGCATAGCAAAGACGAAAGTAAATTATGACCTGCTGAGTTACCTGCCGGATCACCTGGAGACGGTAAAAGGGCAGGATATACTGGTAGATGAATTTGGAATGGGTGCGTTCTCCATGGTCGCGGTTGAGAACATGGATATGAAAGACGTACAGAAGCTGGAAAAAGAATTTGAGAAAGTGCCACATGTACAGGATGTACTCTGGTATGACGATGTGACAGATATCAGTCTTCCGACTGAGATGATCCCAAAAGATATCAGAAAAGCGTTTATCAATGGAGATGCCACGATGATGCTGGTATTGTTCGATGATACGACATCATCCGATAATTCCATGGAGGCACTGACACAGCTTCGTAAGATTGCGAATAAACAGTGTTTCATCAGCGGTATGACAGGTATCGTTACAGATATTAAGAACATTGCAATGAAAGAACTTCCAATCTATGTAGTAATTGCAGCACTTCTGAGTCTGGTAGTTCTGGAGATTACATCAGGATCATTTGTTGTTCCGTTTCTGTTCCTGTTAAGTATCGGACTTGCGATTCTGTATAACCTTGGAAGTAATATTATACTTGGTGAAACTTCTTATATCACACAGGCATTGACAGCAGTCCTGCAGCTTGGTGTAACGATGGATTATTCCATCTTCCTTCTGAATAGTTATGAAGAGAATAAGAAGAGATTCCCTGGCGAGAAAGAAAGAGCCATGGGGCATGCGATTGCTAACACATTCAAATCAGTGGCAGGAAGCTCTGTTACGACAGTAGCCGGATTCGTAGCGTTGTGTGTTATGACATTTGCACTCGGACGTGACCTTGGTATTGTAATGGCGAAAGGTGTTGTGATCGGCGTTATCTGTTGTGTAACGATCCTGCCGGCACTGATCCTTGTATTTGATAAGCCGATTGAAAAGACAAGACACAAATTACTGTTAAGCAACATGGATCGTCCATCCGCTTTTATCACAAAGCATTATAAAGTATGGATCGTAGCATTTCTTGTATTATTACTTCCTGCAATTTACGGTAATAATCATACAAAGATCTACTACAACATTGCAGATTCACTTCCTGCAACACTGAACAGTAATGTATCGATCAAAAAAGTAAAAGATGACTTTGGTACAAGTAACATGCACATCGTCATGATGGATAAGAACATGAGTGCCAAAGATAAGCAGCAGATGTTCAAGAAGATCGATAAAGTAAAAGGTGTAAAATGGACCATCAGCATGAGTTCACTGATCGGTCCTAGCGTACCGGATTCCATGATCCCAAAGGATGTCCGTAAGATGATGCAGAGTAAGGATTATGAACTGGCATTCGTCAGTACGAAATATGAATCCGCAACAGATCCGGTAAATACACAGATCAAAAAGATAGATAAGATCGTAAAATCCTACGATAAGTCTGGAATGGTCATCGGAGAGGCACCTTTGATGAAAGACCTGCAGGATGTTACAGATGTTGATCTGGTTAATGTAAATATTATCTCGATCGCAGCTATATTTGTAATCATTCTGATCATTTTCAAATCAATCTCACTGCCGGTAATCCTGGTAGCGGTTATTGAATTTGCGATCATGATCAATATGGCAATCCCGTACTATCAGGGAGTCAGCCTTCCGTTCGTGGCAAGTATCGTTATCGGTGCGATCCAGTTAGGAGCAACCGTTGACTATGCAATCCTGATGACGACAAGATATCAGAAAGAACGAAGCCGTGGAAAAGATAAGATGGAAGCAATCAGCATTGCACATAAAACGAGTATGCCGTCCATCATCAGCAGTGGACTTAGCTTCTTTGCTGCAACATTCGGAGTTGCCTGCTATTCTCAGGTTGAAATGATCGGTTCGATTTGTACATTGCTTGCAAGAGGAGCCATTATCAGTATGGTAGTCGTGCTTCTGGTATTGCCGGCAATGTTCATGATATTTGACAAATTAATCTGCAAGACATCCATCGGATTTCTTGGGAAAAAGGCAAAAGCACAGACAAGTGAAGCAAAGTAACCTGTTATTAACAATCCATGATAATTAAGAAAGGAAGCAGGAATTATGAATAAGAACAGAAAAATGAAACGAAAAATTGCAGCATCTGTAGCAGTCGGAATGTCAGTGATGATGGGTGTGACACCAGCTTTCGCAGCAAATGGAACTTCGAACAGCGAGGTATATAAAGAAGAGACGGTATATGTGAATGCTAAAGCAAGCGGCAAGACAGATAAAGTAACGGTATCCAACTGGCTTAAGAATTCAGGAAGTGTATCCGGAGATCTGGAAGACGAGAGTACACTGAGCGATATCAAGAATGTAAAAGGTGATGAAAAATATACGTCAGATGGAGATAAACTGACCTGGGCTACAGACGGTGAGGACATCTATTATCAGGGAACGACAGATAAGAAACTTCCGGTATCTGTTAAATTAAAATATTACCTGGATGGAAAAGAGATGAAACCATCTGAGTTAAAAGGAAAGAGCGGACACCTGAAGATCACAGTGGATTATAAGAATAATGAAAAGAAGAATGTATCTGTAGACGGAAAAGATACAGAAGTATGTACACCATTCGTCATGATGACAGGTATGATACTTCCGAATGAGACATTCAGCAATGTAACGATTGATAACGGCAAGATTATTTCCGATGGAAATAAGAATATCCTGGTCGGATTCGGAATGCCGGGATTAAAAGACAGCCTGAACTTAAGCAGTGAAGAAAGTGACAAAGTTACGATTCCGGAAAGCTTAAGTATTGAAGCAGATGTAAAAGATTTTACAATGTCTTCTACTTATACTGTTGCATTATCTGATCTGTTAGATGATGTGGATATGGACAGTATCGTAAATGTAGATGATCTTCAGAACGCTCTGGATGATCTGGAGGATGCGGCACTTCAGTTAGTAAGTGGTTCCGATACACTTGCAGATGGAGCAGGAACACTTGCAGATGGTGTGAACAGCTATACAGAAGGCGTTGATACATTGAACGCCGGCATCCAGAAATACCTTGGTTCTAACGGAGAGCTGAATGGCAGCGTCACAGAGTATGTGAATGGTGTAAACAAAGTTGTCAAAGGTGTACAGGATTATACAAGTGGTGTGAATACACTTGCAGACGGTGTGAGCAGTTATGTAGACGGCGAGAAGCAGCTGGCAGCCGGAGCTTCACAGCTGACACAGTTAAGTACAGGACTGAAGCAGGTACAAAGCGCTATCTCACAGCTTGAAGCTGCAACAGATGGTAAGGGTGCAACGACAGAAGACCTTCAGGCAGCATCCAAAGCACTGGCGGCAGGAACTGCACAGATGAAAGCAGCACTTGGAACAGAAGAAGTAAAGAGTCTGATGTCTCAGGTAAATTCTATGGTAACAACCGGAAATACGCTGATGAAAGAGACGAAGACATTAAGCGGAACACTTACGGAAGGTATCGAAAAACCACTTACAACAATCGGCCAGACATTACAGAGTATGCAGGAATCCTTGAAAAATATAGATGCAGCTCAGACAGCATTACAGAATGCATGCAAGAATATCAATGAGGTAGTTGCTTCTGATAATCAGACGATTAAGGCTGCAAAGACAGCAGCGAAGAACAGTTCCGATTCTATTGCAGCATCCATAAAAACACTGGAAGCAAAGTATGCAGGAATCTCAGATAAGAATTCCGAAGAAGCAAAACAATTACAGAGTTCGATCATTGCACTGAAGAGTGCAAAGGCTTCCACAGATTCCGTACAGAATCTCAAAGAGTTAACAGGCATTGATACTACAAAGATGCCGACAATAGATGTAGATTCATTAAAAGCCGGTGCTGCAACGATCATGACAAATGCAGCTACATTGCAGAAATCTTCAGAAGCATTGTCAAAAGCTCTTCCGGAATTGAAAAAACAGTTGAAGAGTATCGAAGATGCAGAAGGTGTTCTTGCACAGGCAGGACAGTTAAGTACACTGACAGGAAGTGTAGATCAGTTAAATGCAGGTATGCAGGGACTGAACAGTGCGATCGGAACACTGCACAGCAATCTGGCAACATTGAATAATGCAACATCCGCTCAGTTCCCGACAGCAATCCGGGGAATCACAGCATTGAATAAAGGATTCGCTCAGTTAAGCGGATACAATGATTCCCTGGTAAGCGGTGCAAATAAACTGAAATCCAACAGTCCGACATTAGTAGCCGGTGTCAATACACTTCAGAGTGGAACGAATCAGTTGGCAAGCGGACTGAATACATTGGGAAGCCAGATGTCTTCCGGATCTGCAACACTTGCGGCTAACAGCAGTGCACTCAGAAGCGGAGCTTCCGAACTTCAGTCAGGGGCAAAAGAACTTGCAGAAGGCATGGCGAAATTTGACAAAGAAGGAACAAGTAAGTTGAAGAGCACCGTGGAAGATGAACTTGGTGATGTACTTGACAGAATCGATGTACTGACATCAGAAAATTGCAAATATAGTACATTCAGCGGTAAGGATAAAGCGATGGATGGTAATGTAAAATTTGTGATTGAGACGGATGCGATCGAGTAAATAATATGAATATGAAATAAAAAGGATCACAGGTGGAAGAGGATGAAGTAATATATTCCCTGTTAATTAGACGAGGGGCGTATTACTTCATCCTCGTCCGTTTGTGATTCTTTTTTTATTTTTTCAACATTCTCCAGAGAGTGCTTCTGCTTATGCCAAGACGTTTGGCAGTTTTTTCTTTATTCCCATGTTCTTCGGCAAGAATCCATTGTATGATTTGAGAAGACGATAAATTAGTCTTATTATCTTTCCTTGAAATTCCCTCGATATAGTGCTAAAGTATACTAAAAAGGTATGATTTAGCGAGTGCGTGAAAAAACATGCACTAAGGAGGAAAATTCATGAACGAATACAGAATAGGAACAAAATGTGTACAGGGCGGATATACTCCGGGAAACGGAGAACCAAGACAGATTCCGATCGTACAGTCAACAACATTCAAATATGCAACCAGTGAAGATATGGGAAAATTATTTGATCTGGAAGCGTCAGGATATTTTTATTCCAGATTGCAGAATCCGACTAATGATATGGTTGCGGCAAAGATTGCAGAGATGGAAGGTGGAACGGCAGCGATGCTGACTTCATCCGGACAGGCAGCCAATTTCTTCGCACTGTTCAATATCTGTGAGTGCGGAGATCACATTGTAGCATCTTCATCCATTTACGGTGGAACATTTAACCTGATCGATGTAACGATGAGAAAGATGGGAATCGATGTAACATTCGTGTCACCGGATGCAACAGAAGAAGAGTTAAATGAAGCATTTAAGCCAAATACAAAAGTAATGTTTGGTGAGACAATTGCCAATCCGGCACTTACCGTACTGGATATTGAATTATTTGCCAAAGTGGCACATGCACATGGTGTGCCGCTTATCGTAGATAACACATTCCCGACACCGGTCAACTGCAGGCCGTTTGAATGGGGAGCAGATATTGTAACTCATTCAACTACAAAATATATGGACGGACACGGAGCTGCACTTGGCGGAGCAAT
>OLVX01002690.1_pt1 | contig 12553 bp, 13 predicted proteins | sample 1673271 | NCBI WGS metagenome assembly OLVX01 (sample SAMEA3178939, study PRJEB25190) | human gut metagenome | biome: human gut; feature: human-associated habitat; material: faeces | place: Austria | collected 2013 | reverse complement strand
CAATCCATACTGTTTCAGAAGTGCTGCGGCAAGTTTCGCACAATTGTCCTCCGACTTCTTATCCGTAGAATTATACGCAGAGGACATAATGCACTCGATAGCAATGGTTCTGCGATTTCCATTACCACTGCCATCAGCGGCGTGCCAGCCGCTCAGGCTGTGGGGCAGATTCTGCCATGCACATACATTATCCACATAGTAATGGACACGCACATCCTTCATGTTGTTATTGACGGTTGCCCTTGTGTACTGTTCCGCAGGGGTCGTGCCGCTTGCTACTGTGATCCAGTCTGTGTTGTGAACAGTCACACCAATGATTTTCCCTGCCATGGAAACAGAGGGCATATCAATGCGGTTGGGATTATGTTTTGTGAGTAAATACTCGTTGATTTTTACTCCGTTCAGAGTCGTTGTTGCATCTGGTCTTAAAATAGTCATATTACTTGTCCTCCTTGTCGGTGGTTTCTTCTGTTCTGCCGATTTTTGTTTGCAGAACATCAATTGCTTTTTTGATTGCAGGCGGATATGGGATCCCCATTAAACTTGTATTTTCCACAATGGAAAGCAGTTCGTTCAGGCAAAAGCTGATGCAGACAGCATCCCGGATATAGTTGGTATTCAGCAGAATATCCATCCGAACTGCAACGACAATCAGCATTAAAGTGCAGACCTTTTTCGCCAGACCGAACCAGCCGGCTTTGGAAGAAAGTCCGCCGCTTTCTGTGTGTTTGGATTTTTTCATCATGGCGGTGATAATGCCGGTGAAAAAGTCGATTGCCATAAAGACGACCAGTGTCACCAGAGCGGAGTCCCAGCCGCCAAAAATGGCAGTAAAAAAGCCGCCGACCAAGCCGACAGCCACGCAAATGGTATCTTTCATCATATTTTTAACCCTCCAGTACTTTCAGAAATCGGATTTTTGGGTGAGAATTGTTGCTTCTGCCCACCCAGGCAAGGTAATATTCGCCGTCAGAAATGCCGGTGCATTCTGTGATGGTGGTGATAAAGGTATCCGACTGCAACCAGTGGAAATCCAGAGAAACCGCACGATTTGCATCGATTTCTGTATTCACATACACGCCAACGGGAATGTCGATCTTCTGCGGTTTCTGCACCAGATACAGGCTTCCGGCTTCGCTGGAACCCGACTGATAGGACATTACGATTTCCGCATTTTTCGTCAGAGACAGAGGCTTTGCACAAACGGTCAAGACCGACTTATCCCAGTTAAAGCACTCCTGAGAATAGGACAGCACAAAATCATTTGCTGCACTGCAAAACTGCGGATAAGCAGTCAGGAAATCCGCCATTGTCTGATAGCTGCCGTCCAGAATCATGCTGATGTCCGGTGCATAGGTCGAAATGGCATTCTGTTCGGACTGAAACAGAACGGTGTAATTTCTGCCGCTTGTCAGGTTATCGAGTTGCTTTTGCAGGCTCTCCAGAGTGCGTTCTGTCTTTTCCGAATAGACTGTAACCTTTGTGCTAAGCCCATTGATTTGTGTGCCGAAACCATCCCATTGTGCGATTTTAGTGGCAGTGATCTGATCCAATGCGGATTGATTTTCGTGGGTATGTGCCTTTTCATTCAATGCTGCAATGGCTTCCCGGAATGTTTGGATATTGTAAGTTGTATCATCCTCGAATTCCTGAAGAGCACGCAGCAAAGAGAGTTCATCTGCCGTCAAATCATCTAAAACATTCAGATTTTCATGAACATGTGCCTGCTGTAAAAGCGGCTGAACCGCAGCTTGAATCAGTGCTTTTACAGCATCGGCATCCGGATAATTTGTCAAATCCGGAGAAACACCATCCTTTCCGTCACGTCCATCTCTACCATCTTTCCCCGGTAAGCCATCTTTCCCATTTGTGCCGTCCTTCCCAGGCAAACCATCTGCACCATCTTTTCCGGGTAATCCATCCCTGCCTTTCAAACTCTCCAGCCATTCTGCAGCTGTTCCCACAAAACCATTTTCTATGGCAATCTCATAAGCAGAACTGCCGTCTTTTCCGTTTGCTCCGGTTTGCATCTCGGAAAGTTTTTTCAAAAGCTGCGTATATAGATCCGGTGTGGGCGGAATGGGTGTTGCACCGTCCTCCACAAAGCCGGATGGTCGAATGTGAAGAGTTACCGGTACGGTTGTCGCACGCAGTGTAGTATCGCTTTCCGCATCGTAGCCAAACAAACTCATCTTCACCGCACCGGGATGCAGTTCGGCAGGCAGCAAGCAAGTCGTTCCCTCTGTGCCAAGCACCAAGTTGTATGTTTCTTCGCACTGGGTGAACTGCACCACCTTGTGCAGCGTTTTCCAAGCTCCATCGAACACGAACTTCACCGAAACAAATGCGATCTGGTCAGAAGCAATGATCTCTCGCTCCAACACTTCGATTTTTTGCTGTTTCACTAAGAATTTCATCATCCGTTTTTCACCTCGTTCCACACATCATTTTCAGGAACATACTCCAAATAACCGTCTGTACACTGGATTTTTTGCAGATAGTCATTGTAAAAATGCTTTCCGGAGGACATCCAGTTGCTTGGCTTGGTGATGGCGTTCCACTGAGCAATCGTGCCTTCATATGTGATGGCTTTTAGGCTCTCGCAATACGTCAGCATATTCTCTCCGAATGTTTTGCAATTTGCTGAAATCGTAAGATTGGACAATGCTGTACATCTTGTAAACGCAAAAGAGCCAATGGAATCACACGCAACACGGGCAGTCTTCAGCTTTGTACAGTCGCTGAAAACATACTTTCCCCATGTTTTCACGCTGGCAGGCACAGTGACTTCTGCAATGGCGGTGTGATAAAATGCGTATGACTGGATCGCAGTAACCGCCTGCGGAATCGTAACGGAAGTCAGACCAGCAGTATCATTGATTGCAGCATCTTCCTGTGCAAAAGCAGAATCACCAATGCTGGTCAGTGTAGCCGGCAGAGATACCGTTTTCGCATTGGCACAATGATAAAACAAACGGTCACCCAGACCAGTAATGCCATTGCTGAGCACGATTTCCTTGATCTGGTCGTTTTGATCAAACACAGAATCATGAGAGGTATAATCGTAGGTTGCACCCGTGCCACGCAGCAGCAGTTTGCCGTTGTCGTAGAGAACATAGTAGATGTTTTCACCGCACTGTCCGGTCGCCAGGATTTCGCCTGCTGTCAAGTCATCTACCTTGGTCTGCAGTTCGGAAATCTGGCTGTTCATCGCATCCAGCCGCTTTTGCAGTTCGTCCAGTGTGGCATTTGTCTTTGCCATTTCGGCAAGCATCTCGGTCACTCTGCACTTGCCAAGGATGCACTTGCAGTAACCGCATTTGCTCTCGTCCGCACGGCAGTCTGTCAGATCGGAATCCAGAATACTTGTCGTTCCGGCACGCAGTCTTACAACTGCTAAAGTCAGATAAGTGGTCACATTGTTGTTGGTAAAGGTAGGAATGGTTGGACTGGTGGCTGCTGTACCTGCCAGAATACGAATCCCACAGGTACGAGTGGAACGATCACAATAGATCCCGATTGCTACATAACGATTCAGAGATTCATCTACATAAGAAGAAAGGTCGATGGTATGCAGGGTATCACTGATAAAATAATGCCCATCGATCCACGCCTTGCCTGTGCCGAATGTAACGGACAAATTTTTAACTGTTGGTGCAAAACACTGCCGGTAAGTATCCAGAATCCCGTTGCAAATCAAACTGGACAGATATGCAGTAAAATCCTCTGCGGTATATACCCGGTCAAGATTCTGTGCGTTAAAAAATCCATAGGAAAAAGACATATGAATATCACTCCGTTTCTTTGAAAGTCGGGGTCAGACTTCTGCCATTCTGGTCGAAACTCTCCACCATGCCGATCAGCTGGATTCGAGGTTGAATCAAGCCGAATCTTCTCTGTTCCACAGTCACATAGTCGCCCACAAAGTAATCCTTGTTGTACTGATACTGGGTGGAAAAAGCAGCGATGGCGGATTCCGATGCCGTTTTCGGCTGTACCAGATGTTCTGCACCGCTGCTTTTCAAAATTTCCAGATATTCCGCATCCGTCACATCTTCTTCCTGTGCCGTGTTTCGCTCATCCACATACACCTCATAGCGGTCAAGATAGGTCGGCTCTGTACCGGAACAGAAGGTCGTGCGTTTTCTGGCGTTTCCTTCGCCGCAGCCCAGCACATAGGCGAAGTTTTTCTGCACCGCATCATCCGCAGCATAGGAAAAGGACAGCAGATTGTTGTATGCATCGGAAAACACAATGTGAGGATTGTCGTCCTGCAACAAACTGCGGTCTGTTCCGGAAAACAGGTCGCATTTCAGAGCGTTTCCATCCAGCCGCACATTTGCCGAACCACCGATGGTTTCACAAAGGCTGTACAGCCATTCTAAGATGTTGTCATAACTGACCTGCATTCGTGCGGTGTTCTGCCAGCAGTCACCGGAAACCGTTCCCATGGAAAAACCGGGCAGATTGCGGATTCCGGCAGAAATCACATTGCGGGACAGCACCTTGCGGACGATGTCCTCATAGCTGCCGTTTGCAGTGATGGTGGGATAGATGATTCTTCGTTCCAGCAGGCAGGCAAGAAACCGCCCGGTGACCGTCAGGTAATCGCCCTTTTCAGCATCGGTTTCCAATTGCAGAGATTCAATGATGCCGAAGTGCTGTGCATCATCGCTCCTTGCCACAATTCTGCCACGCTGAAAGATGGATACATTCTGCGGACTGGCAGCGATATACACTTCAAAGCAGCCGCACTGGTAAAATTCAATGTCCCATAAGAGTGAAGAATAACTGTCGCAGATGGCTTCCAGTGACACAGAAATCTGATCTTTCAAAGCTATCAAGCTGTAAATTTCCAACTGCATTTCTCACACTCCCAGATAAGAATTGCGGTGCATCAAAGTTACACGCAGCTTTTTCACACCACGAACTGCCTCGACCCGAAAGATATTTGTGCCTTCCTTCAAGGTCAGCCAAGTCGAACCGGAAACCAGCCGGTTCAGGATATTGCTGTCTACGCCATTGCGTGTCAGCGTAACAGTCTTGTTTCCGGTTTTCGTGGTAACCGTAATGACATCGCCGGTCAGAATATCGCCTTTGATTTGCAGATACTCGCCGTTTTCATTGTAGATGGTCGGAGTCACTGCCACCACTTCCTGCGGAATGTCGCTGGGCAGTGCTTCAATTCGCAGCGTGAATCCGGTTTCATCGCCATCATTGGTAATGGAAAACAGGTTGCTGTTAGAGTACACACCCAAAGGAAACGGAGCATCGCTCTCCGGAAAGGGAAAGTGAAATGCTCCGATCACACCGCTGTAGTAGGCATAAAAAATATCCCGGCTGTACCAGTAAATATCCGGACAGAGAATGGAGATCTGCCCGCTGATCTGCTGCTCGAAAGGCTCCACCTCGCAGGTTTCTACATACCCTTCGGCATAGACATCGATGTTCGCCGTCTTGTACCAGATCTTGATGTATCGGGACGGCTTGACCACATGATACAGCTGATGCCGCCGTTTCTCGATCCCAATGCCACGCATGGCAAAGGAAATGACTACGTTTCGTTTTTCAATGAAAGCGTTGTTGAGGTAGCTGCCGTTCATGCCTGCGTAAGAAGAAGTGGAAATCGTTCCGGCAGGCGGATTCAGACCTTCGATTTTGGAGGTCATGTATTGGTTGGCGGTGGTGGATAGGTTCACTTGTTCGCCGGATTCATTTTCGAGGATAAGGGTGAAATACATGGGATACCTCCTTGCTTTTTCTGGTGGGGTGTGATATAATAGATAAAAATGATAGGGGCATTAGCCCTGTAAATCGGAATTTGTGTGACGAATTATGATATTTAATTTAGAGACGAGGTTGTTAAAGATGAATATAAAACGTATGATTGAAGAAGATAACAGAATAGGCAACTTTATCAATGGAGAATTCTTATCCTATGCTGAACAGAATAATGTTGATTTGAATTATAATGAATTCTGTTTTATTGCGGAAAGCGATGATGGTGAGATAGTGGGTGTTATTACAGGTCGTGCATATTATAATGAGGTGCATATAGGTGATTTGATTATACATAAAGCTCACAGAAAATGTGGATATGGAAGTAAACTTGTTTCAGCAGTTGAGGAAACATTTCAAAATGCAGGATATGATAAAATTACACTCACGACATTTGGATTTCAAGCACCGGAATTCTATAAGAAACTTGGATATATCGTTGAATTCATTCGAGAAGATAAAAATCCTAAATTATGCAAGTATTTTTTGTCAAAGCGAATCATTCGATAAATTCCAGTTTACCACTCTACACATTCAACGCATTCCGTGTCAACCGATAAATCTCCAACCGTGACAATGCCTTCGGCGATTGATTGGTCTGATTCACTGTCTTTCGATTGTCCGTGTTGTAATAATTGTTCACCGTCCCACCGGAACTGTCGGGCAGCATTGCTCTGGAGATTCCATGCAAGCTGTAATTCAAATCAGAATCCATGGTCAGCTGCATGGCTTTCGCCACACCGCCCACGGCTTTTTCCACATACTTCTTGCTTTTGTCGATGCCGTCTGCCAGCCCTTTCATAAAGTCTGGCATCCAACTCTCGTAGTCTGTCAGCGGTCCTTTGTCCGGAACCGAGAAGTGCAGGAAATCCCGAATGGTATCGGCAACATTGGTGACGCAGTCCGCCAGCCAGCCGATGGCACTCTGAATGCCGTCAATGATTCCCTGAATGATGTCCCGTCCCCAGTTCTAGGCATCCGAAGCCAGTCCCTTGATATATCCCACAGCGGCATCGAATCCATTCTGAATGGTGGATTTGATGCCGCTGATTTTGTCGGAAACTGCAGAACGAATGTTGTCCCAGATGCTGGACACCGTAGAAGAAATGCTCTGCATCACGTTGGAAATGGTGCTCTTGATGCTGTTCCAGATGTTAGATACCACCGATTGGATGGCGTTCAGAACATTGGAAACCGCAGAACTGATCTGATTCCAGATAGAGGATACCACAGAAAAAATGGCATTCATCACACTGGAAATCGTGCCGGAGATGCTGTTCCAGATGGAAGAAACCACATTCCAGATTGCTGACAAAACAGAAGAAATGAAACCAGATACAGCATTCCAAACCGTAGTCACCGCATCTTGAATCGCTGTCAAAACCGTGGAAATTGTAGTAGAGATGGCATTCCAGATGGTTTCAAATGTTGTTCGGATACCTTCTAAAATCGGCGTTAAAAATGCCACGATTGCATTCCAAATGGCACTGATCTTCTCCGAGATCCAGTCCATCACTCTGCCCACAATGATCTGAATGGCTTCAAAAATCGTCTGAAACAGATAGCCAAATGCCGTGATCAGCGGTTCTAAGGTGGTGTAAATGGCATTCCAAACGGTCGTAATGACGTTATAAATTGCCTGAAAAACCGTAGAAACCACGTTGTAAATGGCATTGAAAATCGTGCTGAAAAAGTTGTAGATTGCCGTAAAAATGGTGGTGAAGAAATCCCGAATCGCCGTAAATACAGTCGTTGCCACCGTCTGAATGGCAGTGACAATGGTGGTGAAGGTATTGGAAATAGACGTCCAAGTGTTGACGAAAAAGTCCCGGATTCCGGTAACAATTCCCGTGAAAAAGGAAGCAATGCTGTTCCATGTGTCCACAAAAAATGTTTTGATGGAAGTCCAGACTTCGTTCCAGCTTGTTCCGAACCATCCCAGCACCACATCTGCAATGCCTTTCAGGGTATTCATAATATTGCGGAACGTGTTGACAATGAAGTCCCAGATAGACGTAAAAATACCCTTGATTCCATTCCAGCACTGTTCCCAGTCGCCGGTAAATAGACCAATCAGCACATCAAGTGAATTTAAGAAAATATCTGCAAATCCAGAGAAAATATTGGAGATATTCTGAAAGACACCTTCAAAAATAGGAGCCAGCAGATTGCACAGTTCATCCCATGCTGCTTTCAGCACATCGGTGAAACTCTCAAAGTCGAATCCCAGAGCATTTAGCCGGTCAGTGATGCCCTGTGTCAATCCAGTAAAGGTGCTTTTGATTTGCTCCCAGATGGCGATGATATTGCTTTTGAATTCGTCATTGGTTTTCCAGAGATGCACAAAGGCAGCCACCAAAGCGGCAACAGCTGCGATAATGGCAAGCAGCGGACCTAATGACACGCCCAACGCTCCGGTAATGGCTCCAATGCCACCTTGCACAGCCGAGAAAAGGGCAGGCAGTTTGGACACTGCGGAAAAAACTGTTCCCACGCTGGAGATGGTTTTTCCCAGCACCACCAGCATCGGACCCAGAGCAGCAGCCACCAGTGCAATTTTCGCAATGGTTTCTTTGGTCTGTGGGTCTAACTGGTTCAGCTTGTCCACCAAGTCCTGTATACGGGAAACCACAGAACGAATGGTAGGCATCAGAATATCAGAAAAGGAAATTGCCAACTCTTCCAGCTGGGACTTCAAGATGGTCACTTGTCCGGCAAGGTTATCCTGCATGACAGCTGCCATTTTTTCAGTTGTGCCATTGTAGCCGTCTACCGTATCCGAACAGGTGTCAATGGCATTGGACAGTTTTTCAAAGTCCGCCGGGGAGCCGTTGATGATCGCCAGCATACCGGACATGGCCTCTTTGCCAAACAGCGAGGCAGCTGCCTGTGCCTGTTCTGCCTCAGAAAGTCCGCCCAATTTCTGTCGGAGTTGTTCCATGAGTTCCCGCAGAGAATACATCTTGCCGGAACTGTCGGTCAGAGAAATGCCGTACTGTTCCATGGCAGATGCCACCGTGTCTGTTGGCTTTGCCAGATTGGTAATGGCGGAACGCAGTGCTGTACCAGCCTGTGAGGATTTGATACCGGCGTTTGCCATCAGCCCAATGGCAATGGCAGAGTCTTCAGCAGAGTATCCCAAAGAACCCAGCACCGGAGCAGCATACTTGAAAGTTTCGCCCATCATGCTGACGTTGGTATTGGCATTGGAACTTGCAGCCGCCAGAATATCCGCAAAGTGTCCGCTGTCGGCAGCAGTTAAGCCGAAAGCGGTCAGAGCATCTGTGACAATATCCGAAGTTGTCGCCAAGTCCTCACCGGAAGCGGCGGCAAGGTTCATAATGCCTTCAATACCGCTGAGCATATCATTGGTTTTCCAACCTGCCATTGCCATATAGTTCATGGCTTCCGCAGCCTCGCTTGCAGAGAATTTTGTTTTGCTGCCCATTTCACGAGCCTTTTCCCGGAGAGCATCCAGCTCTGAACCGGTCGCACCGGACACCGCTGCCACCTTTGACATGGCGGAATCGAAATCCGCACCAGTTTTCACGGCAATGGTTCCCAGAGCTGTGACACCAGCGGTGACTGGCAGCAGCTTTTGTCCCACACCGGAAATTTTGTCCCCGGCGGACTGCAGCGTTTCACCCAGAACGCCCATCTTTTCCAAGGCGGTGTGAGAATTGTTTGCTTCTGTGGTCAGGCGTTTCAGTTCGTTTTCGGTTTCGATGATCTCACGCTGTAAGGCATCATACTGCTGCTGTGAAATTTCACCATTTGCAAGAGCAGTGTTTGCCTGTTCTGCCGCAGTTTTCAGTACTTCCAGCTTTTCTTTGGTGGCAGACACCGCATCTGCCAGCAGCTTGTGCTTCTGGGATAAAAGTTCCGTGTTGGAAGGATCGAGCTTCAGCAGCTTCTGGACATCTTTCAGCTGCGTCTGCGTGCCCTTGATATCCTTGTTGACACCTTCCAGTGCCTTGGACAGCTTGGTGGTATCGCCGCCGATTTCTACGGTGATGCCCTTGATTCTGTTTGCCATGCGGTTTCACCTCCTCCGTGAGGGTATGAAAAAAGCACCTGCCGGAGCAAGTGCTTAAAATTACCATTTTTTAGAAATGTCATTCATTAAAATTGATCTCTATAAAGGTATGATTTTCTATTATTTCCGATGATGATATAACCTGTCTTTGGCAATTAGCATATGAATAGCTATTATACAATAAAACTTCTTTCTCCGATAATTGCGTTATTAACGGATTTTTCTCCCTAAATAGTTGTTTATGACGCTCATATGCAACCTTTGGAACTTCTACTATAGAAATATCTATTTTTCCAGATAACAATTCTTGTAAAACTATATCATCTTGTTTCTCTACGATAATAACAGGTTTAAAGAACAAACATTTCTGAGGCGTAATAGGTAGAAATAAGTAACTTTTCTTATCATCTCCGATACCAACAACTGGTGAATCAGAGGTGATTATGGGCTTATCAGAATTATTAATGCCAAGACAAATATGTCCATACTCTTGCATTAAGAATTCCAAAACGATAGGAGTATTTTTGGTAGCTGATATAGTATTAATCAATTCTTGTGTAAATAAATAGTTTTCTAACTGTTTTGGAACAGTGCTGTATTTAGTCTTTAAAGCAGATAGTAATATTTCTTTTCCTTTAGGGGTTCTGAATAGTTGCACTGCAAGAAATCTGTATATTTCAAATCTTATCGCAAAATTTGTAGAGAAATCAATTCCAATATCATTTGAAGAAATAAATTCAAGAATGTTAGGATAAAAACCGTCTATTATCCCTAATAGTTTTTCATTTAATTTTGGATCGACCTCCACTGGTGGTTTAATTTCTAATCCGTCAAAAGATAGATCATACATATTGCGTTTGCTACAAATGTCATACGTTGATGAATAAAACATTTTTTTAGTGATTTTGTCATAGACACAGCATTTTTCATCTCTACAAATAAAAGGCGTTAAATAGCTTTGTGGAACAAAATGTTGTTTGGTATATTCTCCTATTGGAATCACCTCCTACAATGATATCGAGATATATTATAGCACATTTTGTTGGAAAAGTAAAGTATCAGAACGCATCAAAATCCGACTGTCCTGCAACCTCGTACCAGCCGTCATATTCGTCATTTTCCTTTTCCGTGAACATATCATTCACGACTCCGATCGTGAGCAGATCAAGCTCTGAGAGGGACAGCCCGATCTGCACACATCGGAGAAGGAAGAGGGGTGTTGTCATCGGGCGGTCAGTTTTGCGATGTTTTTTTTAGACTTGACCTGCGTTTCTACATTTAAGCCCCAGAGGTCGATCAGCTGCGGCAAGATCTCATAGATGCTGAACGTGTTAAACTGCTCCAGCCACTCGTCCGGTGATGCCGGAATGACTGCATCGGCGTGTTTTGCCATGATGTAGGCGATGTTCTCAAATACCTCAAGGCTTTCAATGTCCAGTGCAGAGGATTCCTCTGTATTTTCTCCCACAGACTTTTGCAGTGCTGCAAAATCCTGATAAATATCTCTGCGAAATTTCAGACGATACAGTCTGGGGACTGCCGCACTTGCCTTGAACGGCACATCAATACCGTCAATGGTGATGTTCTTCTGAATTGCCATACTGCACCCTCCTTACGCTTTCACAGATGCTGCGGATGCTTTACCACTCTGTACAGCGGCAGCCAGATTGGGCATATATACCGTCTTGTACCAGTTCTCATAAACCTCGGCATCCGTTTTCTCACAGGTTTTAGTTTTTACCAAACCACTGTTCAACGCCGTTGCGGTCAAAGACAGCGTTTCTGTTTTAACTTCCTTTTCGTCCTCAATGGTGCTGGATTCTGTTGCCGGACGAGAGGCAGAGCAGCAGAACAGACAGTGCCGAATTTTATTCTTATCGCCGCTGAATTCAAACAGCAGTGCAAACTGGGATACTTCCGCAGTATTGGTTTCCGTGAGAACGCCCTTTTCATCCAGCTTCTCACCGAGAATGTCTGTCGCAAACTCAAGCGGAACCAATGCGATTTCCAGATCGCCGGTGTAACCAGAGTTATTGTTGATCACATAGTACACACCATCGTCAGCGTAAAAATTGGATGCTTCACCTTCTGCATCGATAGACAGCGACACTGCACCGGGAATGCGAACCGGCTTTGCAAAAGTCGGCACACCTTCTTCATCATAAGAGGTGATTTTTGCATAGTGAACTTTGTTCAGACCGAATTTTACCTTGTTTTTCTCCATTGCCATATAGATCAAACCTCCATCTCATAGAGTACTTCATACAATTCTTCCGAATCAATGAATAGTTCTGTTTTTGTGTAATAAATTTCATGCTGGGCAAGCACTGCCTCCACCTGTTCTTCCAGTTCCGGCTGCTTTCGGTTCGTGTACAATTCCACGTCCAGCTGTTTGAAACTGAAATATGCCAAATTGTCTGCCGAAAACGTATTTTCTCCGGGAGATAAGAACAGCAAAAAAGGCGGTGCGGGACTTTCGCCTTCTGCATAATGATGATAGGCAAAGGGCAGCCCCATTTCTTCCAGCATTTCAGCGATTTCTTCGTAAGTCATGACAACGCCTCCTCAATTAAATGCTCCAGCAACTGTACACCGTTTTCTTCCGCAGGAGCAATGTGCGGTTTTCCTGATACCCGACCGCCGCCACGTTTGGCATGACCTTTCTCCAAAAGATGTGCCAATCTGTAATGGTCTTTGGAATGTACCGTCATTTTCAGAGTATGGCTATTCTCTGAGGTT
>OLVX01002687.1_pt1 | contig 12575 bp, 10 predicted proteins | sample 1673271 | NCBI WGS metagenome assembly OLVX01 (sample SAMEA3178939, study PRJEB25190) | human gut metagenome | biome: human gut; feature: human-associated habitat; material: faeces | place: Austria | collected 2013 | reverse complement strand
CCCGCCGGTTCATCGAAACCGGCGGGGCTTTGTCTGATTATTTTCCACTCTCCTGCGGCGCGTCTTCGAGCAGCATCTGCCGCAGCTTTTTGGCGGCGATGCTCAGCGGCTGCGTCTTGCGCTGGAAGAGGAAGACGCTGCGCGCGGGAATGGGCTCTTCGAGCATGATGGGGTAGATACCGCTTGCCTCCGGCGTGCCGTAAAGCATCTCGCGCGGCACGAAGCCGACGCCAAGGTCGCTCTGCACCACGGGCGGCACCTGTGCCGTGGTCTCGACCTCCACATCGGGGCTGAACGAAAGACCGTGGCGCAGGAAGAGCTCGGCATAAAAGTCGTGCGACGATGTCCCCTCCGTCAAGCTGATGATCGGGTAGTCGGCAAGCCTTTTGAGCGAAACGGGCTCCTCGGTGAGCTCCAAAAACGCCGGGCCACAGATGGGGATCTCCTGAATTTCGTCGATCTTCTGCGCCGTGAGCGAATCCGGCACGGACGCGCCCTCTGCCAGAATGGCGAAGTCGGCAAGGCCGTTCTGCACGGCGGCGAGGCCGTGGGAGGCAGAGTGGTTCGTCAGGCAGATGCGCACGTGCGGGTATGCGCGCCGGTAGCGCGCGAGCACCTGCAAAAGCCGCGTGCGCAGGGCAAGGCTACTCGCTGCGATGTGGACGATACCGCTTTGCAAGCTCTGGTCGGAGAGGACCTCCTCTTCGCCTGCCTCGATGCTCTCAAACGCGACGGCGATGTGCGTGTAGAGCTTCTCCCCCTCGGGCGTGAGGCGCACGCCCTGCGGCGAGCGGAAAAACAGCGCGCAGCCGAGCTCGGATTCGAGCTTTCGGATCATGCGTGTCACGTTGGGCTGGTTGCTGTAGAGCGCCGCGGCGGCCTGCGAAAAGCTGCGGTATTTGGCGGCGTAATAAAAGACGCGGTAGCTGTCGTAGCTGATGTTCATAGGCAAGCTCCTCTGAAAAAGAAATGATTGGGGTTCTGCGCGGCGGCGAGGAACCTGACTGCGTAAAATTTGACGGAAGAGAAAAGCATTCGTCCGCTCCTTGCGGACGGCAAGACTGATTGTAACAGAAGCGAAGCGGCGGCGCAAGCGTATTCGGGAAAAAAGAACAGAACCTTGACGAAAAGTAAACACCGTCGAAAAGCCGCATGAAATCAGGACAATTCGGACGGCATAGAAAAATGACATATCCTCCATGTCAAGAAAGCATTTCGTTTCCGCGCAAAGGGTCGATATAATGACTCGCGTTGGAAATTCCATAGCACAGGGAGGAATAACATGTTTGCTCAGATCATTGCCATCTGCATTTTTGTCACTATGTTCCTGCTTATTATCCTCGATAAGTTTGAACGGCATTACATTACGCTCGGGAGCGGCGCGCTCGTGCTCGTGCTGGTGTTCGGTGTCTGCATGCGCTCGATGAGCGCCATTTGGGAGACGCTCAACCTCGGCGCGTTTTTCCAGAGCACATTCTGGTACGGCGCAAGTGAGGAGAGCACCGCTGGCATCAACTGGTCGACGATCCTGTTTATCGCCGGTATGATGATCATGGTCGAGGGCCTCGGCAAGGCGGGCTTTTTCCGCTGGCTGTGCCTGACGCTTGCCAAGCTCGTACACTACCGCACGGTGCCGCTGCTCATCTGCTTTATGTCGCTCTCGGCGTTTTTGTCGATGTTCATCGACAGCATCACGGTCGTGCTGTTTCTCGCCACCGTCACGCTCGAACTGGCGCAGACGATGAAATTCGACCCCGTGCCGATGATCCTGTCTGAAATTTTCTGCGCGAACCTCGGCGGCGCGGCCACGATGTGCGGCGACCCGCCGAACATCATCATCGGCACCTCGCTCGGCTACACATTCTTCGACTTCATCGAAAATACCGGCGCGGTCGTGGCGATCTGCTTTGTGTTCATGCTCATTTACTTCACGCTCTGCTTCCGCAAGGAACTTGAGCGCGCCGAGCATGCCAACGGCGGCCCCGTCACCTGTCCCGAGCCTTCGACGGCCATCACGAACAAGAAGGCATTTCTTGCGAGCGCAGGCGTTTTCCTGCTGGCGGTCGTGCTGCTCATCACGCACGCGCAGACGGAGCTTTCCGTCGCGTGCATCGGCGTGATCGTCGCGATTCTGACGATGATCGTTTTGGGCTTGACCAGCGGCAAAAAATCTGTTATAGAAATCATTAAGGGCGTGGACTATAAGACGCTGCTCTTTTTCATCGGCTTGTTCGTTTCCGTGGCGGGCCTTGAAAAGACAGGCGTGCTCAACATGATCGCGAACTTCATCACCTCGGTCAGTGAGGGCAATATCGCGGTTATTGTGATCGTCATTCTGTGGCTCTCGGCCATCACGAGCGCCTTTGTCGACAATATCCCCTTTGCCGCGACCATGATCCCTGTCATCCGCGCCATCGCCGCGACAGAGGGCATGGATATCGGCGTGCTTGCCTGGGCGCTTTCGCTCGGCACGGACCTCGGCGGCAACGCGACGCCCATCGGCGCGAGCGCCAACGTCGTCGGCACTTCGGCTTCGGCCAAGGGCGGCTATCCTATTGGCTGGGGCCGCTACTGCAAGTACTGCGTGCCCGCGACGATCATTGTCATGGCGGTGTCCACGGCCTACTTATTCCTGCGCTATCTGTAAACGGAAAAAGGAAAGGAGTGCGATCCCATGAAAAACCAGATCATCATCACCCTTGGCCGCGAGCACGGCAGCGGCGGCCATTACATTGCCGACATGATCGCCCAAGAGCTCGGTATCAAGCTCTATGACAAGGACTCCATCGAAAAGGAGATCGTTTCCGAAGGCTACAGCGGGGAAATGATCCGCAAGATGGACGAAAAGCCCGTCAACTTCTTTGCCTCGCGCCGCATCGGCAAGTATTCCAATTCTCTTGAAGTCAACGTGGCGGAAAAGACGTTCGCCATGCTGCGCGACAAGGCGGCAAATGGCGAGAGCTTCCTCATCATCGGCCGCTGCAGCGACCAGGTGCTCAAGGGCAACCCCAATATGCTGAGCATTTTCATCTGCGGCAACCAGCAGGCCAAGGTCGGCCGCGTGATGGAGAAGAAGGGCCTGTCTGCCGAGGACGCGATCGAGGAGATCAAAGAGGTCGACCGCTCCAGAAAGTCCTACCACAACTACTACTGCGAGACGAAGTGGGGCGACGCCCGCGGCTACGACATGACCGTCAAGAGCGATGTGCTCGGCTTCGAGGGCACGGCGAAAATGCTGATCGCCTATATCCGCAGCTTCATGGAGCAGGACTAAATAAAAATTTGTGGCCCGTGCCGCAAAAAACATTTGAAATGCTCGAAACAATTTGATAAAATCAATTCACAGCGTGTGGCGTTTCTGCGTAAATCCGGTTGCAGAAACGCCGCACGCTTTTTTACGACAAAAGGAGGGAGAAGACAACTTCATAGTCAAATCGTGCAGCAGAGATGCGTAAGTCCGGATTGATCCGGCAGAACGCATCTCTTATTTTTTATGTTCAGGAGGAAGACCGCCATGGAAAACACAAACCAGTTTTTGGGGACGGAGCGCGTGGGAAAGCTCATGCGGCGCTACGCCGTCCCGTGCATCATCTCGCTGCTCGTCGGCGCGCTCTATAACATCGTCGACCAGATCTTCATCGCCAACGCAAGCTACCTCGGTTCCTACGGCAACGCGGCAAACACCGTCGTCTTTCCGCTCACGGTCGTGGCGCTCGCCATCGCCGTGATGATCGGCGACGGCTGCTGCGCGTTCGTCAGCATTTCACTCGGCAAGGGCGAAGTGGGAGAGGCAAGAAAGAGCGTCGGCAGCGCGGTCGTATTGTCGGTCGCGAGCAGCCTTGTGCTCACGGCGCTGTACCTCATCTTCGCCGACGCTATCATCTCGATGTTCGGCGGCACGGTGAACGAGGAGACCTTTCATTACGCGCAGGAGTATTTCTTCTATATCTCGCTCGGCATCCCGCTTTATATGTTCGGTCAGGCGATGAACCCTGTCATCCGTGCCGACGGCAACCCGCAGTTCGCCATGATCTCCACGCTCGCGGGCGCGGTGCTCAACATCATTTTAGACCCCATCTTCATCTTTGAATGTAAGTGGGGCATGATGGGCGCGGCGGTCGCCACCGTGTTGGGCCAGATCGTCACAGCGGCGCTTGCGGTGTGGTATCTCTGCCGCATGAAGACCGTCAAGCCGGGGAAGGGAGACTTCCGCCTGCACGCAAGCCTCTGTACCCGGATGCTGACGCTCGGCATCACGAGCTTTCTCTCGCAGATCAGCCTCGTCGCGGCGATGGCGGCCATCAACAACATGCTGCGCAAGTACGGCGCGCTGGATGAGATATTCTCACAGGAGCAGTACGCGCAGATCCCGATGGCCGTCGTCGGCATTGTGATGAAGTTCTTCCAGATCGTCATTTCCATCGTCGTCGGCATGGCGGCGGGCTGCATTCCCGTCGTAGGTTACAACATGGGCGCGGGGAAAAAGACGCGCGTGCGTGAGCTCTTTACAAAGCTCCTGCTCTGCGAGGCGATCGTCGGCGCCGTTGCGCTCGTTCTGGCCGAGGGCTTCCCGCGCCAGCTCATCGCCGTCTTCGGCGCGGCGAACGAGAGCAGCTACTACACGGACTTTGCGATCAAGGCATTCCGCACGTATCTTTGCATGATGGTGCTCGCCTGCGTGAACAAGGCCTGCTTCATCTTTTTGCAGGCCGTGGGCAAGGCGTTCTCATCCACGATGCTCTCCATGGTGCGCGAGGTCGTGTTCGGCGTGGGCTTTGCACTGCTGCTGCCGCGATTTTTCGGCCTTGACGGAGTGCGGTACTCCATGCCGGTGTCGGATGTGTTGACTTTCGTCATCGCGGCGGGTATGATTGTAAAAACGTATCGGGAACTCAATACGGAAGGAGCAACTGTATTATGAATCATATTATCACCATCAGCCGTGAATTCGGCAGCGGCGGCCGCACGGTCGGCAAAAAGGTTGCAGAGCAGCTCGGCATCCCCTGCTATGACTCAGAGCTCATCCAGAAGATCGCCGAGGAGAGCGGCTTTGCAGAAAATTATGTCAAGGAGGCGGGCGAGTACACACCCGGCGGCTTCCTGTCCTCAGCGCTCTCGAACCGCGCGTTCGGCCCGACGAACGAGGACATCCTATGGGAAATTCAGTGCCGCGTCATCAGCGAGCTTGCCGAAAAGGGCCCCTGTGTCATCGTCGGCCGCTGCGCGGACTACATTTTGCAGGACAAGGCCAAGTGCCTCAAGGTCTTTATCCACGCGGATATGGCGTTCCGCGCCAAGCGCATCGTCGAGGTCTACGGCGAGCGCGAGCAGTCGCCCGAGCAGCGCCTGCGCGACAAGGACAAGCGCCGCGCGGCCTATCACCGCTTCTACACGAACATGAAGTGGGGCTACGCGCAGAATTACCACATCACGCTCGACAGCGGCGAGCTCGGCATCGACAAGTGCGCCGACATCATCGCTGACCTCTACAAGAGCAAGGCGTAAATGGTCAAAAAGAGAAGGAGAGAAGCTGCGGCTTCTCTCCTTTTTTCTTATTCCTCTTTTGCAAGACCCGGGATGTTCACGCCGATGCCGTTGACCTCCACGCCGTCGTCGGCGGGGATGAGGAGGTATTTGCGGCCATTGATGACGCGCGCTTCGATCATATAGCTGTTCTCCGGTGCAATGGAAATTTTGACCTCGGGGGTCGTGATCTCAAACTTCTTGCTCTCGATGATGTTGTTCGGGTTCAGCGCGGCGTTCTCGCCGTACTGCTCATCGCACTCGCGCTGGAACGCTGCGATCTGCTCGTCGTTCACGCCGCTGTTGGCGAGGATGCCGCCGACGTCGCCCGCCGTCATTTCAAGCGGCTCGGGGTCTTTGCTCTCCTTGTGATCTTCGATGCGCGCTCTGATCTGCTCGTGCACGGACTGGACGACATCGTAGCTGCAATCCTTGTCGAGCGCGTCGGCAAGCGCCGAGCCAAAGGCGTTTTTCTGTTCCTCGGCAGACATCGGCGGGTCGACGTGGAACAGCGCGTCGATGACCTCCTGATGGATCTCCGCGGCGTTTTTCGAGTAGAACAGCACATTGTAAATGTTCACCGTGCGGTTGTCGAACGCGGGGTAGAGGAAGCCGAGCTCGGGCGAGGTCGCGATGTAGCCGGTGGAGCTTGAGTGAAACTCGCTCTGGTCAAGGTCGTAGCGCAGTTCGAGCGTCGGGGCCTTGACGGGGCAGATGGAGCAGACAAAGTACTTGAAGACCTCACTCGACGCGTCGGCCTGAATCTCGTCATCCTTGCTGCGGTGCGGCACGTCGTAGGCGTCGGCGGCGAGGAGGATGAGATAGTTTGTCTCGCCCATGTCGATGCAGTCGATGATTTGGCGGCAGAGCATTTCGCGCGAGGCGGGGTCCTTGAGCTCCGTCTGGCGAAGAGTCTGCAAGAGGCGGTGCTCATCGCTGTCGGCGACCTGCTGCGTGGAGAACACCACGTCGATGAGGTTCTTGCCAAGCGTGCCGGAGAGGGACTTTTTGAGAAGGCCCAGGTACATCTCCTGCTCCTCCTGCCGCATGAGGCCCATCGAGGTATCGACCCACGCAATGATCTCACGGTTGGAGTTCACATAGCAGCCGTACACGCGGCTGAAATTATTCTTATCGAGCCGGAAGCGCCGGCGCAGTTCATTGAGTTCTTTCTGATTCATGGCTCGTCCTTTCCTTTGTTCATGTCACAAGGCCGATTTTACCACGCCCGCGCCGCCGCGGCAAGGGGAGAAACGGCGCATTGTGCGACGAAAATGCGCAAAATGCAGGAAAAGATGCAAAATGGGCGTGAGCGACAAAATGTGCGCGATATGTGGACTATATAGATGATATCCCTGTAAATCATAGAGAAATTCAATGAATCTGTCCATATTTTACGGCTTCTTAACGCCGCATTTGACGCTGCTTTTTGTGAAAACGGCTATGGAAACGGAATCAAAGCAAACATTTCACGTTAAAAATGAAAGATATATTGCATTTTGCCTGAGCTGTGCAGGAATTCTTCCGTTTCCTTGGTGATTCTGACTGTTGAAAAAAGAAAAAAAGAAGTTAGAATAGAGCCTCGCGAAATGAAACGGAAGAATTTGGATAGAGATCAGAGAGTTTGGGAGGAAATCAATATGTCGTATCACTTTTTGCTGGATCTTGCGCTGATCCTGCTGAGCACGAAGATTCTGGGCCTCATTGCGCAGAAGTTTCAGATGCCGCAGGTCGTGGGCGCGCTGATCGCGGGCCTTTTGCTCAGCCCCGCGGGCCTTGGCCTTCTTTCGGAAACGGAATTCACCAAGCAGCTCAGCGAGCTTGGTGTCATCGTGCTGATGTTCTCCGCCGGTATGGGCACGGATGTCAACGAGCTCAAGCACAGCGGCAAGGCGGGCTTCATGGTCGCGGTCCTCGGCGTGATCGTGCCGTTCCTGATGGGCACGGCGCTTGCATGGGGCGCGGATGAGCTGGGACTCATCGAGAGCACCGGCTTTATCGAAAACATCTTCATCGGCACCATCCTGACGGCCACGTCCGTGAGCATTACAGTCGAAACGCTCAAGGAGATGAAAAAGCTCGAGACCAAGGTCGGCAACACGATTCTGGCCGCCGCGCTCATCGACGATGTGCTCGGCCTGATCGCCCTGACGCTCGTTTGCAGCCTTGCCGGCGGTGACGAGAGCATCGGCATGGTGCTCCTCAAGATCGTGGGCTTTTTCGTCTTTGCCTTCGTGGTCGGCTTTGGCGCGAACCGCATCTTCTGCTGGATGCTCAAGCGTCAGCACGGTTGGGCCAGCCACAGAAACTCCGTGTTCGCCTTTGTCCTGTGCCTTGTGATGGCCTACTGCGCCGAGAAGTTCTTCGGCGTCGCTGATATCACGGGCGCTTACGCCGCGGGCCTTGCCGTCGCGTGCACGCCCAAGGGCACCTACATCCAGACGAAGTACAACCCCCTCGGGTATCTTCTGCTCACGCCGGTGTTCTTCGCGAGCATCGGTATCAATGTGCAGATCACGGGTCTGACGGGCGGCATGGTCGTCTTCTCGATTTTGCTGCTGCTTGTTTCGATCATCTCGAAGCTCATCGGCTGCGGCCTTGGCGCCAAGGCGTGCCAGTTCACCACGCGCGAGAGCATCCAGGTCGGCGTGGGCATGGCCTGCCGCGGCGAAGTCGCGCTGATCGTCGCCAACCGCGGCCTTTCGATGGGTGTGCTGTCGCCCGCGATGATGACGCCGGTCGTCATCACGGTCGTATGCGGCACGATCCTGACGCCGATTATGCTCAAGCTGTCCTTCCGCGGCCATCAGGAGACGGAGCTGGTGCAGAACAACATCGCCGACCGCATGGCCAAGCACCGTCAGCTCGATATCATCACGCAGCAGCTTTTGCAGCAGGATGAACAGATGATGAAAAAGAACTGAGCGCAGCGCAATGAAATAGAAAGAGCTTTCTCCTGAAAATCGGAGAAAGCTCTTTTTTGATTTTAGGACGCTACCTTTTCCTGCGCGGCGCACTCGCGCAGGATGCGACAGAGCGCGTTCACATCCTCTTCCCGCGTCGCCCAGCTTGTGGCAAAGCGGATGATGCTGTGCGTCTCGTCATATTGCTCCCAGACGGAGAAGTCCACGCGCTCGGCGAGCTCTTTGCGCTGCTGCTCACTGACGATGCAGAAGCTCTGGTTCGTCGGGGAGGGGAAACAGGGCAAATAGCCGTTTTCCGCCATCGCGCGCCGGATAGCGTCGGCGTAGCGAACGGCGTCTGCGCCGATGCGCTCGTAGAGCCCATCGGTAAAGAGCGTGTCGAACTGGATGCCGAGCAGCCGTCCCTTGGCGAGCAGCGCGCCGTGCTGCTTGATGATGGTGAAAAAGTGTGGAATGAGCCCCGGCTGGGGAATGACGACCGCCTCGCCGAGCAGCGCGCCGCATTTCGTGCCGCCGATGTAGAAAATGTCGCACAGCGCGGCAAGGTCGCGCAGTGTCACGTCGTTTTCAGGACAGGCGAGCGCGTAGGCAAGGCGCGCGCCGTCGATATAGAGCGGCAGGCGCTTTTCGCGGCAGAGCGCGCTGATGGCCGCGAGCTCCTTTTTGGAATAGAGCGTGCCGTACTCCGTCGGCTGGGAGAGGTAGACCATCCCGGGCATGACCGTGTGGTCGCGGTTCGCGTCGTCCTCGTACTGATCAAGCAGTGCGCGGATTTGGGATGCGGTGATCTTGCCGTTCTCCTGCGGCAGCGTGAGCACCTTGTGCCCGCCGAACTCGATGGCGCCGGCCTCGTGCACGCTGATGTGCCCCGTGTCCGCGGCGATCACACCCTCGTAAGAGCGCAGCAGCGCGTCGATGACGGTCGCGTTCGTCTGTGTGCCGCCGACAAGGAAGTGAATCTCCGCGTTCGGCGCGCCGCAAGCGGCGCGGATCTTCTCGCGCGCGGATTCGCAGTATTCATCCGTGCCGTAACCGGCGGTCTGCGCAAAATTCGTTTCGCACAGGCGCTGCAGGATGGCGGGATGCGCGCCCTCAAGATAGTCGCAGGAAAAAGAAAGACGATGCTCCATGAAAAAAGACCTCGTTTCAAAAACAGGATTGACGGTTTCTGACTGCTATTGTAGAATAAGAAAAAACATGACGCAAACGGTTATTTGAAATGAAAAACATGATATAAAATCATGGATAGGAGGGTGTATGGAAGCGGTCAAATGCGAGGCGTTCCTTGCCGCGGCAGAGCTCGGCAGCCTGACGGCCACGGCGGAGCTTTTGGGCTACACGCAGTCGGGCGTGACGCGCATGATCGGCACGCTGGAAGAAGAGCTCGGCTTCCCGCTGTTTCTTCGCAGCAAAAAGGGCGTGCAGCTCACGGAAAACGGAAAGCTCATGCTGCCGCTGCTGCGCGAGGTCGTGCGCGCGCACCACAACGCCGAGCAGCTCAGCGCGGAGATCGGCGGCGTGTCAAAGGGCTCGCTGACGATCGGCTGCTATTACAGCATTTCGGCCCTGTGGATGCCAGAGATCCTGACGGCGTTCCGCGCCCGCTATCCGGGCGTGACCGTGCGGATGCAGGAGGGCGGCAACCTCGAGATGGCGCGCTGGCTGAACGAGCGCTCGGTCGACTGCTGTTTCGGCGCGCAGATGCACGGCGACAAGTACGACTGGCTGCCTGTCTTTCGCGACGAGCTCGTCGCGTGGCTGCCGCGCGGACACGAGCTGGCAGAGGCGGATGCCTTTCCGCTTATGCGCTTGCAGAACGAGCCGTTCATCCACACCTCGCCGAATCACGACACCGATCAGGACCGCCTGCTCGAGCAGCATGACCTGCACCCGCAGACCTGCTTTACGACGCGCGACGGCTTCACGACCTACAACATGGTCGAGGCGGGGCTCGGCGTCAGCTTCAACCAGCGGCTCATCTCGCGCAAGTGGAGCGGCACGGTGGCGGAGGTCCCGTTCGACCCGCCGCAGTTCGTCACGCTCGGCATCTCCGTCCCGTCGCTCAAAGAGGCCTCGCCCGCAGCGAAAAAGTTCATTGCCTGCGCCATCGAGACCGTCATGGGCGGGGAGAAGAGCCTTTGATAAGAAAAACGCTTCGCAGAACTTCTGCGAAGCGTTTTTTTGCCCAAAAGCCGTTTATTTGAGCTCGGCGGTGAAGGCGATCTTCCCGTCGTACACGATGGCGCGGATGGAGCCGTGGTGCCCCTCGGCGATCGAGCGCGCGATGGAAAGGCCGATGCCAAAGCCGCTGCCCGACGAGCGGGATTGATCGGCACGGTAAAAGCGGTCGAAGAGCTTCTGCGCGTTTTCCGGAGCAACATCCTCGCAGGCGTTTGACGAGCGGAGGACGACACCGCGCTTCGCCTTTTCGAGCGAGAATTCAATGGGGGAATCCGGCAGTGCATATTTGACCGCGTTGTCGAGCAGGATCGAGACGAGCTGGCGCACGGCGTACTCGTCGCCGCGATAGGTGAGGCCGTCCGTGATCGAAAGGCGCAGCTCGTGCCCCTTGGACGCGGCGAAGTCGACGAACGTTTCCGCCGTTTCGCGCACGGCGTCGCTCACGGGGAAGTCCTCCATCCTGAGCGGCGAATCCTCCTCGTCCATGCGCGAGAGCGTGACGAGCGAGTTGACGAGCGAGGTGAGCTTTTCCGTCTGCGCCATCGCCTTGTCGATCCATTTCTGCTTGCCGGTCTCCATTTCGAGCACCTTGAGGCTCGTGGCAATGACGGTGATGGGCGTTTTCAGTTCGTGGCTCGCGTCGGTGATGAACTGCTTCTGCTGCTGCGCGCTGCGAACCACTGGGTCGATGGCCCGGCGCGAGAGCAGCACAACGAGCAAAAAGACGAGCAGGATGCACGCCGCGTCGGCGAGCAGCGACCACATGAGCACCACGCGCATCGCACGCAGCTCGTGGTAGCAGTCGAGGAAGATGGCGATATTCTCGCCGTCATCCGTCTGCGCGACGAAAAAGCGATAACTGTTGAAGTAGCCATAGCCCGCGCCGTGTGCGAGCGCGGCGGAGAGATATTCCTGCGTATCATCCTCCGTGACGGAGGCGATATTGTCGAGGTCTGCCTGTGTCAGCGTGCCGCTTGATGTGTAGTGCAGGACAAAAAAACGCGTGGAGAACGGCGTTTCCGCCGTGAACGGCCCCTCACGCCGCGCGATTTTGTCGTCGGGCGGGGCCTGCGGCGTCTGTGAATCGTCCGCATCGTCGGGCGGCGCGGGGGCAGTGTCACCGCTGCCGCAGTCATTTTCCGGCGGCGTGGGTGCATCGGCGCTGTCCGAGCCGCTTGGCGGCAGGAAACGCGAGTGGGGGATGGTGCCCGCGTTCTCGTAGATGAGCGTCAGCGTTTGCTTCAGGTCGGAATCGGTCGAGACGTAGTTGGCGACGTTCAGGATGATCGTCAGCAGCATCATCACCGCCGTGACGGAGAGCATCGCGATACGGATAAAGCGGTTTCGCAGGCGCTTGATCATACGCTCTCCTCCAACACGTAGCCGAGGCCGCGGTTTGCCTGCAGGGTGACGTGCGAGCCGATGGACTTGAGCTTTTTGCGAAGATTCGAGATGTTCACCCATACGACGTTGATCTCCGCCTCATTATCCCAGCCCCACACGCGCTCCATGATGCGCTCGGCGGAAAAGACCTGCCGCGGCGAGCGCATGAAAAGCTCCATGATCTGGAACTCACGCCCGCTCAGGCGGATGGGGTCCTTCCCGCAGCTCAAATTGCCGCTGCCGGGGTCGAGCGTCAGATCGCCGTAGGCGAGCACCGTCGGCTGGTAGGCCTCGCTGCGGCGCAGGATGGCGCGCACGCGGCTCAAGAGCTCGTCGGGGTCGAAGGGCTTGGGAAGATAGTCGTCCGCGCCGGCGTTGAAGCCCGTGATGCGGTCACTCTTCTGGCCCTTGGCCGTGAGCATCATGATGGGCGTTTTCACGCCCTCCTGCCGCAGCTTTTCGAGCACTTGAATACCGTCCATCTTGGGCATCATCACGTCTAAAATGACTGGAGTAGTACCCTGTAAGTGCAGTCGCAAAATCCCCAAAAATCTGTTAAACTGA
>OLVX01002686.1_pt1 | contig 12576 bp, 9 predicted proteins | sample 1673271 | NCBI WGS metagenome assembly OLVX01 (sample SAMEA3178939, study PRJEB25190) | human gut metagenome | biome: human gut; feature: human-associated habitat; material: faeces | place: Austria | collected 2013 | reverse complement strand
GATCTCCGACATCTTCTTCCCTCCCTTGACCTGAGACAGGAGTTTGCCGGTCAAATACTATTAACCAGTAAACAAGATTATACTATAAAAGCCCCCCTGATGTCAACAACAATTTTCGCTAAAATGAAAATTTTTAAAATGTTCATAAATGGTGGGGCGGTTTGCCCTCAGGCTGCCCCACTTTGCCTTTAGAACTACTTTAGCCTTTAGTTGTAGGGGGCGGCGTCCTCGTCGCCCCGTACCCTCGCCGTCACATCCCCCTGATCCTATGCCACAGCCACAGCGCCCCATAAATCACGGGCTGGTGCAGCATATACACAAACAGTGTGTTCCGTCCAACAGCACAGAGCGGCGCTGCCGCAGCTGGGGCCTCTCCCCTGCTTGGGTGCCACAGCCGCGCCAAAAACACACCGCACCAGAACAAAAACACCCACGGTATGACCGGGAAATAATCCGCCGAGGTAAACCGTGTCAAGTCCGGCAGGCCCAGCCAGAACCAGTTTGCCTTGTACAGCCCCGCAGGCAGGGCGCAGAGGTGCCAATTCTCAAAGCCTAAATAACCCCCGTAGGGCAGTTGATTCGTCAGCGCAAACAGCGCCGCAGACGTCGCCAGACCCATCCCGGCTGGCACGCGCTGCAAAAGCGGATACACCAGGCAGGTCAGCAGCACGGCGGCGGCGTTTAGGTGCAGCACGCCGAACCAGATGGCTTCCGACGGCATGAATACCGCCGTCACAACCGTGAGTACCGCCGCGCACCCGGCCACCAGCAGGCCGTTTTTGACCGGCTTGCGGGCCAGCGGAAAGCTGAACCCCGACAGCACAATAAAGCTCCAACAGATATATTGCTGCCACACATGGCACCCCGGGGCCCAGATATCGTACCAGCGGCTGGCATGGCCGAACACATATACCCAGTCGTACATGCCGTGGTAGACCAGCATATTCAGCAGCGCCAGCCCGCGCAGGGCGTCCGGCAGCCACATCCGGTTGGTTTTGGTGCGCAATACAGGCATGTTACCGCCTCTTTCTCAAATTTTACCGATACTTTATTGTAGCACAGTTGCCTGCACCTTGCAATCGGTGCGGTTTTGCGATACAATATTCTGGATAAGGAGTGTGAAACTATGCAGGACATCCGCCTTGTGGCGCTGGACCTTGACGGTACTGTTTTCAACGATAAAAAGGAGATCACCCCCCGCACGCTGGCGGCCATCCGCACGGCCTGTGAGCGTGGCGTGGCGGTGCTGCCCGCTACCGGCCGCACGGCAAGCGGTGTGCCGGAGGCGTTCACCGCCATTCCCGGCGTGCGGTACGCGCTGACCTCCAACGGTGCCAGCGTCGTGGACCTGCAGACCGGTGAGCAGCTGGTGAACCAGCCGTTCAAGACCGAGGACGCGCTGAAAATCTATGATATCCTGGCGGGTGGTGCCGGCATGATGAGCATTTTCATCGGCGGCAAAAGCTACACCACCCGCGAAAACGCCGAGCAGCACATGGACATGGTTCCGGAAAATCTGCGCACCTACTTCCGCACGACCCGCCTGGAAGTTGCGGATATGCACAAAACGCTGCGCGACCACGCCCACGAAATTGAAAAGTACAGTATGATCTACGCCACCGAAGCCGAGCGCGACGCTGCCTGGCACGAGGTGCTGGCCGCCTGCCCCGGCATGGAGCTGACGAGCAGCCTGCCCTGCAACATGGAGATCAACGCCCCCGGTGTGACAAAGGGCAGCGGCCTGATGGCGCTGGCCCGCACGCTGGGCCTGACCCGGGCGCAGGTCATGGCTGTGGGTGACTCCGGCAACGACTGCGCCATGATCGAGGCTGCGGGCTTGGGTGTGGCGATGGGCAACGCCACCGACGATATCAAGAAAATTGCCGATGTTACGACGGATGATAACAATCATGACGGTGTGGCAGCTGCGATTGAGAACTATGTTTTATAATATATGAAATAAAATATACGAGAGGTAAACCTATGAAGAACGTTCTGGTAGGGCAGTCGGGTGGCCCGACTGCTGTCATCAACTCCAGCTTGGCGGGTGTCTACGAGACCGCGAAGGCCTGCGGTGCACCCCATGTCTACGGTATGCAGTACGGCATTGAGGGCGTGCTGGAGGGCAAACTCGTTGACTTGGACACGGTCCTGGGCGATAAGATGGACATTGAGCTGCTCAAGCGTACGCCGTCCAGCTTCTTGGGAAGCTGCCGCCACAAGCTGCCCGACCCCACGGTGGACGAGAAGCCGTTTTTGCAGCTGTTTGAGCTGTTCAAGCAGTACGACATCGGCGCGGTGTTCTACATTGGCGGTAATGACTCGATGGACACGATCTCCAAATTGAGTGCCTACGGCAAGACCGTAAACAGCGAGATCCGCTTCATTGGCGTACCCAAGACCATCGACAACGACCTGATGCTGACCGACCACACCCCCGGCTACGGCAGTGCAGCAAAGTACATTGCCACGATTTTGAAGGAAGTCATCTGCGATTCCAGCGTCTACGACCTGCGCAGCGTGACGGTGGCGGAGATCATGGGCCGCCACACCGGCTGGCTGGCCGCTGCCGCCAGCCTGGCCGCAGGCCCGGACTGCAACGGCCCCGACCTGATTCTGCTGCCCGAGCGCCCCTTTGACGAGGAAGCGTTCCTGGCCCGCGTCGCAGAGCTGGAAAAGGAGCGCCACAATGTCATTATCGCAGTCAGCGAGGGCGTGAAGAATAAGGACGGCGTTTTCCTGTGTGACCTGGTCTCCACGGCCGGGCAGCTGGACGCCTTCGGCCACAAGGCAATTTTGAGCGGCACGAGCCGCTACCTGGCGGACCTGATCCGCGTGCGCCTGGGCTGCAAGACCCGCGCCATCGAATTCTCGACGTTGCAGCGCTGCGCCAGCCACCTGGCCAGCCGCACCGACGTGACCGAAGCCTACCAGGTGGGCGGCGCGGCGGTGGAGGCCGCTGTGCGTGGCGAAACCGCCAAGATGGCAGCCATCAAGCGCCTGAGCGACCAGCCCTACCGCGTGGAGACCGAGATGGTCGATGTGACGCAGGTCGCAAACTTTGAAAAAACGGTCCCCGACGAATGGATCACCGCGGACGGTATGCACGTCAACGAGAAGTTTGAGCGCTACGCCCGCCCACTGATTCAGGCCGAGCTGACGCCCATCTACATCAACGGCGTGCCGCGGCATATTCATCTGTGATAGAGCAAAATGCCTCCCTTGTCAAAGGGAGGTGCCGAGCTATGCGAGGCGAAGGGATTCCTGCCCGGCTGCGGGCGTGAGCGCGTGTAAGGCAACGCCCGTCGGAATCCCTCCGGCCGCCTTCGGCGTCCACCTCCCTTTAACAAGGGAGGCTTTTTTGTTTGTTACAAACAAAAAAGGACCCGCATCCCTGCGGGTCCTTAAAAGCTATCAATCTGTACGAGATCAGCCGGAGACCTTCTCCTTCAAGCGGCCGCTGGCCTTGAAGCCGGGGATAGCGGTCGGCTCCAGCTTGCTGGTGACCTTGGTCTTGGGGTTGGTGAAGTTCTTGGTCTGGCGCTCACGCATCTCGAAACGGCCAAAGCCTGCGATGGTGACCTTGTCGCCGCTCTTGAGCACATCGCCGATGGTGCCGAAAATGCCGTCCATAACCTTCTCCACTTCAGCGGCGGTCATGTTGGTGTCATTGGCAACCTTGGTAATCAACTGAGATCTCGTCATGATATTTTTAACTCCTATCCTTATAGGCACACAATTGCCCGGTATTATTACGCTATTATTATAGAGAAAATTGTGCGCAGAATCAAGAGTTTTTTCGGAAATCAAACGTTTTTCGGCAAAAACTATAAAATTTTCGCGATCATCTCGTCAAAAAGTGACATTTGGCAAAAAATGCACGTTCCATGCAAAAATATTCTGGACAGGCAAAGTCTTACAGCCCCATGCGGGCGCGCCGCCCACCACGCGCAGGCGGCGGCAGGGCGCATCCAGCTTGACGTATCGGCTGGTGCGGCCCCCGGACATGGCGTCGTCGGTGAAGGTCAGGCAGCAGGTGCGGTCGGCGTCACTGTAAGCCAGCGTCAGCCCGCCGTCAAAGCCCAGAGAGAAGTCCCTGCCAGGGGCGGCAACCAGGTCGAAGCAGGCATCCACGGCCTGCTCTACACCGTCTGTGGCGGTCACAGCGGCCCAGCGGCGGGCGGCCAGCTCGGACACCGGGTTTTGCAGGATGTGCCCAGCATTGTCCCGGGTCAGCACCCGGGGAATCGTCATGCAGTGCTGCCAGCCGTAGGCCACGGTGGCGGCGTTGCCATAGGCGGCGTCGGGCATACCCATCCAGCCGATTTGAATGCGGCGGCCCGTCTCGTCGGTAAAGCTCTGGGGCGCGTAGTAGTCGAAGCCAAGATCCGTGTGGTGGAAATCGCCGAGGGTGCAGTCCCTGCGCCAGTCGCCGTAGATCGGGAAGTACCCGCAGCCGTAGATGTTCTGGCACTCGATGCCTTGGGGGGACACGGCCAGGAACCACTGGCCGTCCAGTTGGAACAAATCGGGGCACTCCCACATAAAGCCGAAGGGCTCGGGTGTGGTCAGCGTGTTGGTGTGCCGCCAGGTATACTTGTCCTCGCTTTCCAAGACAAGCACCTCTCCCCTGTCCTCGACCGTGCGGGCACCCAGCACCATGTAATAGCGGCCCTCGCAGGCAAAGACTTTGGGGTCGCGCACATGGCAGGTCAGCCCGGCGGGATAATCCTTGTTATACATAAGGCACTGCTTGCTGTCGATGTGCAGCCCATCGCGGCTGACAGCCAGGCAGACATTGTGGCCGCGCCCTTGTTTGATGTAGTCAAACGCCCCGGGGTACTTGACGTTGCCGGTGTAGTACAGGTACATCGTGCCGTCCTCGACGAGGGCCGAGCCGGAGTAAACGCCGTGGCAGTCGAACGGCTCATCGGGGTAAAGCATCGTGGGCTGGTAGTCCCAGTGGAGCAGGTCACGGCTGGTGACATGCCCCCAGTGTTTGACGCCACCGTTCACATCGAAGGGACCGTACTGGAAGAAAGCGTGGTAGGTATCGCCAATCTTGCACAGGCCGTTGGGGTCGTTGAGCCAGCCCACCATCGGCTGGATGTGGAATTTCTGGCGGTGGGGGTCGCTGGCGGCTTTCTCCGCACCCAAGGATTCCACCAGGGGAACCAGTTTTTTCAAGTCACGCTGTAAGGCGTTCATGGTATTACCTCATTTGCCTCATTTGTTTGAATAGAGATTGTAGGGGCGGATGCTTGCATCGACCCCTACAAGGATGTGGTCTAAATAAATTTTATGCTTGTTCCTTCACATCCTCCGGCTTCCAAATCACCCAGGTCACGGCGAAGGCGACGCCGAAGGAAATCGCCATCATGATGATGTACTGCAAGGGCATATGAAGATGCAGCAGGATACCGAAGATGCCGGTCACGCCGGTGCCGGTGGCACCCAGGCCCACAATGCTGGCGTAGAGCGCACCGCAGGCACCGCCCGCCAGGCCGCCCAGGAAGGGCTTAAAGTAGCGCAGGTTGACGCCGAAGATGGCAGGCTCAGTGATGCCCATGCAGGCAGACATGGCGGAGGGCAGTGCCATAGATTTGACCTTCTGATCCTTGCTCTTGAGGGCGACGGCCAGGGCTGCACCGCCCTGGGCCACGTTGGCGGCGCTGGCCAGCGGCAGCCAGTATGTGTAGCCGAACTTGGACAGCTGGCCGAGGTCAATGATCGTGTACATGTGGTGAATGCCGGCCACGACGGTGACGGCATACAGACCGCCCATGATGAAGGAACCGATGCCGAAGGGCAGCTGGATGAGGGCCTGCACGCCGTTGATGATGCCGTCCTCAATGGTGGTGAAGATGGGGCCGATGACGGCCAGCGTCAGATAGCCGGTGACGAAAACGGAAACCAGCGGGGTGACAAACAGGTCAAACATGGCAGGCACGACCTTGTGCAGCCGCTTTTCAATCTGCGACATGACCCAGACTGCAATGACGACCGGGATGACGTGGCCCTGGTAGCCCACCAGCGGGATGGAGTACAACCCGCCGAACACCGGCTGATAGGTCTGCACGCCCTGGGACGCGACGGTCCAGGCGTTTTGCAGGTTGGGGTGGATCATGATCATGCCGATGACTGCGCCCAGGTAGGGGTTGCCGCCGAAGACTTTCGCGGCGGAATAGGCAATCAGGATGGGCAGGAAAGTGTAGGCGGTGTTGGAAAAAATCTGTGCAAAGACGTAGACCGAGCCGGAGGTATCGATGTTGAGGAAGCCGTTGTTGACCATGAAGTTCAGCGCTTCCATGATGCCCATGAGGAAGCCCGACGCCACGATGGCCGGGATGATGGGCACAAAGATGTCACCCAGGGTCTTGATGGCCCGCTGGTACCACGGCGCTTTGGCGGCCGCAGCCTGCTTGACTTCCTCTTTCGTTGCGCCGGTGATGTCCGCCAGCGCGGTGAACTCGTCGTAGACTTTGTTCACGGCGCCGGTGCCGAAGATGATTTGTAATTGCCCCTGTGCCTCAAAAACGCCCTTGGCACCCTCGGCATTTTCGAGGGCTTTCTTGTCGACCTTGCTGTTGTCGGCGATGACCAGGCGCAGGCGGGTCGCGCAGTGGGCTGCGGATACGATGTTGGATGCGCCGCCGATGGCATCCAGAACTTGCTGTGCCGCGTGTTTGTAATCCATAATGACTCTCCTTCTTGTGATGGTGTAGAGGACTGTGAAATCAATTTCATTTGATGATTTTATTATAAGCGATGTTGTGCGGAATTTCTATTCGCGGGTTGCAACAATCTACAAAGCATGCGTTATCGATTTCACACAGTTTCACATGGAAGTAAGGCAAAATGCACAAATTTATGGGTGCTGAGTTGTAGGGGCCGCCCATAGGCGGCCCGCAGCTTTTGCGGCAGGTGCCCGCTTGTGGGAAAGCCGCGAGCCGGGCATACCCGCCCCCTACATGGCAGCGGGTCGGAACGCTACAGCGCCCAAACATTCTCGTCGGCATTTTCATCCCCGGTAGACGCCCGGCATTTCAGCTCCCAGCTTAGTTGCAGGTCGCGGGGTTTGGTGTGGGGGTCGGCCAGCATTTCCAACAGCAGGCGGGCGGCCTTGTCCCCTGCCGTGCGATAGTGCAGGTGGACGCTGGTCAGCGGCACATAGGCCACATGGCCCGCACGGCTGTCGCCCACGGCGGCGATCATGATGTCCTCTGGCACGCGCAGGCCATGGCTGCGGCAGTATTGCAGCGCACCGATGGCAATGGTGTCGGTGGCGCAGAACAGGCAGTTGATGCCGGGGTCACGTTCCAAAAGCTGCTGCGCCTGCTGGTAGCCGGACTCCATGTTGAACCGCGCCACGCTGACCCGCTGGGGGCGCGGTACCAGCCCGGCGTCCCGCAGTGCGGCCTCGAACCCGGCCCGGCGGGCCTGGCCGACGGACTTGTCCAGCATGGTGGCCCCCAGGAACCCCGGTGCGCGGCGGCCTTTTTCCAGCATATGCGCAGTGGCGGCGCGGGCTGCACCGAAATCGTCGTGATACACGCTGGAATAGCCGCCGTACTGCTGGCCCAGAATGACGACCGGGATTTTCAGACTGTCCAGTACGGCTTGGTGCTCCGGCGTGAAGAAGGTGGCGATGAGGATAATGCCGTCCACGGTGTCGTGCCGCAGCGTGTCCAACGCTTTGACCTCGCGCTCGTTCTCGTTGGCTGTGTTGACCAGCAGCAGTTGGTAGCCCTGTTCGTCCAGCACGCGGCTGATGCCCTCCACCATGCGGGCGCAGCTCTCACTGCTGAGCTTGGGCATAATGACGCCGATCTGCCGGGTACGGCGGGTGCGCATCATCTGCGCCTGCATACTGGGGCGGTAGCCAGTCTCGGCCACGGCCTTTTCAATGGCTGCGCGCTTGTCGGCGCTCAGGTAGCCGTTGTTGAAATACCGGCTGACCGCCGCCTTGGATACCCCCGCATAGGCCGCAAATTCCGTGATATTCATATAGGATGCCCCCAATGATATGATATTGATTTCAGTATAGTTCGTTTCTATGGAATTGTAAACCCCTGCAACCGCCCTATAATAGCAATCCACAACAAAACGCCTGCACCCCTTTTACAGGTACAGGCGTTCAAGCTATTTGTTATTTCCCATTTGCCGCTTCGCGGTGCAAATTCGCGATATCCACCAGCTCCATTTGGCTGATATCGTGGTCGCCGCGCAGGGCGTCCACCAGCACGCGGGCAGTGTCCATGGCCGTGATGGTCGGGATGGACAGCTCGGTGGCCTTGCGGCGGAACTTGACCGAGTCGCGGTGCGGGTCGCGGCCATGGGGGCTGGTGGAGATGATGTAATCCACCAGGCCGCTTTCCAGCAGATCCAGCACGTTGGGGCGTGCGCCGCTCATCTGGCGGACGACGCTGCAGGGGATCATCTCGCCGTTCAAGTACTTGGCTGTGCCGGGTGTGCCGTAAATCTTATAGCCGTAGTCGTGCAGCTTCCAGGCCAGCTTGGCAGCTTCAGCTTTGTCGCTGTCCTTGACCGAGATAATGACGCAGGAGCCGGGGCCGGGCACCTTGAACTGGTAGCCAGCCGCCACCAGACCCTTCATCATGGCCTCGTGGAAGGTGGGGGCGATGCCCAGCACCTCACCGGTGGACTTCATCTCGGGGCCCAGCATCGTGTCAACGCCGTGCAGCTTCAGGAAACTGTACACAGGCACCTTGACGGCGTAGTAGGGGCTCTGGCCATTGCGCCACAGACCGGTGCCGTAGCCCATATCCTTGAGCTTTTCGCCCAGCGTGCAGCGCACGGCCAGATCGACCATCGGCACACCGGTGACTTTGGAGATATAGGGCACGGTGCGGGAGGAACGCGGGTTGACCTCGATGACATAGACGCGGTCATTCTGCACAGCGTACTGCACGTTGACCAGGCCCACGACCTTCAGCTCGCGGGCAAAGCGGCCGGTGTAGTCGACCAGCGTGTCAATGACCTTCTGGCTGAAGGTCGTGGGCGGGTAGACACAGATGGAGTCGCCGGAGTGAACGCCGGTACGCTCGACCTGCTGCATGATGCCGGGGACGAGGTAATCTGTGCCGTCGCAGATGGCGTCGACCTCGCACTCGGTACCCAAAATGTACTTGTCCATCAGGACCGGGTGGCTCATGTCAACGTGCTTCGTGATGACGCCCATGTACTCGATAACGTCGCTGGAATTGTAGGCCACGATCATGTTCTGACCGCCCAGCACATAGGAGGGGCGCATCAGGACCGGGTAGCCGACCTCCTGTGCCGCCTGCAAAGCCTCGTCCAGCGTAAAGACCGTGCGACCCTCCGGGCGGGGGATGCCGCAGCGCTCCAGCAGCTCGTCAAAGCGTTCGCGATCCTCGGCCTCATCAATGGCGTCAGCGGGGGTGCCGAGAATCGGCAGGCCAATCTCATCCATGTGCTTCGCCAGCTTGATGGCCGTCTGGCCGCCGAACTGCACGAGGCAGCCATCGGGCTTTTCGGTTTCAATGATATGGTCGACGCTCTCGGGGTTCAGCGGGTCAAAGTAGAGGCGGTCGCCGGTGTCAAAGTCGGTGGAGACCGTCTCGGGGTTGTTGTTGACCAGGATCGCCTCGCAGCCGTGCTGCTTCAGCGTCCAGACCGCGTGGACCGAGCAGTAGTCGAACTCGATGCCCTGACCGATGCGGATGGGGCCGGAGCCGAAAACGAGCACCTTCTTCTTGTTGGGGTCGCTGCGCTCGGCGATAAACTGCTTGGCCTCGTTATCCTCGTCGTAGGTGGAGTAGAAATACGGCGTCTTGGCGGCAAATTCCGCGGCGCAGGTGTCGACCATCTTGAAGGCGGCCTTCGGCGCTTCGGGCAGGGTGTCCACGCCCGCCAGGCGTTTGATGGTCTTATCCAGGAAACCGAACCTCTTCGCGTTCAGATATTTTTCCGTCGTCAGTTCGCCGGTTTTCAGGCCCATCTCAATGTCGGCCAGGTGCTGCAATTTGTCTAGGAACCACCAGTCGATCTTGGTGATGTCATAAATCACATCATGCGCCACGCCGCGCTTGAGGGCTTCGTAGACGCAGAAGGCGCGCTCGGAGTCCTGCACGTGCAGGTGTTCAATGACTTCCTCGGTGGTCAGCTTCTCAAAGTCGGGCAGCGTCATCGTGTCAAGGCCCAGCTCAGTGGAGGAGACAGCCTTCATCATGGCGTGCTCGAAATTGTTGCCGATGGCCATGACTTCGCCGGTGGCCATCATTTGGGTGCCGAGAGACTTGTCCGCATAGACGAACTTGTCAAACGGCCACTTCGGGTATTTGACGACAACGTAGTCGAGGGCCGGCTCAAAGCAGGCGCAGGTCTCGCCGGTAACGTCGTTGGTGATCTCGTCCAGCGTATAGCCCAGGGCGATCTTCGTGGCGACCTTGGCGATGGGATAGCCGGTGGCCTTGGATGCCAGCGCGGAGGAGCGGGACACGCGGGGGTTGACCTCGATGACAGCATACTCAAAGCTGTCCGGCTTCAGGGCAAACTGGCAGTTGCAGCCGCCCTCGATGCCCAGTTCGGTGATGATATCCAGCGCGGCGGTGCGCAGCATCTGGTACTCTTTATCGGAGAGGGTCTGGCTGGGGGCCACGACGATGGAGTCGCCGGTGTGGATGCCGACGGGATCCAGGTTCTCCATGTTGCAGACGGTGATAACGTTGCCCTTGGAGTCACGCATGACCTCGTACTCGATTTCCTTCCAGCCGGAAATGCACTTCTCTACGAGGATTTGGTGGATCGGAGACAGGCGCAGACCGTTGGTGGCGATTTCATGCAGCTTCTCGCGGTCCTCGCAGATGCCGCCGCCGGTGCCGCCCATGGTAAAAGCAGGGCGCACGATGACCGGGTAGCCGATGACCTCGGCAAAGTCCAGTGCGTCGTCCAGATCCTCCACGACTTTGGAGGGGATGATGGGCTGGTGCAGCTTTTCCATCGTGTCCTTGAACAGCTGGCGGTCCTCGGCGCGGTCGATGGTGTCGGGCTTGCAGGCCAGCAGACGGACACCGCTGCGGTCCAGGAAACCGCTGCGGGCCAACTCCATGGAGAGGTTCAGGCCCATCTGGCCGCCCAGGTTGGGCAAGATGGCGTCGGGTTTTTCTTTTTCAATGATGCGCTCGACGACCTCGGCGGTCAGCGGCTCAATATACACATGGTCGGCGATGTCAGGGTCGGTCATGATGGTGGCGGGGTTGGAGTTGACCAACACCGTCTCTACGCCCTCGGATTTCAGCGCACGGCAGGCCTGGGTACCGGAGTAGTCGAACTCCGCCGCCTGACCGATGATGATGGGGCCGGAACCGATGACCAGCACCTTTTTGATACGCGGGTCTTTAGGCATTGTCGATCACTCCTTTCGCAGCCAGCATACGGCTGACAAACTCGTCAAACAGGAACTCGGTATCTTTGGGGCCGCCGTTGGCCTCGGGATGGAACTGCACGGTGAAGCAGTTCCATTTAAAGTAGTCAACACCCTCGCAGGTGCCGTCGTTGGCGTTGAAGTAGCTCATCTGGCCTACGTCCTTGGACAGTGTCTCGTCCTCCACCGCGTAGCCGTGGTTCTGGCTCGTGATGAAGGTACGGCTCTTGCTGATGTGGCTGACCGGCTGGTTGGCACCGCGGTGACCGTATTTCAGCTTGCAGGTCTTAGCGCCCGCGGCCAGCGCGGTGAGCTGGTGGCCCAGGCAGATACCGAAGGTCGGGATGCCGGTGTTCAGCATTTCGCGAATGTTTGCAATGATTTCCACATTCTCCGCCGGGTCGCCGGGGCCGTTGGAGAGCATCAGGCCGTCCGGGTGCAGCTCGGCCAGCTGGGCGGCGGTGGTGACAGGCGGCAGACTCTCGATGCCCTGCACCGTCTCCAGCAGGGCCAGGGCATAGCTCTCGTCCAGGGGGAAGGTCTTGTCGTCGGCCCACAGCCAGTGGCCCTCCTCCAGGGAAAAGCGCAGGGTAATGGAGCCGTTGCTGCACACCAGGTGCACCGTCACCGCTTCCTCCTCCTGGGTGACGTTGGGGTCCTCCGGCTGGGGATGATCCTCTTTTTTGCCGCAGCCCGCCAGGGCCAGCAGCATCAGCGCCAGCAGCAGGGCGCATACGCTTCGTGTTTTCATGGCAGTTCTCCTTTTTTTCTTACCGTTCCAGGCCCAGCAGGGCCATGATGGCCTCCTCCCGGCCTCGCATCTGAGCCTTCATAGGCCCCTCGTCCAGGTGGTCGTAGCCCAGCAGGTGCAGCACCGAGTGGGTCACCAGATAGGCCAGCTCCCGCCGCTTAGAGTGGCCAAATTCCTTGGCCTGGGCCGACACCCGCTCCATGGACAGCACCATGTCCCCCAGGGGGATGAGCCCCGTGCCGGGATCCGCGTCCCCGGGGCCCGGGTGCTGGCCGGGGACAAGGCCGAACTCCGGAAAGCTCAGCACGTCGGTGGGGCGGTCCACCTGCCGCATGTCGCGGTTGATCTGATGGATGCCGTCGTCGTCCGTCAGGAGCACGTCCACCTCGCAGGGGAGCGTGACGCCCTCTGCGGAAAG
>OLVX01002662.1_pt1 | contig 12650 bp, 10 predicted proteins | sample 1673271 | NCBI WGS metagenome assembly OLVX01 (sample SAMEA3178939, study PRJEB25190) | human gut metagenome | biome: human gut; feature: human-associated habitat; material: faeces | place: Austria | collected 2013 | reverse complement strand
TTGCCAGCTTACCGGTTTGACCCGGCTGAACCAGAACTGGCTGAGATTTGTAGCCGATGGCTGCAATACCGTTGCCCAGGTTCGCGGTGTAGAAGTTATTGGTACCGTCGTTATTTGGCACCCATGCAGTCGCGAAATACTGCTGCAGCATTGCCACCCAACCGCCTTTAGCACTGACGTTCAGGTTTTCGTTATCGGCAATGGTGTCGAACTTGTATTTCTCGTACTTCTCGTCAGGCGTGGAGTACGCCGCGCCACGGAAGGTGTGCAGCGCGAAGTTGCTGCTTCCGGTGTCACGGTGAGACGGCAGATTGATGGACTGCTTCAGCTGACCGAAGGTAGACAGTTCCAGCGGTTTCGCACCGGTGTTCTGTACGCTGTAGCCCACGTTTACCGCATATTCACCGCGTTTCAGGGTGAAGGTTTTGGTGAACGTGTTGCCTGCCGCGTCGGTATAGGTCATCGGGATAACGAGTTCGTTCTGGCCATCAGCCAGCGCAAAGGTGTCGCTCTCGACGTTATACAGTGGACGCGCACCGTTAGCCGGGTTATCCGGGCCATCACGACCGGTCAGGCCGCTCTGCGCCTGATAGATAAACTCTGGCGTGGTTTCCAGTAACTGGAACGGTTCGGTAGACTTCAGCTCTTTCGGGTAGGTCAACAGCAGCGCCTGCTCAACATCACCACCACGGGTGTTGATAGTCAGCTCAAGCACATCGGTCTTAACCGTAATCTGTTTCCCCTGGCCACTGGCCGGTACGCCCTGGTCGGCGGCGCTACCCGCTGCGGTGGTCGTAGTCTGCGTGGTCTGCTGCTGGGGTTGAGGATTTTTATCCTGCTCCCATGCCTGCCAGATCATGAAAGACACGAACAGCAAAGCGATGACTAAAAGATTGCGTTGCGAATCCATCGTTAGTGTTCTCTGGTATCAAAAGGTCCTGGGGGGACGGGGTCGTCTCCACCGGGGTGTAAAGGGTGGCATTTTAATACGCGTTTCACCGTCAACCAACTGCCTTTTATCACTCCAAACCTGCGCAATGCCTCAATTCCGTAGCTTGAGCATGTTGGTGTGAAACGGCAGTGCGGCCCGAGTAGCGGACTAATCAGGCGTTGATAGACCCGAATGAGGGCTATCAGGACCCGCGAGCCAGGCGACAGTGGCGGCGCCATAATTTTTCCAACGCTTCCGAGAGAGCACGGTTATCGAGGTCGGCAACCCCCTTTTTAGCCACCACCACGAAATCCATAGAAGGCAGTTCGTGCTGACGTAAACGGAAGCTTTCACGCGTCAGACGTTTAATCCGATTGCGTTCATGCGCGCGCTTAACGTTTTTCTTGGCGACTGTGAGACCGATGCGGGGATGCCCCAGCGAATTTTGGCGGCCGAGGATGGTGATTTGCGGCGTGCCAGCCCGTTGTGGCTGCTGGAAGACGAAAGTGAAATGAGTGGGAGTTAACAAACGTAACTCCCTGGGAAATGCGAGCTTAACCACTCAGGGGTTAGCTTTATTACTTGGAAACGGTCAGACGAGCGCGGCCTTTAGCACGACGACGTGCCAGAACCTGACGACCATTTTTAGTAGCCATACGAGCACGGAAGCCGTGAGAACGGTTGCGCTTCAGTACAGACGGTTGAAAAGTGCGTTTCATGGCGATTTCTACCTAAACTTGAATAAATTCACTGACTTTTGCGTATACCCGAACGAGTTTCGAACGACTAACGCCTCAGCGTGGGTGATTAAAGAGGCCGGATTGTAATAATTGTACACTCCGGAGTCAATTCTCTTTCCTTATTTCCCGCGTATTTCCGCACGATTTCGCGTGGAAAATGAGCAACGGACGACGCAGGAAGATGAGCATCACGCGCCGGGTCGAGGATTATACGGGCTCGGCAACAAAGCGCAAGGATCGTCCCGGATCTTCGTTAGATCATTTAAGCAATAAATTGTCGTTGCTCATTAAATTTTCCAATATGCGGGCTAAATCGCGAGGCACTCGCGCCAGGATCGTTTAGACTTACCCGGTTTCGGATCTTCCTGTGGATAAATCGGGAAGAATCTGTGAGAAACAGAAGATCTCTGGCTCAGTTTAGGCTATGATCCGCGGTCCCGATCGGGATCCCAGGATCCTGGTCAGGATTAAATTGCAGATAGCAATTCGCACGTCACCCTTTGCACAGGGTCATGTCGATGTGCGCCAACAATCATGAATATTCAATAGTTTTCTTTTATTGTTCGAGTGGAGTCCGCCGTGTCACTTTCGCTTTGGCAGCAGTGTCTTGCCCGATTGCAGGATGAGTTACCAGCCACAGAATTCAGTATGTGGATCCGCCCGTTGCAGGCGGAGCTGAGCGATAACACGCTGGCTTTGTATGCGCCAAACCGTTTTGTGCTCGATTGGGTAAGAGACAAGTACCTTAATAACATCAACGGCCTGCTGAACGATTTCTGCGGGTCAGATGTCCCGCAGCTGCGTTTTGAAGTGGGCACCAGGCCCGTCACCCAAACCGTTCGTGAAACCGTGAATGTCGCAGCGCCAGCTCAGGCCGCTCCTGCGCCAGCCCCTCGCGTTGCACCTGCTCGTCAGGGCTGGGATAACGTGCCTGCACCGGCAGAGCCAACCTACCGCTCCAACGTTAACGTGAAGCACACGTTCGATAACTTCGTTGAAGGTAAGTCGAACCAGCTGGCGCGCGCGGCGGCTCGTCAGGTTGCTGATAACCCCGGAGGCGCCTACAACCCGCTGTTCCTGTATGGCGGCACGGGTCTGGGTAAAACGCACCTGCTGCACGCGGTGGGTAACGGCATTATGGCCCGCAAGCCGAATGCGAAAGTGGTGTATATGCACTCCGAGCGCTTCGTTCAGGACATGGTAAAAGCCCTGCAAAACAATGCGATCGAAGAGTTTAAACGCTACTACCGCTCCGTTGATGCGCTGCTGATCGATGACATCCAGTTCTTTGCCAATAAAGAACGATCGCAGGAAGAATTTTTCCACACCTTCAACGCCCTGCTGGAAGGTAATCAGCAGATCATTCTGACCTCGGATCGTTATCCTAAAGAGATCAACGGCGTTGAAGATCGTCTGAAATCCCGCTTCGGCTGGGGCCTGACCGTGGCGATCGAGCCGCCGGAGCTGGAAACCCGCGTCGCGATCCTGATGAAAAAAGCCGATGAGAACGACATTCGCCTGCCGGGTGAAGTGGCGTTCTTTATTGCCAAGCGTCTTCGTTCCAATGTGCGTGAGCTGGAAGGAGCACTGAACCGCGTGATCGCCAATGCCAACTTTACCGGTCGTGCGATCACCATCGATTTTGTGCGAGAAGCGCTGCGTGATCTGCTGGCATTGCAGGAAAAACTGGTCACTATCGACAATATTCAAAAGACGGTGGCCGAGTACTACAAGATCAAAGTGGCAGATTTATTGTCTAAACGTCGTTCCCGCTCGGTGGCGCGTCCGCGTCAGATGGCGATGGCGCTGGCAAAGGAGTTAACCAACCACAGTCTGCCGGAAATCGGCGATGCGTTTGGTGGCCGTGACCATACGACCGTGCTGCATGCGTGCCGCAAGATTGAGCAGTTACGCGAAGAAAGCCACGACATAAAAGAAGATTTCTCCAATTTAATCAGAACACTATCATCGTGACGCTATGAAATTTACCGTTGAACGTGAACATTTATTAAAACCGCTGCAACAGGTGAGTGGCCCATTAGGTGGCCGCCCAACGCTGCCTATTCTCGGAAACCTGCTGCTTCAGGTCGCGGACGGTACGCTGTCGCTGACCGGTACAGATCTGGAAATGGAAATGATCGCGCGCGTTACGCTGACGCAGCCGCACGACGCGGGCGCGACCACGGTTCCGGCACGTAAATTCTTTGATATCTGCCGTGGGCTGCCGGAAGGCGCTGAAATTGCCGTGCAGCTGGAAGGCGACCGTATGCTGGTGCGCTCTGGCCGCAGCCGTTTTTCGCTCTCCACGCTGCCTGCTGCAGACTTCCCGAACCTGGACGACTGGCAGAGTGAAGTTGAATTCACCCTACCGCAGGCGACGATGAAGCGTTTGATTGAAGCCACGCAGTTCTCCATGGCGCATCAGGACGTTCGTTACTACTTAAACGGCATGCTGTTCGAAACCGAAGGCGAAGAGCTGCGTACCGTAGCGACCGACGGCCACCGTCTGGCGGTCTGTTCTATGCCGATTGGCGACTCGCTGCCAAACCATTCGGTGATCGTGCCGCGTAAAGGGGTGATTGAGCTGATGCGTATGCTCGACGGTGGCGACACGCCGCTGCGCGTGCAGATCGGCAGCAACAACATCCGCGCGCATGTGGGCGATTTTGTCTTCACTTCGAAGCTGGTTGACGGCCGTTTCCCGGATTATCGCCGCGTATTGCCGAAGAACCCGGACAAGACGCTGGAAGCGGGCTGCGATAGCCTCAAGCAGGCGTTTGCCCGTGCCGCCATTCTCTCTAACGAGAAATTCCGCGGCGTGCGTCTGTACGTGAGTGAAAACCAGATCAAAATCACCGCCAATAACCCGGAGCAGGAAGAGGCAGAAGAGATTCTGGACGTCACCTACGCCGGAACCGAGATGGAAATCGGCTTCAACGTCAGCTATGTGCTGGACGTGTTGAACGCGCTGAAATGCGAGAACGTGCGCATTCTGCTGACCGACTCCGTATCGAGCGTACAGATTGAAGATGCTGCCAGCCAAAGCGCGGCTTATGTTGTCATGCCAATGAGACTGTAATGTCGCTCACCCGTCTGTTGATCCGCGACTTTCGCAACATCGAAAGCGCGGATCTCGCTCTCTCCCCTGGCTTTAACTTCCTGGTTGGCGCAAACGGCAGTGGCAAAACCAGCGTGCTGGAAGCCATCTATACGCTCGGCCATGGTCGGGCGTTTCGCAGTTTGCAGATTGGCCGCGTCATTCGCCACGAGCAGGAATCTTTTGTTCTGCATGGGCGTTTGCAGGGGGCGGAGCGAGAAACCGCCATTGGCCTGACCAAAGACAAGCAGGGCGACAGCAAGGTACGCATCGACGGCACCGACGGCCACAAGGTGGCGGAGCTGGCGCTGCTCATGCCGATGCAGCTGATTACGCCCGAGGGGTTTACTTTACTCAACGGCGGCCCCAAATACAGAAGAGCATTCCTCGACTGGGGATGCTTTCACAACGAAGCCGGTTTCTTTAACGCCTGGAGCAACCTGAAGCGCCTGCTCAAGCAGCGTAACGCCGCGTTGCGCCAGGTCACCCGTTACGCCCAGCTGCGCCCGTGGGATTTGGAGCTTATCCCTCTCGCGGAACAGATCAGCCGCTGGCGTGCCGAATACAGCGCAGGTATCGCCGAAGACATGGCCGACACCTGCAAACAGTTTTTACCCGAGTTCTCTCTCACCTTCTCCTTCCAGCGCGGCTGGGAGAAAGAGACGGATTATGCCGAGGTGTTAGAGAGAAACTTCGAGCGCGACCGCATGCTGACCTACACCGCGCACGGCCCGCACAAGGCGGATTTCCGCATTCGTGCCGACGGTGCGCCGGTGGAAGACACATTGTCGCGCGGGCAACTCAAGCTCCTGATGTGCGCACTGCGCCTGGCGCAGGGAGAGTTCCTCACTCGCGAGAGCGGGCGACGCTGCCTGTACCTGATAGATGATTTTGCCTCGGAACTTGACGACGCGCGGCGCGGGCTGCTTGCCAGCCGCTTAAAAGCCACGCAGTCGCAGGTTTTCGTCAGCGCGATTAGCGCTGAACACGTTATGGACATGTCGGACGAAAATTCGAAGATGTTTACCGTGGAAAAGGGTAAAATAACGGATTAACCCAAGTTGAAATGAGCGAGAAACGTTGATGTCGAATTCTTATGACTCCTCCAGTATCAAAGTCCTGAAAGGGCTGGATGCGGTGCGTAAGCGCCCGGGTATGTATATCGGCGACACGGATGACGGCACCGGTCTGCACCACATGGTATTCGAGGTGGTAGATAACGCTATCGACGAAGCGCTCGCGGGTCACTGTAAAGACATCGTGGTCACCATCCATGCGGACAACTCCGTCTCCGTCACTGATGATGGCCGTGGCATCCCAACCGGTATTCACCCGGAAGAGGGCGTCTCTGCTGCGGAAGTGATCATGACCGTTCTGCACGCAGGCGGTAAGTTTGACGATAACTCCTATAAAGTTTCCGGCGGCCTGCACGGCGTAGGCGTCTCCGTGGTTAACGCCCTGTCGCAGAAGCTGGAGCTGGTTATCCAGCGTGAAGGCAAAATTCACCGTCAGCTTTATACGCACGGCGTGCCGCAGGCACCGCTGGCCGTCACTGGCGACACGGACAAAACCGGTACCATGGTGCGTTTCTGGCCGAGCCTCGAAACCTTCACCAACGTCACCGAATTCGAGTATGACATCCTGGCGAAACGCCTGCGTGAACTGTCGTTCCTGAACTCCGGTGTGTCGATTCGTCTGCGCGACAAGCGTGACAACAAAGAAGACCACTTCCACTACGAAGGCGGGATCAAGGCGTTCGTTGAGTATCTGAATAAGAATAAAACGCCAATTCACCCGAATATCTTCTACTTCTCCACAGAAAAAGACGGTATCGGCGTTGAAGTGGCGTTGCAGTGGAACGATGGTTTCCAGGAAAACATCTACTGCTTCACCAACAACATTCCACAGCGTGACGGCGGTACGCACCTGGCGGGCTTCCGCGCGGCGATGACCCGTACCCTGAACGCCTACATGGACAAAGAAGGCTACAGCAAAAAAGCGAAAGTCAGCGCCACCGGCGACGATGCCCGTGAAGGTTTGATTGCCGTTGTCTCTGTGAAAGTGCCGGATCCGAAGTTCTCATCACAGACCAAAGATAAGCTGGTCTCTTCTGAGGTGAAATCGGCGGTTGAACAGCAGATGAACGAACTGCTGAGCGAATACCTGCTGGAAAACCCGTCTGACGCGAAAATCGTTGTCGGCAAAATTATTGACGCGGCACGTGCTCGTGAAGCTGCGCGTAAAGCCCGTGAAATGACCCGTCGTAAAGGCGCTCTGGACTTAGCGGGTCTGCCAGGCAAGCTGGCTGACTGCCAGGAGCGCGACCCGGCGCTCTCTGAACTGTACCTTGTGGAAGGGGACTCCGCGGGCGGTTCTGCGAAGCAGGGCCGTAACCGTAAGAACCAGGCAATCCTGCCGTTGAAGGGTAAAATCCTCAACGTTGAGAAGGCGCGCTTCGACAAAATGCTCTCTTCTCAGGAAGTAGCGACGCTTATCACCGCGCTGGGCTGCGGCATTGGGCGTGACGAGTACAACCCGGACAAACTGCGTTATCACAGCATCATCATCATGACCGATGCGGACGTCGACGGCTCGCACATCCGTACGCTGCTGTTGACCTTCTTCTATCGTCAGATGCCGGAAATCGTTGAACGTGGCCACGTCTACATTGCACAGCCACCGCTGTACAAAGTGAAGAAAGGCAAGCAGGAACAGTACATTAAAGATGACGATGCGATGGATCAGTACCAAATCGCGATCGCGCTTGACGGTGCAACCCTGCACGCGAACTCTCATGCCCCTGCACTGGCCGGCGAGCCGCTGGAGCGTCTGGTTTCTGAGTTCAACGCCACTCAGAAAATGATTGGTCGTATGGAGCGTCGTTATCCGAAAGCGCTGTTGAAGGAGCTGATCTATCAGCCAACCCTGACTGAAGCCGAACTGAGCGACGAACAGGCAGTTACCCGCTGGGTGAACACCCTGGTGAGCGAGCTGAACGAGAAAGAGCAGCACGGTAGCCAGTGGAAATTTGACGTTCAGCAGAACGCGGCCCAGCAGTTCGAGCCGATTGTTCGCGTGCGCACCCACGGCGTCGACACCGACTACCCGCTGGAGCACGAATTCGTGACCGGTCCGGAATATCGTCGTATCTGCACCCTCGGCGAGAAGCTGCGCGGTCTGATCGAAGACGATGCGTTTATCGAACGTGGTGAACGCCGTCAGCCGGTAGCCAGCTTCGAGCAGGCGCTGGACTGGCTGGTGAAAGAGTCCCGTCGCGGTCTTTCTATCCAGCGTTATAAAGGTCTGGGTGAAATGAACCCGGATCAGCTGTGGGAAACCACCATGGATCCAGAAAGCCGTCGTATGCTGCGCGTCACCGTGAAAGATGCGATTGCAGCCGACCAGCTGTTCACGACGTTGATGGGCGATGCGGTTGAACCACGCCGTGCCTTCATCGAAGAGAACGCGCTGAAAGCGGCGAATATCGATATTTAATCGTAGTGAGATTGCTTTACTGAGGCCGCGCATTTAGCGCGGCTTTTTTATGGGCGCAGACAAATCCAGCGACAGCACTGACGGTAAACGGCTGGCGAGCATATCGACGGCAATTCTGACTCTCAGTGGCAGATGTGGCGTCTTTTGCCAGACTGCATGAACGTCGAAGCGCACTTCCGGTGCCTGCTTTAACAGCGGGATGAGTTTTCCCTGATGAATTTCTCTGCTGGCCATCCAGCAGGGCAGCCACGCAATGCCGTGTCCGGCCAGCGCCGCATCGCAGATAGCCTGCAAGTCGTCCATGTTGAGTGAGGAGCGGGGAGTAAAGGTGTGCGACGTCCCTTCGTTATCCATCAGCTCCCAGGGCAAAACTCTGCCTGCGCGCAGATAGTTAATGGCTGCATGGTGTGCTAAATCCGCAACGCTTTGTGGCTGGCCCCTCTCCAGCAGGTAATCCGGCGCGGCGCACAGCACCATCCGGTGCTCCCCCAGCCTTCTGGCGACCAGCATGCTACTGTCCTGCAGCGTGCCGTTACGTACCGCCATATCGAATCCTTCCTCCACGAGATCCACAACGCGGTCGCTGAAAGACATTTCCAGTTCAAGACCGGGGTGCTCCTGCGCCAGCTCTATCAGCAAAGGGGCAACGCACTGGCGGCCAAACAGAACCGGCATGGCGACGCGCAGGCGGCCACGGATCTGCTGTTTCCCGGACTCAAGCAACGATTCTGCGCCCCGAATCTCCTCCAGCGCGCGCAGGCAGCGTTCATAAAAAAGTGCGCCGTTATCGGTCAGCTTCAGGCTACGGGTGGTGCGCTGAAACAGACGAACGCCAAGACGCTGTTCAAGGCGAGCGATGCTTTTTCCTACCGCCGAGCGTGACAAATGCAGACGGATGGCGGCCTGAGCAAAACTTCCCGCCTCCACGGCGGCGACAAAAACAGGGATATCCTTCAGCGTATCGCTCATGAATTGTATCTTTTGTGGCGTCAATAAAGAGAAAACTTATCGCCACTGGAGAGGTTAAGTCAACGGTAGACTGTCAGAACTGAAGATTAATTGATGGCAGGAGTAAATTATGACAGAGACAATGCAACGCTGGTCCATGAATGACCTCGGGCGCGAGAACCTCAGACTCATTCAGGAACCTGTTCAAACGCCTGGCCCGGGTGAAGTGCGCGTACGGGTAAATGCCGTTGCACTTAACTATCGCGATAAAATGGTTATTGAAGGCACGATGCCGATTCCGCTTGCCTTCCCGTTTACCCCTGCGTCTGACATGGCGGGCGTGGTGGACAGCACGGGCGAAGGCGTAACACGTTTCAAACCCGGCGCTCGCGTCATTTCCACTTTCTTCCCGGAGTGGATCGACGGCAGGCCGCAGGCGGACGCGCGCAATTTGCCCTATAAAACCTCCGGCGGCTATTTCCAGGGAATGCTGGCCGAGTATGTGATTGTGAAGGAAGACGCGCTGGTGGCCGCCCCGGACACTCTGGACGATGCAGAAGCCAGCACGCTGCCCTGCGCAGGGCTTACCGCCTGGTTCGCGCTGGTGGAGCGCGGTCAGTTACGTGCCGGGCAATCGGTACTGGTGCAGGGGACGGGCGGCGTGGCGATATTCGCCCTGCAGATCGCAAAAGCGCACGGCGCAGAGGTATTTGTCACCTCGGGGAGCGATGAAAAACTGGCGCTGGCCAAAAAACTGGGCGCCAGCCAGGGCATCAACCGGCTGAAAGGCGACTGGGCTGAAAATACCCTGGCGCTCACGGAGGATCGCGGCATCGACCATATTATCGAAACCGTGGGGGGAGAGAACCTGAAGCATTCCCTGCGTGCCGTTGCCGTTCACGGGCGTATTTCTGTTATTGGCGTGCTGGCCGGAAGTGAGATTTCGCTGTCCGCTGGCGAACTGTTGCTGAAATCTCCGGTCATTCAGGGGATTGGCGTCGGGCACCGCCGGGCGCTGGAAGATTTCGTCCGCGCTGTTGATGTGACGGGACTGAAACCTGTGATCGAGCATCGCTACCGCTTTGATGAACTCGAACAGGCGCTTAAACACCTGGATCGCGGTGCGTTTGGCAAAATTGTCCTGACCCGCGAGTAAGGCATTATTCCCCGGGATGCGGGTAAAAGGGGCACTTCTGTTGCGCAATGTAGCTCTATTTTTGTGTGCTTAATCGCGTTAGCATGAGACAGCACTCATTTATCCCGGGGAACTCATGGCTATCAAACTCATTGCAATCGACATGGACGGCACGCTGCTGCTGCCAGACCACACTATCTCTCCTGCCGTTAAAAACGCGATCGCTGCCGCACGCGCGAAGGGCGTGAATGTGGTACTGACCACCGGGCGTCCGTATGCGGGCGTGCATAGTTACCTGAAAGAGCTGCACATGAACCAGCCGGGCGATTACTGCATCACCTATAACGGCGCGCTGGTGCAGAAAGCCGCAGATGGCAGCACGGTTGCGCAAACGGCACTGAGCTACGACGACTATCTGTTCCTGGAAAAACTTTCCCGTGAAGTGGGCTCTCACTTCCACGCGCTCGATCGCAATACGCTCTACACCGCCAACCGCGATATCAGCTACTACACGGTACATGAATCTTACGTTGCGACCATTCCGCTGGTCTTCTGTGAAGCCGAGAAAATGGACCCGGCGACGCAGTTCCTGAAAGTGATGATGATCGATGAGCCGGAGATCCTGGATAAAGCCATCGCGCGTATTCCGGCAGAGGTCAAAGAGAAGTACACCGTGTTGAAAAGCGCGCCGTACTTCCTCGAAATTCTCGATAAACGCGTCAATAAAGGCACGGGCGTAAAATCACTGGCTGACGCGCTGGGTATTAAACCTGAGGAAATCATGGCGCTGGGCGACCAGGAAAACGACATCGCGATGATTGAATTTGCGGGGATGGGCGTCGCGATGGATAACGCGATCCCGTCGGTGAAAGACGTGGCTAACTTCGTCACCAAATCCAATCTGGAAGACGGTGTGGCGTACGCCATCGAGAAGTTTGTGCTGCAGTAACGCCTGTTTGCATTCATCGGCCTCGGTTATCAACCGGGGCTTTTTTTTGCGCTGAATTTATTGAATTGTTCTTTTTGTGATCTTGATTGTAGTACAACATTGAATGATTGTACTACATTACAGCCATGGCAAAGACGAACTCCCTCACGTTTGTACTGCAAAAGTGAGGTGAAATTCGGCGGTCGCGGTAAAGTAGTCATGTACACAAAGAGCACAAGGACTCTCCATGACTCTCAATAAAACCGATCGCATCGTCATTACGCTGGGCACCCAGATTGTCGGCGGGAAATACGTTCCCGGTTCGCCACTGCCAGCAGAGGCTGAACTGTGTGAGGAATTTAAAACTTCGCGCAACATCATCCGGGAAGTGTTCCGCTCGCTGATGGCGAAGCGTCTGATTGAAATGAAACGGTATCGCGGCGCGTTTGTTGCCCCGCGCAACCAGTGGAACTACCTCGATACCGACGTATTGCAGTGGGTACTGGAAAACGATTACGACCCGCGGCTTATCGGCGCGATGAGTGAAGTCCGAAATCTGGTGGAACCGGCAATCGCACGTTGGGCAGCGGAACGGGCAACGTCCGGCGACCTGGCACAAATCGAGTCGGCTTTAAACGACATGATTGCCAATAACCAGAACCGGGAAGCGTTCAATGAGGCTGATATTCGCTATCACGAAGCGGTGTTGCAGTCGGTACATAACCCGGTATTACAGCAGCTTAGCGTGGCGATCAGCTCGCTACAGCGAGCAGTATTTGAACGTACCTGGATGGGCGATGAGGCCAACATGCCAAAAACGCTCCAGGAACATAAAGCGCTGTTTGATGCGATACGGCATCAGGATGGCGATGCGGCAGAGCAGGCGGCACTTACCATGATTGCCAGCTCGACACGAAGGTTGAAGGAAATCACATGACATCTCGCTACATCGCAATTGACTGGGGTTCGACCAATCTGCGCGCCTGGCTGTACCAGGACGAGCAGTGCCTGGAGAGCAGGCAATCAGAAGCAGGCGTAACGCGCCTGAACGGTAAATCCCCTGAGGCGGTGTTAGCAGAAGTGACGCAAAACTGGCGCGATAGCGCCACGCCGGTAGTCATGGCGGGTATGGTAGGCAGTAACGTAGGCTGGAAAACCGCGCCTTATTTGCCTGTTCCCGCCCATTTCTCTGCTATTGGCGATCGTTTAACGTCCGTAGGCGACAATATCTGGATTATTCCCGGTTTGTGCGTTTCTCGCGACGATAACCATAACGTGATGCGCGGCGAAGAGACGCAGCTCCTTGGCGCGCGCACGCTATCTCCTTCTTCTGTCTACGTTATGCCCGGAACGCACTGCAAGTGGGTCCAGGCGGA
>OLVX01002656.1_pt1 | contig 12690 bp, 9 predicted proteins | sample 1673271 | NCBI WGS metagenome assembly OLVX01 (sample SAMEA3178939, study PRJEB25190) | human gut metagenome | biome: human gut; feature: human-associated habitat; material: faeces | place: Austria | collected 2013 | reverse complement strand
AGACCAGGGGATGCAGGACCACATGACGGTGGTCTCGTCCGAGGCCCAGCGCCTGTCGGCCCTGGTCTCGGAGCTGATCGAGCTGTCGCAGGGCGGCGGGCGGGAGACGCAGACGGAGCTGATCGAGCTGCCGTCCCTCTTCGAGGCGGCGGCAAAAGTCTGCCAGCCCCTGCTGGACAAACGGCAGAACCGACTGGTCTGCACCGGCGGGGCGGGGCTTTGTATCTCCGGGAACCGGGGGATGCTGCTCCAGCTGCTCATTAACCTCACGATGAACGCCAACAAGCACACCCAGGGGGGCACCATCACCTATCGGGCCAGCCTGGCCTCCGGCCGGGGGAACCTCGCGCTCGATACCGTCTGTCTGCTGGTAGAGGACACCGGGGAGGGCATCCCGGAGGAGCGCATCCCCTATATCTTCGACAAGGGATACAGCGGCGACGGCGGCAGCGGCATTGGGCTGTATATCTGCCAGGACGTGGTGAAGTACCACGGCGGCAGCCTGACCCTGGCATCGACGGGGCCGGGGGGCACGACCTTCCGCATCCTGCTGCCCTGCACGCCGGAGGCCGCGCAGCCGGACTGACCGAACCCAACGCACCCAGAGGAGGGATGACGCATGAAGGAACCTTTGGTCCTCCTGGTCGAGGACAACCCCCACATCATGGACATCAACACCGCCGCCCTGACCATGCGGGGCTGCCGGGTTTTGCAGGCGGCCACGGTACAGGCCTGCCGGGAGCAGCTGCGCCTGCATGACGTGGAGCTGATCGTCCTGGACATTCTCCTGCCCGATGGGGACGGCCTGACCCTCTGCCGGGAGATCAAGGAAAACTATGACATCCCCATCCTCTTCCTCAGCGCCCTGGGGGAGAACGAGGACATCGTCCAGGGCCTCACCGCCGGGGGCGACGACTACCTGCCAAAGCCCTACGACCTCAACGTCTTAGTGGCCCGCGTGGAGGCCCGCCTGCGGGCGGGGCAGCGGATGCGCCGGTGCGTCCACTGCGGTCCGCTCAAGCTCTATCTGCTCTCCAGCAAGGCCTACCTGGGCGAGCGGGACCTGATGCTGACCCAGAAAGAGTTTGCCGTGGCCCTCTACCTGGCCCGCCACCGGGGTCAGACGGTCCCGGCGGACGAGCTTTACCAAGAGATCTGGCAGCAGCCCATGGCCGACAATCCCCAGGCCCTGCGCATGACCATCTCCCGCCTGAAGCAAAAGCTGGGGGACGACGATGCTCCGGTGGTCATCACGTCCTATCGCGGCGAGGGGTATTGCCTGGAGAGCCGGCTGCCATAGCAGAACAGAAGTCCCGCCGCGGGGGAAAGCGGCGGGACTTCTGCTTTTGGCAGGACGTTTGTTTTTTTGATTAGAGGAACAGCTCCGGCTCCTTGCGGGGCCAGGTGTATTGCTCCTCCAGCTCCGTTTTGTGGTAGAGATAGTTGGGGTCGTCGAAATACTTGGCGTGCTTGGGGCAGTGGCGGACGCAGCGGTTGCACTTCATGCACTTGCCGACGATGTTGTGGGCGTCTGCCGGGTCGATGGCCTCCAGGGGACATTCCCTGGCGCAGCGGCCGCACTGGGTGCAGGTATCTTTCGTCTTGGGCTTCACGGGCAGGATGTTGATGGGGTTGCCGTGGCGGTCGCGGGGGGTGTAGTAGGGTCCCACGGGGTCATTGCCTTTCACAAAGAGAGGCGGGCAGGCCTCTGCGCTGGGGAGTGCCTCGACCTTGTGATAGACCTGGTCGGCAAAACCGGTGGCGATGGTCAGGTCGCTGATGTCCGGGCGACCGGCCCCCTGGGTCAGGGAGAAGGAGTGCTGGCAGGAGAAGGCGGCCCCGGCCACGGGATGAAAGCCCCCCGCGGTCAGGGTCAGGCGCAGCTCAGAGAGGGCGTCGTCATAGTTCCGGTTGCCGTAGCAGACCACGGGGACGGCGAGAGCACCATTTCCCTGGACGGACGCAACGTACTTGATGAGCAGGTTGGGCACCCGCCCGGCGTAGACCGGGGTGCCGAAGACCACCAGGTCCCCGGCGGCGAAGGCTTTGGGTTCCTTGCGGACACGCTTGGGAGTGAAGTCGAAGGTCTGCATGGGACATTGGAGCTGCTGAGACAGGCGGCGGGCGATTTGCGTGACCACTTTTTTGGTGGTGTCGGTGGCGCTGAAATAGGCCGCCCAGACGGTGTTGATCTGCATGGGAGCGATCCCCTTTCTGTGCTTATTTTTTGTTAGGTTCAATATAGCAGACGGGTCAGAAAATGTAAAGATGCTCCGAAAAAACAGAGCGGCGCGGGAAAAACGCCGAGATGTAAAATATCCCGCTTGGGCCGGTTGATTTTTCCGGGTAGATTTCATATAATATAGACCAATCATCCCTGTGTCGAAGAAGTGCATTTTCTGGAAAAAAAGAGAACGCAGACCAGAAGAGAGACCAGGGGAAAGGGGCGCACTATGGATCGAACCTGTAGGGCAGGCAGCGGCCTGTCCGGCAAGAAAAAAATACTGCTCATTGTCTGCCTGATCGTCGTGGCTTTGCTGGTCGGGTACGGCATCTTATGCGGCGCGGCGGGCCGCGACGTGATCTATCCCAACGTCACCGTGGAAGCGGTGGACTTGGGCGGCATGACCAAGGAAGAGGCCCAGGCGGCCTTGGAGAAGGCCGTGCAGGAAGTTCCCCTGGACGAGACGCGGGGCGTGGTCTTCACCGTCTCCACAGACCAGGGGGAGATCCAGACCGTGGAGGTCCCCCTCTCCAGCGTGGCCATCGACTACGCGGCCACCGTCGAGCGGGCCTGGGCCGTGGGGCGGGACGCCTCGTTTTTGGCGCGGGGCGGCTGGTATCTCAAGTGCCTGAACCAGGGGAGCGAAATTTTACCGGTCTACCAGAACAGCGACAACCTGGGGACCATTTTGGGGACCATTCAGGAAGCGCTGGGCCGCGAGCCGGTGGCCCCCAGCTGGGAGGTCAGCGGGACGGACCTGGTCCTGGTGAAAGGCACCCCCGGCAACAAAGTGGATCAGCAGGTCATCGAGGACCAGATCTTAGCGCACCTGGGGGAGAACGACATCGTCACCCTCTCCGGGGCGCAGGCACAGTTTGACATCCGCCTGGAGCAGCTGCCCCCGGAGACCCTGGACCTGGCGAATATTTTGACCCAGATCGAGAAGCCGGTGCAGAACGCCCAATTTGACAAGGCACAGAAAATTTTTAAGCAGGACAGCGTGGGCGTGAGCTTTGACGCCGACGAGGCCCAGAAGACCTTTGACGCCATGGATTGGGGCGAGAAGCGCTCTTTGCCCCTGACCATCACCCAGCCCACGGTTACCGTGGCAGACCTCTCCGGTCAGCTCTATCAGGATACGCTGGGCTCCTGCACGACGAACATCGCCGGGACGGTCAACCGCGTGGAAAATATTAAGCTGGCGGCCAAATTCTTTAACGGTGCGGTCATTATGCCCGGCGAAGAGTTCTCTTACAACGGCCTGGTGGGCAGCCGGCAGGCCTCCCGCGGCTTTTTGCCTGCCCCCGCTTACGTCGGCGGCGAGAGCGTTCAGGAGACGGGCGGCGGCGTCTGTCAGGGCTCTTCCACCGTCTATCTGGCGGCGCTGCGGGCCAATTTGCAGATCACCGAGCGCTATCCCCACGGGTATATCACCCGCTATGTCCCGGAAGGGATGGACGCCACGGTCTACTACGGCGCAAAGGACTTTAAGTTTAAGAACAACACGCCCTTCCCGCTGAAAGTTCTGGCCTCGGTCTCCGGGCGGTCGCTGACGGTGAACATCGTGGGCACCAAGAGCGACAACATCACCGTGGAGATGACCAATGAGGTCGTGGGCACCACGCCTTATAAGACCGTGTATAAAACGGACGCCAGCGTCCCTGTCGGCACGACCCAGGTCAGTGTGACGCCCTACACCGGCTACACCGTAAAAGTCTACCGCAACCTCTATGAAAACGGCACCCACAAAGAGACCAAGCTGGAGAGCACCAGCGTCTACCGCAGCCGGGACAAAGTCATCCTGGTCAACCCGGCGGACGCCGCCCAGTACGGTCTGTGACCCCAGGGAAAGGAAACACTATGACGAATCAGACCCCACCGCCCAACCAGAACATGAATTGGGCGACCCCGCCGAACCAGCCCCCGCGCTTCCCCCACCGGCGGGAGATCAAGTTTGTGGCCAAGCGCATCATGATGCACCCGGTCTGTATGCGGGTGACGCTGCTGCTGGTGTGCATCAGCGTGGCCTTTTACGGCATCCGCTACCTGGCCGGGGGCACGCTGAGCTACGGCGTGATGAACCTGGCCGATTACAGCAGCACCCAGAGCGGCATCTTCTTCAATGACCAGGGCTTCAGCATTCTTTTCCGCATGGACCTGACCCAGACGGTCTTGGCCATCCCGTTGACCTACCGGCAGATCGCCGTGTTTGTCCTCATTAACCTCCTCTGCCTGGCCCTGCTGGCCCCTCTGCGGCTGGGGGCCATGGAGCAGTATTGGAACGTGATACGGACGGGGCAGGGCAACGTCCAGGCCGTGGGCCAGTGGTACCGGCAGAGCGGCCGGATGGGCAAGGCCATTGTGGTCGAGTTTGTCATCACGGTCCTGGTCCGGGCCATTGGCGTCGTCGCAACGCTCCCCAGCCTGTACCTATACTATCTCTTTTACACCACCACGCCCTCGCTGGATGCCTACACCAGCACCAGCTCCATGCTCCAGATGGGGGCGGGCGCTCTGGCCATCGTGGCGGCGCTGTTCACCTTCTGGCTCCACAGTGTTCTGCTGCCCGTGCGCTATTGCCTCTGCGCCCACCCGGAGTATTCTCTGGGCCAGGCGTTCCGGCGGGGCATGGCCAGCACGAAGGGCTTCCGCGGGGCCTTCTTCGGCTTCCGGCTGAGCTACTTCCTGTGGTTCGCGGTGTCTCAGTTCACCTATGGGGTGCTGGACCTGTATGTGCTGCCCTACACGTCGATCGGCGGGATGATCTTTATCTCCGAGGCGGCCCGCTTTAAGCAGGGGCAGAAGCCGCAGAAGCAATAAATTCTTGCAGACCTCAGAAAAGTAAGGTACAATGAAAGAAAGAAGGAACCTTTTCTAACGGAATAGGGAGGGGTAACCATGGTCACCAATGTATCTGAGGTAAAATCTGCCCTCACGCCCGTGTTTGATCAGTATCATATCTCTCAGGCGATCCTCTTCGGCTCTGTGGCGAAGGGAACTGCAACAAAGAAGAGTGATTTGGACTTGTTGGTCAAAAGTAACCTTCGTGGATTGAAGTTTGTGGGCTTTATGGAAGCGATCCGTCAAGCGACCGGGATGCCTGTGGATGTGTTCGATGTATCCCATATCGAGCAGGGTTCGTTGATCGACCAGGAGATCCAGGCGACGGGAGTTAAGATCTATGAGAAATAAAATCATCATACAGAAAATGCTAGGCTATGTTTCTAAGGTGATTCGATATTGCGAGGATTACTCCTATGAGCAATTTTCGGAAGATAGTATGCTGGTGGAAGCCTGTGTTTTCAATCTGAGTCAACTGGGTGAATTGTGCCACACGGCGGACGATGCCTTTGTGCAGAACTATCCACAGATCCCTTGGAAAGAAATGTATGGCCTGCGAAATCGCATCGTACATGATTACGAAGGAGTCAACTTGCGGCTCGTATGGGAGATCATTCGAGGAGACCTTCCAGAGCTGGAAGAGATGCTGCGAAAACTTTTTGAAGAAATTTAAGAAGTCCCCCGGCGTTAATTAAAAACGCCGGGGGACTTTAAACAAACAGGAATTCTAAAAATCAGCGGGCCAGGCGGCGGCTGACGGTGAGGCCAAAGGCGCCGGGGCCGATGTGGCAGCCGATGCTGAAGGGGAGGGGGCGGTATTGGATGTCACAGCCGGGGAAAAGCTCCGCCACTTGGGCGGTCCAGGCCTCGCCGGCGGCGGGGTCCGGGTGGCTGTCGGCGGCGCCGATGGTGATGGGCCAGCCTTTGGCGGCGTAGTCCTGGGCCAGGGCTTGGATGGCCTGGAGCATTTTCTGCTTGCATTTGGTCATGCCGCGGACCTTGGCGTAGGCGTCTAAGCGCCCTCCCTCGATCTTGAGCAGAGGCTTGAGGTTCAGGGCGGCCCCCAGGGCGGCCCCGGCGGGGGTGACGCGGCCGCTGGCCTTGAGATACTTGAGCGTCTCGACCCCCACGAAGATCATGGAGTCGGCGGCGGTCTCCTCTAAGGCCTGTTTGATCTGGGCGGCGCTCTGGCCCTGGTCAGCCAGGGCTTTCGCGTCGTAGACGGCGTCCCGGAGGGTCATGGAGATGCGGTGGTTGTCCACCACCTGGACCTTGCCGCCGAACTCCTCCGCCAGGCCGATGGCAGAGCGGCAGGAGGCGCTGAGACCGCTGGACATGGGTAGACCACCTCGTCATAGTCGGCCAGCAGGCCCTCCCAGAGGGACAGGACATCGCCGGGAGCGGGCTGGGAGGTGGAGACCTGGCCGCCCTGTTCCAAGTGCTTGTAAAAGGCTTCGGCGGTCAGATTGACCCCCTCGTAATACGTTTTGCCGTCCAGGATCACGGGCATGGGCAGAACGTGGATGCCGTGGGCCTGGCCCTCGGCGGGGAAGATGCCGCTGTTGGTGTCGGTAAGAATGGCTATGTTCATAAAAACCTCTTGTGATTTTGTGCTGTCGGTTGCCGCCGCAAGGGTGAGACGCAGTTGCATTGGTGGCCGAATTCGTCTAGAATAGAAAAAAGAACCGGGGGCCAACGCCCCCAGAAACAGGAGTATGCCATGGACCGAACCAAGCAAGCCATCTGCGAAGCCTTTTCCCAGCTTTTGGAGGAAAAGCCCATCAGCAAGATCTCTGTGCGGGAGATCGCGGCCCAGTGCGGGGTGGCCCGCAACACGTTTTACTACCACTACCGGGACATCCCCACCCTGCTCCAGCAGATCCTGGAGCAGGTGATGGACGAGCTGGTCCGGCGGTATTACAGCCCCAAGTCACCCGTCGACTGCATCCGGGCGCTGTTAGACTACATGAAGGCCCATCAAAAGGCTCTGCTGCACATCTACCGCTATCTGCCGCGGGAGGACTTCCAGGCCTATTTGGACCGGGGTGCCCAGCGCCTGACGGAGGGATACTTCGACAACGCTGCCCAGGGCATGGACGTGCCCCAGGAGGACATCGAGATCATGGCCCATTTCTACAAGTGCGCTGTGGTCGGGGCCTTGCTGGACTGGCTGGATTCCGGGATGGACTATGACATCAAGCGCATCTTTTTCCGGGTGTGCGTGCTGCTCAATGGTTCGGGCAAACGCGCCCTGCTACGGGCCAGGCGGATGCAAGCGCTAGAACCCACGGAGGGCGAATAACGCTATTGTACCGAACGAGGGAAACCGGGACAATGGACAATTTTGAGGGAGTGCCCAATTTTTGAACAGTTACCCTGGAATTGCCCAACCGATCTTACCGGCCTGCCGCATTGGAATCAGAACGAATCAAAACATGCAAAAAGCCCCGAAGCATTGGCTCCGGGGCTTTCGAGGATCTGATGAACTTGTCAGGGGATGCTTACTTGTTCAGCAGGTTCGTGAAGATCTGCGCGACCTGGGCGCGGGTGGCGGTGCCGGTGGGGTCCAGGGTGCCGTCGGCGTTGCCGTTGATGATCTTCTGGCCCACGGCCCACTGCAAGGCGGGGATGGCGTAGGCGGAGATCTTGTTCTGGTCGGGGAAGCGGTTCAGGTTTTCCTCCAGGGTCACGTTCTCCAGGCCCTTGACCTGCTCGTAGCGGAACAGGATCGCGGCCATCTGCTCGCGGGTCACGGCGTTCATGGGACCGAAGGTCGTCTCGTCATAGCCGTTGACGATCTTGTTGGCAGCGGCCCAAGCCACAGCGTCAGAATACCACTGGCCCGCAGGCACATCCGTAAACTTGGAAGCGCCGGTCACAGCGGGGGACTTCTCCAGCCGATACAGCACGGTGACGATCATGGCGCGGTTCATCGTCCCGTTGGGGGCGAACGTCGTGGCAGAAGTGCCGGTCATGAGACCCTGCGCATAAGCGTACTTCACGGCGTCATAGAACCAATTGCCGCTCTTCACATCCGTAAAGGGCAGGGCAACAGGCGCAGGCGTCTCAGCCTTAAACGTACCGGTCACAGTCACGGCAGAACCCGGCATGGTAAACACATACTTGCCGTCCTTCTCCGTCACGGCCACGTCCTTGCCGTCCTTGTCCACGACCTTCACGGCGTCGACCACATAGCCCTTCGAGGGAGAAGCCGTCACCGTCACCATCGTGCCCTTAGAAGCCGTCTTCTTGTCCGCAGCCACAGCACCGTTGGTGGCGGCGTTGACGTTCACCGCGTAGGTGGTGGGGGCGGAGATGGAACCACCAGAAGAACCGGGGCCACCGGAGGAGGGACGGGTGTAGGTGAAGGTCTCTGTTGCGTCTTTATCAACGTCCTTATTTACACCATTGAACTTAACAGTGATTTTGCCAGAAGTTTTGTTAGTTACCTTGACAGACTTAGTGTCAGTAAAGTTCAAATCGAGCTTATCATTCTTTACAATGTTGATTTCCTTACCGTCTTTTGCTGCATCTGCGGCTTCTTGCAGGGTCTTGTATGCGTTGCCGTTTACCTCAGCAACAACATCAGAATTGCTCAGAGAGAAAGTGAAAGGACTGAAACCATTAGTAGTGAATTCAATCTTTCCGTTTTCATCAGCAGTTGCAATGTAGATATCATTCTTGTGGGTGATGTAAACCTTCTGATTTGCGAAGGCGGTCGGCAGGGTTACGGAAACCTTGGTTGCGGCAGTAACAGTTGTATCCTGTGCGGACTTTAGAGTAATTTCCTCCGGGGTAGAACCTGTACCTGTAGTAGCGACTGCAATCAGATCATACTTAGGAGTAATCTCCATGGAAATCTTCTTAGCAGTGGTATCATACGTTGTTACAGTAACGTCCAGATAAGTTTTCTTTACAACGGTAACAGTGGTACCTTCTGGAATCTTGCCGTCAGTCAAGGTCACTTTGCCGTCATTTACAAGCGCGGTGAGTGCCTGATTCTTGTCAGTTTCCGTAATCGGAGTGGTGTCTGTAATGACATTCTCCGGCTTTACGCTCTGACCGACACTAGTTGCACCAGTCTTGTCCGTGATTGTATCGCTAACAGATGCAATGGTGTTACCAGTTGTAGTAGTTTCCTTAACTTGGTTATCACCCTCGGCCTTGATGGTGCCAACAGTGTACGGATAATCGGCTTTGGTAGCTTCATCGGTATTGGAGATGGCAGTCAGACCGGTAGCGCAGTAGGTGTTATTAATCGTGGTGGAGAACAGGCCGCCGGTAATCGAGCTAGTGACTTTACCGGAGTTAACACCATAGCCACCTGTGGAAGATGTCACGCCGATATCCTCCAAGCTCAGAACCTGATAAGCGCTACGAGAAGAAGCGTTGGTAGCCAGCTTTGCAGTGCCGGAGATTTTGATAGTTGCATCCTGCTTAACTTTACCGAGGTCATAGATAGCTACGGCACTACCTTGTCCATTGGTACAATTAAAGGTGCCGCCGGTAATGTTCAGGTTCAGGGAGTTTCCGTGGGTTTCATCGCCATTGGGATATGTACCGCCAAATACATAGAGCGCATCGGGCAGCCAAGCATTACCGGAATAGTTATAATACTGGCTGGGGGAGTCAATGTTTTTGGTAATAGCGTTAATGGTACCGCCACTGATGTTGACCTGTCCCATACGGAGAGAAACGCCGCCGTTTAAGGTGCCGCCACTGATATTCAAGGCAACCTGACCGGGCATATAAATGGCAGGACCCTGTGCAGCGGTCAATGTACCACCGTTGACAGTAAAGTTCATGGTGCCAGTCGTATTATTACCGGACAGAGCAGCATCTTTGGAAGAAATGGTACCACCGTTTACGATAACAGAACCACCGTCCATGGCATAGATACCATAGTCACCAGTGCTTTCAATGGTGCCGTCATTGACGATCAATTCGGCAGAGCTACCGTTGACACGGATAGGGGTATTGGCACAGGTGATGTTGCCGTTTCCAGTAACAGTTAACTTGCCTTGCAGTTCAATGCCGCAGTCAGCACCGATAGTCAGGGTCTTACCGTTCAAATCGAGAGTAACAGACTTGTCAGCGGGAATGTATGCTTCGTTGTAAGTGCCAGCGGAGCAGTCAGCTAACAGTGTAATGGTTTCACCATCCTGGACGGCATCGAAAGCATTCTGAGCAGATGCAAAACCGTTGTCACCGATTTTGGCAACAGCAGTGGCACCATTAGTGACAACAACGGTTTTTCCGCCGATATTAGCAGACGTGTAGCCGGTTGCTACCAAAGAGGATTCCAAGGAAGAAAAGACACCGCCGGAGACAGCAACATTTTTCAAATCCGCAGTAGTGTTAGTAGTCATTGCTTTAACACCAACAGCACCAGAGAAAATACCGCCAGTGACACTCAGTGTACCTGTATCCATAGTGTCATTGCCATAACCGTTCAAAATTGCAGCTTGTGCACTTGCTGCACCGTTAAAGTTACCGCCATTCACGGTAGCTTTGTTCCAGTTGAGGAAGCAAGCCTGGGCGTAGTTCTGGAAGGTACCACCGTTGATGGTAATGGTGCCATAATCATCATTTTTGATGGTGTTCAGGCCGCCGCTAAAGGTACCACCGTTGATCGTCATTTGTGCTCCGCTGCTCGTAACTGCTGGTTCTTTACTAGAGTTACCTGCGGTAGAACCATTCTGCCAACCATTTGCGACTAAGCTGGAATATTTGCCATTCCCATCTGCGCCTTGGTTGACGGTGACGCCAGAATTGATTGTCATAGTACCGAAATTCTTTAAGGTGTAGTAAGAATTTCCGCCGGAGTTATCTGCACTTTTACCAGCTTCCTTACTGCGAGTGTAGGTACCACCATTCAGAGTTGCGGTAGCACCAGCATTATTATAAAGAGCAGCCGTGCCATTGCTTACATTATCGACGGTACCACGACCAGTGATTGTCAAAGCGCCATTATTGACGATGGTGTGATTACCATCTTTATTAGTCAATTTGTGATTATTCAAATTGATAGAAACAGTTGTGTTTTCAGGAATGGTCAAAGCACCCTGAGATAAAGTTACATCCCCATTCAGAATGTAAGAAGTGCCGTCACTCAGGGTAGTAGTGTCGGCAGTAATTGCTGTCGGCTGTTCTGCTGCCCAGGCAAACGGCACCATCGTCATCATCATGCACACGCACAAAACGACGGACAAAAATTTCCTTCTCATATCTTTTACCTCCTAAGATTCCATGAGAATTTTTTACTCCATCTATGTAAAAAATGCTGGAAGGAAGAGGTCTTACAGGAAAAAATCGCTGTTTTATGCGCATAAAACAGCTGTAAGGCATACCTTACAGCATGAGCTTTCGGTAGCGGGAGAAGGGGGGACTTTTGGGACGGGGTGGCAGCTTGACCACGCGCGGCGTACCCTCCTGGCTCCACGGGGAGAGCGTAGCACAGTGCAGGGCGTTTTGCAACACTACCTGCAAAAATAGCATATTTCGAGACAAAATTTGCACGTGTTACGCAGAAAAAACTGTTGGACATACCCAGTGTAGCAGGCTTTTCGGAAAAGTCAAGCCACCCAATCCGTCCTTTTGCGGATTTATTGCATCTTTTTTTCGGCGGGGCGGGGCTTGCAGGAATCACAGCAAAATGGATTGCAGTTTCTGGTGAAATCATGTATAATGAGGGCTAATCTTTCATTTGACCGTTTCCGGTCAAAGTCGACTATTGACTTGACACCTGATTGGGCAGTATAATAGGGTACTTTGACCGGGCCGAAACGGCCTGCCGGGCGGGGCGTTTTTTCTGTTTGACTGGCTTCTCGCCTTGCCCAGGACACAAGAAACAGAGGTTCTTGCCATGAATACGAATAAGAAGCTGAACATGACCATGCTGTGCGATTTCTATGAGCTCACCATGGGCAACGGGTACTTTAAGGCCGGGTATAAGGACCGGATCACGCACTTTGATCTGTTCTTCCGCAACGTGCCGGACAAGGGCGGCTACGCCATCGCGGCGGGGCTGGAGCAGGTGATCGAGTGTATCCAGGACCTGCACTTTGACCCGGAGGACATCGAGTACCTGCGCAGCCGGAACATGTTCGACGAGGGATTTCTGGACTATCTGGCCAACTTTAAGTTCACCGGCGACATCTTCGCCGTGCCGGAGGGGACGCCCGTGTTCCCAAAGGAGCCGATCCTGACCGTCCGGGCCCCCGCGATCCAGGCCCAGCTGCTGGAGACCTACCTGCTGCTGACCATCAACCACCAGAGCCTGATCGCGACCAAGTCCAACCGCATCGTCCGGGCCGCCAGAGGCCGGACCGTGCTGGAGTTCGGCTCCCGCCGGGCCCAGGGGTCCAGCGGCGCCATCGACGGCGCCCGCGCGGCCTACATCGGCGGCTGCAAGGGCACGGCCTGCACCATCTCCGACCAGCTCTACGGCGTGCCCGCCGGGGGGACCATGGCCCATGCCTGGGTGCAGACCTTCCCCAGCCAGTACGAGGCCTTTAAGACGTACTGCGAAATTTACCCCGACAACGCGATCCTGCTGGTGGACACCTACAATACGCTCAAGAGCGGCATCCCCGACGCCATCAAGGCCTTTAACGAGGTCCTGA
>OLVX01002654.1_pt1 | contig 12696 bp, 9 predicted proteins | sample 1673271 | NCBI WGS metagenome assembly OLVX01 (sample SAMEA3178939, study PRJEB25190) | human gut metagenome | biome: human gut; feature: human-associated habitat; material: faeces | place: Austria | collected 2013 | reverse complement strand
CGCCGTCGTTGACAGCCTGACGGATCATGGTCTCGCGGTCCTCATCGGAAGCGTCAGCCTCGGGGATGTAGTACTGGCAGTCATCGCCCATGTAGCCGGAAACAGCGGTCCAGCAGGCCTGGTTGAAGCTCTCATCGTCGATGGTGCCGGTGTCGCAGGTCAAAGCGACCTTCACCATCTTCTCGCCGCCCTCAGCGGTGGAAGCGGCTGCGCTGGTGGAGGCAGCTGCAGAGGAAGCAGTGGAAGAAGAAGAAGAACCGCCGCAGGCAGTCAGAGCAGCGGCAGCAGCAGCGGCGCCAGCCACTGCCAGGAAGTTACGACGAGAAATCATCATAATGAAAACTCTCCTTTTATTTTAATATAATCGCGTTTTGTTGACGAAATGTGCGCACTTGCACATTTACTGGCTCAAGTATAGCGGGAAGAAGTGACAGATGCAAGCCTTTTCCGATTACAAAACATTTACAAATATTTTATCAAAATTGTATAAAAACCATACTTATCCCGGAAAATCCGCTCCACCCGGCATTTTTCGCGCAGCTGTGTTCAATCTTCCACGGCCTTGTTGCCTGCCACATTGGAGGGACCGAAGCCGAAGGGCAGCAGCTCGTCCATGCTGCGCTCGATGAAATCGTCCGGGCTTTTTGCCATGATGACATTCAGCTCCGGGCCGCCGAATTCGAACAACGCCTGACGGCAGACGCCGCAGGGCGAGGTGATCTGCTTGTTGACTTCGCCCCGGCGCGCACCCACCACGGCGATGTCGGTAAACCTGGTCACGCCCTCGGCCACGGCCTTGAACAGGGCCGTCCGCTCGGCGCAGCTGGTGGGGGTAAAGGCGGCGTTCTCCACATTGCAGCCGGTGAAGATGCGGCCATCCTCGGCGCGCAGGGCAGCGCCCACCATAAAGTCGCTGTAAGGCGCGTAAGCCCTCTCCCTGGCCGCAAGGGCCATCCGGATGAGCTCCTGCTTTTCTTCCAGAGTCAGTTTTGTCATGGTCGGTTCTCCTTTTTGCAATTTGTAGATATAGCGTTCCTCGTCCTGTAGGACGAAGCCAATGGATTCAAACATTTTCTGCGACTGGGTATTGAAGGAATAGATGTGCGCGAAGCACTCCGCCAAACCCCTTTCCCGAGCCAGCTCCAGCATTTTTTCGATGACCTTCCGCCCGATGTGTTTATTCTGGTACTCCTTGCAGATGACGATGGCAAGCTCGCCGGTCGTCCGCAGGCTGACGTCACCACAAAGCACACCCCGATACTCGATATAAAACAGTTCCCCGTGTGTGTCCAGATAATGATACATCCGCTTCAGCAGTGGCAAATCATAAACGAAGTCCCTGTTATCTACCTGTTTGCAGAGCTGTGCATCCTGATACCACGCAAGTGCTGTATCGTAGGCCGGATAATACGGAACAAGCCGGATGTTCCCCTCCACAGAAATCGGACTGCGCACCATGTTCACCGTTTCTCTGTTCATCGGCCTCATTCCCTTCTGTGTCGTACATTCTTCTGTGTCGTGTATTTAAGTATAAATCATTCTTTTAAGAAGTGCAAGCGGCGATAATTACGCAGCATTATGCAATGACAGCTCTTGCATTTGTCATTACAAATGAATATAATAGAATTATAAAGGAGGCGCATCAGAATGGCAAACGCAGTCAATGTGAATTTTCGGATGGACCCCGACCTCAAGCGGAGCATGGAGGAGGTCTGTGCCGAGATGGGGCTTTCGATGACGACAGCCTTCACGATTTTTGCAAAGAAAGTGTCGCGCGAGCATCGGATCCCCTTTGAAGTCTCCGCTGACCCCTTCTATTCTGAAAGCAACATCAACCATCTCCGTCAAATCGTCCATGATATTGACACCGGCAAAGCCAAGCTCACCGAACATGAACTGATCGAGGCAGACTGATGAGGCTGCTGTGGGAAGAGGAAGCGTGGGAAGATTATTGTCTTTGGCAGACGCGGGACAAAAAGCTGCTGAAGCGAATCAACTCCCTCATAAAAGACATTCAGCGGAACACCTATGAGGGCATCGGCAAGCCCGAGCCTTTGAAGGGAGATTTGAGCGGATGGTGGAGTCGGCGTATCGACGACACCCACCGCATCGTCTACCGGGAGCAGGATGGAAACATCATCATTGCGTCCTGTTACGGTCATTACACGGATACCTGAGAAGCAAAAAGACTGCTGTCGGCCGACAGCAGTCTTTTTGTATTATGGTTAAATCAATACTCCGCGCCCAGTGCGACCTTCATCATATCGGTGAAGCTCTTCTGGCGCTGCTCTGCGGTGGTGATCTCCGGGGAGACAAAGCTGTCGGAGATGGTCAGCAGGCAGGCAGCGTTCTTGCCCAGCACCTCGGCGTTGGCGAACAGAGCAAAGCTCTCCATCTCCACGCAGAGGCAGCCGCGCTCGTCGCGCAGCAGCTCCCAGTAGGTGGGCTTTGCATCGGAAGGCTGACGGTAGAAAACGTCGGAGGAGTGGATGTTGCCCTCGATGAGCTTGATGCCCTGCTTCTTGGCGGAGGCGCGCAGCTTGTCATTCAGCTCCTCGCTGGGGAAGGTGATGTCGTGGTCGTTGCCGCTCTGGACGCGGGCATAGTTGGACTCACTGACCGCACCGGTAGCCAGCACGGTATCGAACAGCTTGGCGTCGGCAGTGTAGCTGCCGGCGGAGCCGATGCGGATGATGTTGTCCACGTCGTAGAACTTGAACAGCTCGTAGGAATAGATGCCGATGGAGGGCATACCCATGCCGCTGCCCATCACGCTGATGGGACGGCCCTCGTAGGTGCCGGTAAAGCCCAGCATCCCGCGGACATCCGTCACCTGACGGACATCCTTCAGGAAGGTGTCAGCAATGAACTTTGCGCGCAGGGGGTCGCCCGGCATCAGGACAGTCTTTGCGAAATCGCCCTTTTCGGCGCTGATGTGAGGAGTAGCCATAATAATTATCTCCTTTTTATAAAATTATTTCTTCCCCGGGAATACGTTCTGTGGGGGAATGTACGAACCATTGAGACGTATCTCGAAGTGGCAGTGGTTGCCGGTGGAACGGCCCGTGCTGCCCAGATAGCCGATGAGCTGGCCCTGCTTGACGGTCTGGCCCGCGCTGACGGTCAGGGACAGGCAGTGTGCATACACAGAGCTGTATCCGCCGCCGTGGTTGATGATGACCGAGTAGCCATAGCCCGTACCTGCACCGGCCTTGTTGTAACCCGCCTTGGTGACGGTACCGCCTGCGGAGGCGTAGATGGGCGTACCGGCCGGGGCGCAGATGTCCACGCCCCTGTGGCGTCCGCCGTACCAGCGCGAGCAGTAGCGGTAGTTCGGCACAGGCCAGATGAACCGGCCGCTGCCGGTGATGTACTTGGTGCTGGAAGTCACCTTCTTGGTGCCTTCGACCACCTTCTTGTTCACCGGCTCCTTGATGACCTCGGTGGAAAGCACGCTCTGGTCCACAAGGATATTCTTGGTGTCGTAGACGTTCTGGAGGGTCACACGGCGCAGACCGTTCTCGCCCTCCTGGAGCACCTTGGTGGTTCCCTTCGTATATTCGTTGGATTTTGTCGTCTCCGTGGAGAATGCGATTTCTTCCTCACGGGTCTCGATGCGGGTGATGCGCACCTCAAGGCCAGCCTCTTCTTTGGTGATGACGAGGTGGTCGCCCTCAAGGATGCTGGACGTCTCGCTCAGCGGCTCACCCTTGAACGCCGGGTTGAGGGCGCACAGCTCACGGAAGGTCAGGTCATTGTTATGTGCGATGGACCAGAGGGTGTCGCCCGCCTTGACGGTGTAGACCTTCTGGGCCTGCTTCACGCCCACCAGCTCCTGTCGGACGGTCTCAAAATCCTGCAAGCCTTCCTTGAAGTAGAGGCCGTCTTCCAGCGTGACCTGCTTGTTGAAGCCTACGCTCACATTGGGGTCGTCCTCTTCTTCCTCGTAGGGGTCGAGCATGGCGGCGAGGTAATTCCGCAGCGCCTTGCCGTCGCTGCACACCGCCGTCAACTCGCCGTCCAGATAAAGAGCCGTGCCTTCGCTGATCTGGTCGCCGGCGCTCTGGATGATGGCGTTTGCCATCTCGTTTTCGTCCATCATGTGGTGGGCAATGGCGAGGGTGTAGCTCGGCTCGATGGTCCACTCGGTCTTGTCGGTGCCGGCGTAGCTGATACGCTCCATCACGTCCTCGCGGGCCGTGTTGAAGACGTCCTCATTCGCCACATAGCCCACGGTTTCGCCGTTGACCCGGACGGCCAGTGCATAAGGCTGGTGGATGACATATTGGAACACTGCTGCGCCCAGCGCCAGTGCGCAGATGGGCAGGGCATACATCGCCATGCGGGGCAGCAGACTGAGGTTGCGGCGGACGCCGTTTTTGAAGTAGTGGACGCTGGCCTCAAATGCTGCACCGAAGCCCTGCTCCCTGCGGATGCGGTGGGCATGGATGAGAAGGGACACGATGCCCTTTGCAAACAGCACGATGGGGCCAAACAGGTCTTTGGCCACCTGTGCTGCGCCGGGGAACGCCGTCTCCGCCAGAGCCTTTGCAAAGCGGCGGATGCCTCCAGCAACCCAGAGAGCGGCGTACTTGACGGCACGCCCCACCCGCACGGCAGCATACTCCGCGCCAAAGCCCAACGCGTAGAGCGCTGCGCCAATGCGCAATACCAGCTTCGACGAGCGCAGCTTCCGGGAGGCATTGTCCAGCCGGTGTCTGCGGCGGCGATACCGCCGGTGGCGGCGCAGCAGATGGACGCACTGGAGCTGCGCCCAAAGCGAGCGCAGCTTTGCGCGGAAGCCGGTGTGCCGCGGCGCAGCGGCTGGCTCGCCCTGCCGCGTTTCAGTTGTTTTATCTTCCAGCAAAAAGGATGCTCCTTCCTGTATTTTCAGGAGATTCTGATTTGTCTCTTTTCTTTGTTATCGACACGCTGCCGCATAAGGACAGCTTTTTTGACAGGAATAACTCTATTTATTATACACCCTGCCAGCGCCGAAACAAGCATTGACACAAAATTTGGGCTTAGCTTTCACTTACTTTTCACGAAATACACAAATTTAGACAAAAAGCTTTGTCATATCCTCCGGCAGCGGGCTTTCCACCGTCACCGGCCTCAGAGTCGTCTCGTCCACCGGCACTTCGATGCCGATGCCGTCCGGCATCGGCTCGCAGCGCGGTACCCAGAACGTCTGTTTTGCGCAGTGGAGCGCCTGCCGCCCGATGCGCGCCCGGCTCCCGCCGTAGAGGTCATCTCCGGCCAGCGGGTGGCCGATGGATGCAAAATGTACCCGTATCTGGTGGGTCCGGCCCGTCACCGGGACGCAGGCCGCGAGGCTCAGGCCGTTTTCGACTTTCAATATGGTATATTCCGTCCGGCTGGGTTTGCCATCGGGGGTGACGCACCGCCCGATGATGCTCTCCCCCTGCCGCCCGATGGGGGCGTCGATGACGCCCGGCCCGAGGGGAAGTTCTCCTTCTACAACGGCGTAGTAGAGCTTTTCCACCCGCTGAGCCAGCAGCGGGGCGGCGTAGCCATTCTGGGCCGCCAGCACGAGGCCGCTGGTGTCCTTGTCGATGCGGTTCACCGGGCGGAAGACGGGGCTTCTACCCTGACGCAGCGCCCAGGCGGCATAGCCGTTCGCCAGCGTATCCAGCGGGTAATTCAGGGTAGGATGCACCGCGAGATGGGGCGGCTTTTCCACCACGAGGGCAAAAGCGTCCTCGTAGACCACATCCACCGGGATGTCGTCCTGCGGCGCAACGCCCTCCCCCTCCGGCGGCAGTTCAAAGGAGATGACCTGCCCGGCCTCCACCCGGCGGTTGGCCAGGATGGGGGCGCCGTCGGCAAAAAAGCCGCTGCCCCGGAATTTCACGGCCCGGGACAGGTCGGTGGAGACACTGCACCTGCGCAGAAAACCGCGCAGCAGCATCCCATCCGCCTCGGGCGGGACTTTGAAATAAAGCTTCATCTTCCCACCTCCAGCGCGGGCAACATATAAGATAAGTATAGCAAAATTCTCTTTCTCTTGCAAATCTTGTTTTTTTATGGTATCATGAGGAGCGGAAAACGAGTGGAACATACGGCGGCGGGGCGGCTTTGACCGCTCTGAGGAAAGTCCGGGCCTCACAGAGCACGGTAACTGCTAACGGCAGCCGAGGGTGACCTCAGGGAAAGTGCAACAGAAAGGAAACCGCCGCAGCAATGCGGTAAGGATGAAAGGGCGAGGTAAGAGCTCACCAGCGCATGGGTGACTATGCGGCTTTGTAAACCCTACCGGAAGCAACGCCTATATGGGACGTACAGCGCTGCTCGCGTGTCCCGAAGGCGGCACGAACCTGTCAGCAATGGCAGGTCTAGACAGATCGTCGTTTAATACAGAACCCGGCTTACGGTCTATCTCGTTTTCCATCTTTTGTTTTCAGCGCTGTCTGCGGTGTGCAGGCAGCGTTTTTTGTTTCTTTAACCACACTGTCACTTTTCGTTTGGGCCGGTTTGTGGTATACTGAACAAAACCCCGCAGAGCACGTCTCCGCCGGGGCCTTAATTCAACAGACAGGATGTGAAATCCTCCGATGAAAGATGGTTTTTTGAAAGCAGCTGCCCTCTCGCCCTCACTGCGGGTGGCCGACTGCAATTATAACGCTTCCCAAATCGTATCTCAGCTACAGGACGCTGCGGCCCGCGGCGTCAAGCTGGCGGTGTTCCCCGAGTTCTGCCTCACCGGCTACACCTGCGGCGATCTGTTCTTGCAGCGCACGTTGCAGCAGGGCGCGCTGGACGCCCTGCAGACCGTGCTGGACGCCAGCCGGGAGCTGGATGTCGTGGTCCTCGTGGGCCTGCCGCTGCTGGTGCGTGGCAAGCTGTACAACTGCGCCGCCGTCCTCTGCGGCGGGCGTCTGCTGGGCCTTGTCCCCAAGACCTACCTGCCCAACTACGGTGAGTTCTACGAAAAGCGCCAGTTCACCCCGGGCAGCACTGAGGTAGAGACGGTAACAGTCTGCGGGCAGGAGGTGCCTTTCGGTACGTCCCTGCTCTTCCGCTGCCGCCAGATGCCCAGCTTCGTTCTGGGCGTGGAGATCTGCGAAGACCTGTGGAGCGCTCTGCCCCCCTCCACCTTCCACACGCTGGCCGGTGCCACCGTCATTGCGAACCTTTCGGCCAGCGACGAGACGGTCGGCAAGGCCGAGTACCGCCGGGCGCTGGTGTCGAACCAGTCCGCCCGCCTGCTCTGCGGCTACCTGTACGCTTCTGCCGGCCACGGCGAGAGCACCCAGGACATGGTCTTCGCCGGCCACGACCTCATCGCCGAGAACGGCGCCCTCCTCGCCGAGACATCTCCCTTCGAGGGCAGCTGGGCTGAGACGGAGCTGGACTGCCAGCGGATGGAGTCGGAGCGGGCGCGCAACACCAGCTTCGAGCCCAGCGCTGAGGGGTATCTGACCGTCGATTTCGACCTTGCCCTCACCGAGACGAAGCTCTCCCGCTGGGTAGACCCCACACCTTTCATCCCCCACGACGAGCGCCGCCGGGCCGAGCGCTGTGAGCTGATCTTGAAAATGCAGGCTGACGGCCTCGCCAAGCGCCTCGAGCACGCCCACGCCAAGACGGCGGTCATCGGCATCTCGGGCGGTCTGGACAGCTGCCTCGCTCTGCTGGTGGCCGTCCGCGCCATGAAGCAGCTGGGCCGCCCCACCAGCGATGTGCTGGCCGTGACCATGCCCTGCTTCGGCACCACCCACCGCACCCGCAGCAATGCAGAGATCTTATGCGACGAGCTGGCCGTCAGCTTTACCGAGATCGACATCGCCAACACCGTCCACAGCCACTTCAAGGACATCGGCCAGGACGAGAGCGTGCTGGACGTCACCTTCGAGAACGGACAGGCTCGTGTGCGCACCCTCGAGCTGATGGACACTGCCAACCGCACCGGCGGCCTCGTTGTCGGCACCGGCGACCTCTCCGAGCTGGCGCTGGGCTGGGCCACCTACAACGGCGACCACATGAGCATGTACGGCGTCAACGCCGGTGTCCCCAAGACGCTGGTGCGCCACCTCGTCCAGTATGAGGCCGACATTGCCGCCTCCGCCGAGCTGCGCCGGGTGCTGCTGGACATCCTCGACACCCCCGTCTCCCCGGAGCTGCTGCCCGCCAAGGACGGCGAGATCTCTCAGAAGACGGAAGACCTCGTGGGTCCCTATGAGCTGCACGACTTCTACCTTTATTATGTTCTCCGCTTCGGCTTCGGCCCGTCGAAGATATTCCGGCTGGCGAAAGCGGCCTTCGCAGGCCGGGCCGAGTACCCGGACGAAGTGCTCTACAAGTGGCTGCGCAACTTCTACTGGCGGTTCTTCGCCCAGCAGTTCAAACGCAGCTGCCTGCCCGACGGTCCCAAGGTGGGCAGCGTCACCCTCTCGCCCCGGGGCGACTGGCGGATGCCCAGCGACGCAGCCGCCGCGCTCTGGCTGGCCGAGCTGGAACAGATCCCGCTCAAAGGATAATTTTTTATGAAACAACACAAAAAACTGCTGATAAATCTGGTCTTTGCCGCCGTCATTCTGGCTGCAGCCGCCGTGCTGCTGCTGGTGCGGAAAGCAAACCAGACCGGTGCGCCTCTCTGCGCAGAGCTCATCTACGGCGACAGTAACACCAGGCTGACCTTTCCCCTCGAAAAAGACGCCGATTACGATGTGGACACCGGCTATCTCACCGTCCACATCAAGATCCAGGACGGCGCGGCCCGCTTTGTAGATTCGCCCTGCCCTGACCACATCTGCGAGTCCTTCGGCTGGCTCAGCGAGGAAGACCAGACGGCCACCTGCCTGCCCGCCCGGGCTGTGCTGAGCATCATCCCCACCACATGATGGCATACACATCCAAAGGAGTGAACGCCTATGTTTGACGAAAACAAGCATACCCATCCCCAGAATAACGACGAAGGCCCCCGGCACATCCACCGGGGCATCAAGCGCAGCGAGCCCGACGAAGTGGAGGTAGACAGCGCCGATTTCTTCTCGCCGGAGCCTCCCCGCCCCAAAGCACCGCCGAAACCGACACCGACGCCTCCGTCTGAGCCGCCGAAACCTCCGGTGCCGCCCCGCAGACAGTGGGAGCCGCTGCACCCCAGCGAGCCCGCCCCCGCTGACGACAAACTTCCGAAAGGAGGAATGGTCTTGCTGGTACTGCAGGCCATCCTGAGCCTTGCCGCGCTGGTGCAGCTCTGGCGCACCCAGATGCTGCCGGTGCTCTACCTCGTTATCATCACCGCGCTTCTGGTGCTGCTCTGGCTGCTGGTGCGCAAGTGCCTCGCCTCCCGCAGCGGTGCCGTCGTGGCCCGGGTGCTGTCCGTCCTGCTCTGCGCCGCGCTGGCCGTGGGCTGTGTCTGGGCGCAGCAGGGTCTGACCGCACTGGACAGCATGACTTCCGGCCTGCTCACCGGCGCAGAGGCGAATAAGATCACGAAAGAGCCGTTCGTCGTCTACCTCAGCGGTGTAGACAACCGCGGCGAGCTGACCGAAAAGGCCCGCAGCGACGTGAACATCCTCGCCGTGGTCAACCCCACCACCAAGCAGGCGGCCCTCATCAACACCCCGCGCGACTACTATGTTGACCTCGCAGGCACCGACAGCAAGGACAAACTGACCCACGCCGGCCTCTACGGCGTCGAGACCAGCATGGCCACGCTGGGCAACCTCTACGGCGTGAATGTGGAGCACTACCTCCGCATCAACTTTGCGGGCTTCATCAACATCATCGACGCCATCGGCGGCGTGGACGTCTACTCCGACCAGGCCTTCACCTCGGTGGGCAGCCCCGGCTACTACGACCCCACCACCTTCGCCGAGGGCTGGAACCATCTGGACGGCAAGTCCGCTCTGGCTTTTGCCCGTGAGCGCCACGCCTTCAAGACCGGCGACATCCAGCGCGGCATCAACCAGATGAAAGTCATCGACGCGATGGTCAACAAGCTCAAGTCTCCCGCCCTGCTCATGGGCTTCTCCAAGCTGATGGACGCCGCCGCCGACTGCTTCGTCACCAGCCTCTCGCAGGAACAGATCTCTGCGCTGGTCCGGATGCAGCTGGGCGACCTTGCCAACTGGGACATCCAGAGCTACACCGTCACCGGCTCGGGCGCGAAGAGCACCAAGTGCTACTCCGCCAAGGGCCAGAGCCTCTACGTCATGAAGCCGGATGAAAACTCGGTCAACGAAGCCAAGGCCCTCATCGCAGCGGTTCTGGGCGGCGAGGACAAGCTCACCAGCACCAGCCAGACCCCCGAGAAGACCGATGTCTTCACGCCGACCGCCGACCCCAACGCCGGTGCATCCATCCCGGAGGAATCTCCCGACAGCGTGATCGCAGAAGAGCCCGCCGAGAGCGAAGTCCCGGCGGAAGAGGCCCCCGCTGACAGCCAGCCCCCCGCCGAGGGTGACGCCTCCGGTGAGCCCAGCGCTTCCACCGAGGTCCCTGCAGACGGCAGCGAAGAAGCCCCGGCAGACTCCACTGAGTCTCCGTCCTTCAGTATGCCGACCCAGGAGCAGGTGGAGCAGGCGGCTTCCTCCCTGCATCAGGCCGCTTCCACCGTGCTGGACGCCCTGTTCGGCTCCGGCAGCGGCGACGCTTCCAGCGCTGAAAATGATGCAGCATAATTGATAGACAAAAAGATCCCGCAAAGCAGCTGCCTTGCGGGATCTTTGCGTTTATGCTTATTTCAGGATGTCGCTCAGCACACTCTGGCCGTCCAGCGTAGAAGCATCCACACCCAGATAGTCGCAGATGGTCTGTGCGATGGTGCCGAAGCAGAGCTTCGTGCCGAGGTCAACGCCCGGTTTGACGCCCTTGCCGCAGATGAGATACGGCACATACTCGCGGGTATGGTCGGTGGTCTTGGTGTAGGAGGGGTCACATCCGTGGTCGGCCGTAACCATCAGGATGTCGCCCTCCCGCATCCCGGGGATGAAGTCGGCAACGAACTTGTCGAACTCGGTGGCGGCGGCGGCGTAGCCTGCCACGTCGCGGCGGTGGCCGTAGAGCATATCGAAATCGACGAGGTTCACGAAGGCCAGACCCTCGAAGTCGCGGGTCTGCAAAGCCTTGGTGAAGGCGATGCCGTTGGTGTTGCCGGTGGTCTTGATCTTTTCCGTCACGCCCTCGCCGTCGAAGATGTCGAAAATTTTGCCCACGGCGATGACGTCCCTGCCTGCGTCCTTGAGCAAATCAAGCATGGTCTTGCGGGGCGGCTTGAGGCTCAGGTCGTGGCGGTTGGTGGTGCGGTAGAAGGTGTCGGCGGTATGGCCGAGGAAGGGGCGGGCGATGACGCGGCCCACGCCGTACTCGCCCTTCAGCATCTCGCGGGCGATCTCGCAGTAACGGTACAGCTCATGCACCGGCACAAGCTCCTCGTTGGCGGCGACCTGAAACACGCTGTCGGCGCTGGTGTAGACGATGAGGGCATCCTCCTTCATGGCCTGCTCGCCGTAGTCCTTCAGCACCTGTGTGCCAGAGTAGGGCTTGTTGCAGAGGACTTTGTGGCCGGTCTTTTCCTCGAACTCGTGGATGAGGCTGTCCGGGAAGCCGTCCGGGAAGGTGGGCAGCGGCTTGGGGCTGACGACACCGGCGATCTCCCAGTGGCCGATGGTGGTATCCTTGCCCATGCTCTGCTCCTGCAGGCGGGCGAAGGAGCCGATGGGGGCGGCATCCTTCTCGCCGACGGTCACACCGTCGATGTTGAACAGTCCGAGTTTTTTCAGGTTGGGGCAGTTGAAGTTGGGGTGCTTGGCGATGGCGCCGAGGGTGTTGGTCCCCTCATCGCCAAAGGCTGCGGCGTCCGGCTCTGCGCCGATGCCGAAGCTGTCCAGAACGATCAGAAAAACGCGCTTTTCCATTACGCTTTCACTCCGTTTCTATCATTTTGCGCTCACCTCTGTCCCTTCGGGGCAGAAGTGAGACTTTTGCTAGCCTTATTATAGGCGATGGACGCACTTTTCGCAAGCGTTTTATCGCTCCGGCATCTATCACGAAAATTTAAGGTTTTCTTTGCCGAATTTTTTCTTGCTCTCTTGTACACAAGCGGTTATAATATAGAATGGTAAGGTTTTCAAACACCCCTGACCGGGCCGATGTCCGGCCAGCGGCCGCAGGGCATATTTGGCACCTGTGCGCCCATCATAGAGGAAAAAAGAGACTGTTAGAGGTATATTTATGAGAAAAACGAAGATCATCTGCACCCTTGGCCCTTCTACCGATAAGGACGGCGTCCTGCGCGAGCTGGTCGCCAACGGCATGAACGTGGCCCGCTTCAACTTTTCCCACGGCTCCTACGAGGAGCACAAGGGCCGTCTGGACATGCTGAAGGCTATCCGCGCTGAGCTGAATAAGCCCGTTGCTGCTCTGCTGGACACCAAAGGCCCCGAGATCCGCCTGAAGGAGTTCAAGAACGGCGTTGAGATGCTGGAAGCCGGTCAGACCTTCACCCTGACCACCCGCGAGGTGGAGGGCACCAAGGAGATCTGCTCCATCACCTACAAGGACCTGCCCCAGGACGTCCACGAGGGCGGCACCATCATGCTGGACGACGGCCTCATCAAGCTGGCCATCAAGAGCGTCACGGACACCGACATCGTCTGCGAAGTGCTCAACAGCGGCAAGATCAAGACCAAGAAGGGCGTCAATGTCCCCGGCGTCCACCTGTCCATG